>Ga0256856_1000038_pt1 | contig 13534 bp, 10 predicted proteins | sample BONt10_FD_181175 | JGI IMG/M metagenome (GOLD analysis project Ga0256856, IMG submission 181175) | Terrestrial sediment cell enrichment communities from Utah, United States - BONCAT_SYTO_Terrestrial_sediment - 10 | ecosystem: Environmental > Terrestrial > Deep subsurface > Rock core/Sediment... | reverse complement strand
ATATTAACCTAGGAGGTTTTAATGACAATTCCAATCAGAGACGACCTGACTTACATTTTGCTCAAAAAGATTGGCAGCGGAAACGGCAAGGGAGAGTCGGAAATTAGGAACGCAGCCGAAGAATATGTCGGTCACCCGGTGGCGGAAGCGGAATTGCTCGGTCATTTGGACTACCTCAACCAAAGGGAATTTATCAAAGCGGATTTTAGTGGACAGCCTTACGGAGGAGCTGAGTTATTGCCGCCTTTAGTCGCATTTCAAGAAGCCAAGTTAACAGAAAAAGGCCGCAAACTGTTACAGAAAATGGAGACGAATCCTCCGAAGTCGCTCCACCACGAAGGATCGGCAGTTCCTATCGCTTCAAAGGATATGCCGTTTTTGGAAAAAGTGTTGGTAAAAGGTCACTTGGAGGATATTTTTGATGCCCGCGACATTACCGAAGTAGTGTACCGGGTCATGCGCGATGTGATGACAAAAGATGCCATCGAGCACGTGGAATCTGAACTGCACAAAGAAGTTTTGCCTACGGATGACAAAACCCTGCAACAAGAAATAGCAGACCTCTGGAAAGATACCAATCCGCTGGTGGGATTGCTGAGCCGGATACGTCAACCTTTGACCGGCGAGCCTGCACCTTTGGGGATCGATGGCAATTTGTTTGCACGGAGGGTGGAACTAGAAGGCGCACTTCCTTCAGGAGTAAAACCGGAAACTGCGATCGCCGCTGTATTTTCGGCAACCAAGGATGAGCTGTCCCAGGAGCGAATTCAGGAAATAGCGGGCTTTTTGCCCGATCGAATTCGGGAAATTTGGGCGTCGGCTTAACGCAATAATTCCGGGTATAAATACTTACAAGCCGGGTTGACGAACCAGCATTCTGCGCTCTCGAGCCAGAATGCTGGTTCATCAGCCCGGTTTCTCTATATCTCGTGTCTTGTAACGGTGCAATTGTTTCGTAGTCAGAACTTGAGCCGCGATCGAACTCGATCGAACTTGAGTCCTCACTACTTGTGAGATCACTGATTCCTTGCCTTCTAACTGCTGTGAGAAACCGGGTTTCTGGGCGAAATTTGTTGGGAAACCAGAAATATCCCCAGAAACCGAGTTTCTCGCGGACGGCTTGGGTAAGTCCAATAGATGTGGCGAAAGTGTTGTAATGTATAATACAGGGCGAGTTAAGACTGTGGTTCGCAAAAATGCTGTCAACAGCCCTAGAGATCGACAGGGATGCCCCGCACAAAAGTTAGACAAATGTCACAATCGAGTTTAGAACAAGAAATTTTACTCAATCGAATTACTAATCGCATCCGCAACTCTTTAGAACTGCAAGAAATTTTGACGACAACGGCCCGAGAAATCCGCAGTTTTTTAGGGAGCGATCGCGTAAAAGTTTATCGCTTTGAAGCCGACGGTAGCGGCGAGGTCATTGCTGAGTCCACCAACGGCGACAACTTGCCATCTTTGCTTGGTTTGCGCTTTCCACCGGGCGACATTCCCAATAGTGCCCGGGAAATGTTTCTCAAAGCGCGGCAGCGAGTGATTGTAGATGTGGAATTGAAGCATCAAACAATTAATCGCTTAGATTGTGTCGAAACCGGCAAAACTTTACCAGTTGAAGATATTAGCTATGGTCCTGTAGACTCCTGTCACGCTGAATATCTGCAGGCTATGGGGGCCCGTTCTTCTCTGACGATGCCGATTTTGCATCAAAATCAGCTTTGGGGGCTGTTGGCCTGTCACCACGGCCAACCGAAACGGTTTAGCGCTCGAGAATTGAAAATGGTGCAGTTGCTTGTGGATCAACTTTCAATTGCGATCGCCCAATCCTTTCTGCTGAGTCAAGCTCGACAGCAAGCGCGCGACGAAGCCGTTGTCAACCAAATTACGAGTTTGCTGCATTCTCCTCTGGAAGTAAACGAAATTCGGCAAGCAGTTCTCCAACAAACAGTCAAGCATTTGGATGGTTCGGGAGGGCGACTGTACATTGCAGCCGAGTTTGGCGATGTGCCGGCTTTACTTTATACCTGCGGTCAGCAGCCTGCGGATCTCGACCTTGAACTCAGCCCGTTTTGGCAGCAGATCATGGGGTTAGCCAACCAAGACGATCGAGCAAAAACTCCTGATACCAGCCAATTAGGTGTTTATCAAAATGTATATTCCCAGCATTACAGTTCAATTGACAAAAATATTTCCAGTTTAATCGTACCCCACTTGTACGCGATTTCCGATATTTCTAAAGAACCTCAACTCAAATCTTTATCTGCAAATTTTCTGGAAGCTTCCATTGGATCATTTTTGGCAATACCGCTGCAATACGGTCAACAGTGCATCGGCTGTCTCACGATTTTTCGCAGCCCTATAGAAACCGAAATTGTGTGGGCGGGCCGTTGCAGTGACGACGCCCGGAGCGATCGTCCCCGAAAGTCCTTTGCAGCTTGGAAAGAAATCAAAACCGGGGAAACAAAAAAGTGGAGCAGCGAGGAACAGAAGCTAGCAAAATCTTTAGGAACTCACCTGTACATGGCTGCAATGCAGAGGCGCGTCGAGGCGATGATCCGACATCAAGCTTCTCACGACCAATTAACGGGTTTAGCTAATAAATTGCTGTTTAATGAAAAGCTGTCTTTAGCTTTAGCTCGCGCTCACCAAAACGCAGAAATGCTGGCGGTGATCTTTCTAGATTTAGATAGATTTAAAAATGTTAATGATACTCTCGGACACCCAGTGGGCGATTTGTTGCTGCAAGGTGTATCTCGGCGTTTGACTAAGTGTTTGCGCGTGGGGGATTCGATTGCCCGTTGGGGCGGGGATGAATTTACTGTGCTGCTGTACAATATCAACAGCCCTGAGGAAGCAGCTAAGATTTGCCAGGAAATTATCCTGAGTTTAAGCACTCCTTTTGATTTTGATGGTCGAGAACTTTATACTAAGGCGAGCTTGGGAATTGCTTTGGCTCCTTACGACGGGGAAGATGCAGAAACTTTGCTGAAAAATGCTGATGCTGCGATGTACAAAGCTAAGCAGAAAGGTCGGAATAATTATCAGTTTTATACGCGGGCGATCGGCAGTAAAGTCTCCGAGGATCTTAACTTAGAAAATCATCTTTACAAAGCTCTGAAAAAATCCGAGTTTGTGCTGCACTATCAACCGCAAATAAACTTAAATACCAGCCAAATAGTCGGCATGGAAGCTCTGATTCGCTGGCAGCATCCCGAACGCGGTTTGATTTCTCCCGAACGATTTATTCCCTTAGCTGAGGAAACAGGATTAATCTGCCAAATGGACGAATGGGTGATGCGGACTGCTTGCTTGCAAAATCGAGCGTGGCAGTTACTGGGATTGCCGCCGATGCGGATAGCTGTGAATTTATCAGCCCGGCAGTTTCTGCAACCTAACATGGTACAAACCATAGCTGAAATTTTATCAGAAACCAAGTTACATCCCGAATATTTAGAAATAGAAATTACCGAGAGCCTTGCGATGACAGATGTGAGTTTTACGGTGTCGGTATTGCAGCAGTTGCAGGAAATGGGAATTAAAATTTCTCTGGACGATTTTGGCACCGGTTATTCTTCGCTGTGGTCTCTCAAAAGCTTTCCGCTCAATAATTTAAAAATAGACAAATCCTTCGTCGCCGATTTGGTGAGCGGCAGCAGCGGTGCTACTATTGTGAAACTGGCGATCGCCTTGGGACAGGGTCTGAATTTACAGGTGATTGCTGAGGGAGTGGAAACAGCAGAACAGTTGGGCTTTTTGCAGTCGCATCAGTGCGATATGGGTCAGGGTTACTTGTTTAGCAAACCAATACCCGCGGCGGCTATAACCAAATTGTGCCTAGAAAATCAACCAGGGAAAATAAGTAGTTTAATTTAACAATCAGGAAGCGGAACATAAAAGAGTTTTTGTTTTGAGTTGTATAGCCTTTCTCAGTAACATGAGGTGCTCACGCGGGCATAGGGCATAGGGCATAGGGCATAGGGCATAGGGCATAGGACTCGCCCCCATACCTCACCACGCTTGAGAACCGCTATAAATTAGATAAGAACCTGTCAAATAACCCTTATAAGTTTGTAGTGAGGACATCCGTTCTCGGAGTTTAGGCGAATTAATAAAAAACTAAAGTCCTTACTACAAACATTGTTTTTTGGGTTGGTAGTGAGGACTGAAGTCCTCATATTTTTGAATTGCGAATCAGTGCTTTTGAGGTCTGATATCAACTCCGCTAGCATCGTCGGGCGTAAATCGAATCAACAGTCAATACTCAACTACCCCGTCAGTTTTTCGACCCCTCCTTCAACAGTCAACAGTCAACAGTCAACAATAATTCCGGTGCAACCGGAATTGATATGACAGCTTACTGCCAAACAAACACTTTCGCTTCGTATTCCGGCAAGTCAATCATAATATTGTTATCGCCCGATTCAATATCATAATTCCCCGTCCATTCGTGCCAAGTTCCGTTTTCCGGGAAGTGGGGAACGCTGTAACCAGCTAGATAATTTTCCGACCAGTTCACCACTACTACAACTCTCGAACCTTCATCGTTCCAGCGAGTGTAAGCAAAAACTTTCGAGTCGGGGTCTTCGTGGAAAAACTCGATGTTTTCTGTGTAAAGTGCTTGGTTATTTTTGCGCAGGTGAATCAAGCCTTTGTAGTATTCCCACAAACCTTTATTCATGTCATTTCCCAGCAGCGTCCAGTCAATTTTAGCTTGCTCGATTGTTTTGGCTTTGTATTCGCCAAATTCTTCGCCCATCCAAATCAGCGGCACGCCAACTGCTGTCATTAACACCACCGTTCCCAACTTCGCTCGCTTGAATGCTGCTTCATCCAAAATCCCGCACGATCCCAATTCGGCAAAAAGGCGATCGTGGTCGTGATTGGTCAGATAATTCACTACATTAGTAGCACCCAAGTAACCTTGCCGCTTGCAGTCAATCACATCTTTGAGCCGTTCTAAATCAAAAAAGTCGCCGCACAGTTGTGGAATGATGCAGTGATAGAAACTGTCGTGCCAGCAGCCGTCCATCGGCCCGTCTAGATTCGTGATGCTGGGCTCGTCGGGAATGTATTCGGCAACGGTGTAAAACGGTTTGGGGCCGGCGGCATTTTTGGCTTCTTGAACGACCCAGTGCATGAAATCGTAGTTGGCTATTTGTCGCGCCGCGTCGAAACGAATGCCGTCGAGATGATATTCTTGAATCCAGAAGCGGACTGTATCGCCAGCAAATCTGCGTGCGGGGAAAGTTTCTAAGTTTTCGTCGTAGAATTCGTAGTTAAATTCCGGGCCCCAATTGTTGTCTGGATCGCGGGGTTCGTGGTGATACCAATAATCGTGATCGATTTGAGTGAGGGGGCTCGATGCTTCCGAGTGGTTGTAAATCCCGTCGAGGATGACGCGAATGCCGCGCCCGTGACACTCGTCTATCAGGTTTTTGAGTTCTTCTGTGGTTCCGTAGCTGGACTCGGCAGCGAAGAAGTAGCGGGGGTTGTAGCCCCAACTGTAGTCGCCTGGGTATTCTTTGAGGGGCATGAGTTCGATCGCGTTGATGCCGAGTTCGACTAGGTAATCGAGTTTTTCGACGACGTGCTTGTACTTGCCGCGGGCCAGGGGATCGGCTTCGCCGCCGGAAAAGTCGGCAACGTGCATTTCATAAATCACTAATTCCCGATCAGCCGGCAGCGGTTTGTCGTCGTGTTTCCAGACGTAGGTATCGACAATGCGCGAGCCGTCTTTAATCCGAACAAGGCCGTTTTGAGTGGGATCGTCGATGTCAGTCGCGTAGGGATCGACCACATCTACCCACTGATCGGCTTCTAGAAACCAGCTTTTCGACTGAACGCGGAATTTGTATTGATAAACGCCATCCTCCAACTCAACTCGCGTGCGAAAATAACCTTCTTCGTCTTTTTCCATCGGGATTTCTTCCCAATTAGAAAAAGAGCCAATCAAGGCAGCTCCTTTGTTGTAGGGAGCAAATAAGTTGAATTCAATTGGAGCGGCCATAATACCTCTTTCTAGGATATTCCAGTAGCAGTTGATACTTCTAATCTCGCAAATTTAAGCGAACTCAGGCATCACTCTGCGGATATAAATTCTTTAACTGCTTCAATATTCCTAAAAGTAGGAGTATCTGGCCCGGGCCGCTGCATTTTATGAAGTGAAATCGCGCCATATCCGCAGTGCGATCGCAATTTATCTAACTTGTTATTGCTCAACCATAACTCTTCGTAACATGACAAGTATTTGGCATCTATCTTAAGGTTGATTTACTTCTAAAAATATTATTTAAAATATCTGCACTGGGATAGATGCAAGCTTAACCTATAGCATTTTTTTACATAAAACAATTCGCCTACGGGTGAGTCCTGCGCACCCTAGATGAGCAGCAACAATTAGTCAGCCGGTGCTTATGGCGCACCCTACATCAGCGGCGGTAAGGTGCGCAGTGCGCACCCTACTTTTAACTTGATTTTGCCTGATGATAAGGCTTCATCCAACCAAGCCAGAACGCAGGGCGAGAACAGCCGCTTGAGTGCGGTCATCAGCGCACAGCTTGTTGAGAATATTGCGGACGTGAGTCTTGACTGTACCGACAGTAATATACAGCTTTTCGGCGATTGCAGCATTGCTGTAACCCTGCACGATCAGTTCCAAAACCTCTAATTCCCGCTCGGTTAAAGGGTAAGTCTCAATGATGTGACTGAACTCGGGTTCGGCAGCCTTAATTGTGACTCTTTTGCCCTCAGCCTTCGGTTCTTCCGGTGCCGACTCCTTAGTGCGAGCTTGTTTGAGGACGATGCGGGCGATCGCGGGATCGATCCAAGAGTTACCTTCGTGAGTTACTTTTACTACATCCAACAACTGATCGAAGCTAATATCTTTCATACAGTAAGAGTCAGCTCCGGCGGCAAAAGCTGCCAGAACTTCTTCTTCATTGTCCTGAAAAGTCAAAATCAAAATTTTGGTATCCGGATCGGACTCCGTTACCACCGATTTTTTGAACTTTTGTGTCAGTTCAATGCCGTCAAAATCCGGCAAGCCAATGTCTACAATTGCCACGTCAGGTTTTGAAGACTGAAGCAGTTTCAATCCGTCTGTAGCGTTAGCGGCATCGCCGACAACTTCTATGGTGTCACGCTGTTGTAAAGCTGTGCGGATGCCGACTCTTGTCAGGTCGTGGTCTTCTATCAAAGCAACGCGAATTTTACTCATCTTTTTTCCAATAGTCCACTAAACTTTAAAAATATCGTCAATTGACTCAGTCTAACTGAGCAACTTTGAGAAGGTGTCCTGATTTAGGGTTTGACAGGCCGCACATCTTTTTAAAGCATACTCATGCAGCGGCCCTCTTGCAAGTTAATTTTTAAGTTATTTTGCGACGATGCCTGCACGAGTCCTCCTCGGGACAGGTAAGCTCTCAATGTTTTAACAGTTTAACTGAATTATGCCATTGTCCGCCCCTTGATAGAGGTAAAGATACCACTACCCAGATAGATTTAAAGTATAAAAAATTTTGATGCACTTGGGTGGTCAAAATCCATAAAGCTAGCAGCACGAGTCTTTAATCGGTGTTAGGGCTCAAGTTCAATGCTTATTGATAAAACTTGCTATGACTCACTATCAAGGCAATAACTCTTTTCGCTCGGAGTTTTCCGACGCGGAAATATTACACAAAGTATGTGAATTAACATCCCCCCTACAGCAAGTTGGCGACCGCGAAACTCAGGACGATCGCCTGTGGTCGGCAATTCCTGACATAGTTTGGAAAGCAAATGCCGACGGCTGGGCGACTTATTTATGTAAGCGCTGGGAGGAGTACACCGGGGTAGCAGCAACAGCAGCTTTGGGTTTCGGCTATTTGGCGCGCGTCCACCCAGAAGACCGCGCTCGTCTTTTGGCGGCATGGCGCACTTCTGAGTTCCCGCCGGAAAGTTACGAAATTCTATTTCGTCTGCAGACGCTCAAGGGGCACTTACCGCTGGAACCTGGCGCCTAGGAGCGCCCGCTAATCCCGACAGTCACGAAGTTTTGGAGTGGGTGGGAACCTACATAGATATGGACACGATCAAACAAACTCAAACCTCGCCCCAAGCAGAACCAGAATTTTGGCGCCATCAAGGGCGCTCGGAAGCTAACTTCAGAGCAGAAAATTTGTGCGAAGCCCGGACGGTAATGCACGCTGGGCAGGATTTGCAGGCGATCGAGCGATTTATAAATGTGTTGAGCCACCGCGCGGATAACTTGTGCGAGGTGTTACAAGCGATCGCGGACGCGACTGTGGAGGCGATCGCAGGAGCAGAATTTTGCCTGGTTGCGCTCCCGGAGAGCGATAGCAGCGCCCTCAAACTCACCGCTGTCGGGGGCGCGGAAAACTTTGCTGCGGGCAAAACCCCGCACGTGCAAAACAAGCTGCTGTGGGAAGCATTTGCGACGGGAGAGCCTCTACTGTTGCGGTCGGAGTCCGGTGGCCCGCTGCCGGCGGCGGCCTGTGCTGCGGCGATCGAGTCGGGGGAAAGCGGGCGTTTGGGCGTGTTGGCCATCGGCAACGGGAAAGACAGCACGGCTATTGACGGGGAAACTCAGCAACTGCTGGCGGTGATGGGGAAACAAGCTGCGATCGCGATTAACAGCGCGCGGGCGATCGAAAAATTAAAAAAGCAGGAACAGCTTTTAGAGTTGCAAAACGAGCTGCTAATTCGCCAGCAGGAAGAACTGGAAAATCAGGGCCGGCGCATTCAACAGCAAAAATTGCAACTGCTAGAAGCAGCAAAGTTAAAATCGCAATTTTTGGACACCATGTCCCACGAATTGCTAACTCCCATGAATGGGATTATCGGCTTTTCCCAATTGCTGCTGCGCCAGCACAAACAACTGCTGACCGGCCAGCAAACAGAGATGGTGGGGCGCATTTTACGTAACGGCAAAAACCTGCTAGCGCTGATTAAGGATATCCTCGACCTCTCCAAAATCGACAACGGCCGCACAGAATTAGAAACTGAAGAATTTGATTTAGGGCATTTAGTAATGGATGTCGCCCTGGAATTCGGAAATCAAGCCACCGACAAGAATGTGGCAATGCTTGTCAGCGTTTGCTTGCAGAATCAGCTTATAGTTAATGACAAGTTGCGCCTGCGCCAAGTTTTGGTCAATCTCTTTTCCAACGCGGTTAAATTCACGGATCGGGGCAGCATTTGCATTGAGGCGCGGGAATTAAATGGCGATCGGCTAGTTATCACCGTTCGGGATACAGGAATCGGCATCTGTCCAACCGAGCTCCCCCACATTTTCGACAAATTCCATCAAGCCGACCAAAGCATAACCCGCCAATATCCAGGCACCGGTTTAGGACTAGCGATTAGTGCCTCTTTAGTCAAAATGATGAACGGCACAATTACGGTCGAAAGTCAACCCAAAAAAGGTTCGACATTTCGGATAGAATTCCCGCGAAAAATTAACCCTGAAAAACTCCAGTCCTGACTGCAAATATTTTTATATATTTATCAGAAGGGGCGGTTAAAACCGCTCCTACAAAAACTTTCGTCCCTCTCGCTTGACACGCTCAGCAGTTCGCGATCGCACTCCGACTCAAGAAACCGGGTTTTTTACCTTGGGTGCGGGCTGTAACCAGGTATTTTTGTTAAAAAACCCGGTTTCTTGCCACCCGTGGCTCCAGGACAAAGAATAAACAGGACTAAGGCTAAAAAATGGTTTGACGTGGGAATTATAGCGGTAAGGTGATCTTGGGCCGTGCACCCTACATATAGAGGTTTTGCGTAAGTCCTTTATTCTTGAGTCCCTCTTTGCTAGGACGAAAGTTTGACTCTCAGCAGCGGTTTGAACCGCCGAGTCTTATCTAAAGACTAGAAGTTTTCCCTACTTCGGCCTGAGTAGCAATTGGTTTAACATCGGTGTAGCCCATAGTATTAGCTACGTCGCGCAGCACCGAAATTTGCTGTTCAAACTCAAGACCTTCAATTTGACCCAACACGCCATTGACAGCCTCAGTTGCCTCATATCCTTCGGGGATATCGACAATTCTTTCCCCCATACCAATAGCCCAAGCATACCAAACCAGCAACTGATTGTTAGCAGTTAAAGCTCCGTAAGCGTGAGAATACGGCGTGTCGTCGCCGTTGACAATACCTCGCATTATATTCAGTTGTTGGTCATGGGAAAGCTTGTAAAAATCATCGAGCAGCATGGGAGCTAATTGTGGTTCGGCGGCGGCGGGAGCGGCTGGTGTAATTGAATCTCCCATTTTTTCATAAACAAAGTAGAGCAGCGCCAGTTTTTCATCTGTACCCAACCCGTTGATTGTCTGAACGATGTTTTGAGTCTCGTTGGAGAGAGAGTGAGGATTGGTGGCGGCGGGTGAGTTCATAAATCAAATTCCTTAAAAATGCTTCCAGAATATATAAATATCAAGATTTGTAAGTGCAAGTCACCATCCCCGAGAGGTAATACGATTTGAGTTTTGAGATTTGAGATTTGAGATTAAACAATAGGGAATGGCTGAGTATGTATGGGTTGGGAGCTTGCCTAAAGTTGCATTATTTTCGGAAACTGGTGTAATGTTGAGCCGCTACCCTAGAATAAATCATCCTTAAGATAGAAGCCAAAGATACATCTGCGGGTAGATGAAAAAGCGTGGAATTTAAGTAAGGATTAAGAAAGTGAATTGTTAAATAAAACTAGCAAGGAGTCGGCTATGTCGGAAATAAATACAGAACCAAAAGACACTCAAAGCTTTGAGGCGGATCAGATCATTGAAAGCGCGGAAGCTGGAGAACAAAAGTTGCCGACCGTTGATGTATCAGCAGACTACGAAGCTTCAAAAGAATTCAGCGTTAGTGATATCGATCGCACGGGTGCCGGCGCCGAAGCTGCCGCCGCTGCAACTGCACCTAAATTTGATATTCCCGCTCCTACAGAGATCCCAATGCCTGCAGATTCAAGCGGCAATCCCGATGCTTTTCGTTCGATGGCTCAGGACCTTAACCCCACAGGTACACCGGGCGAAGTTACCGACGATTTGATCCAGAAAGCGATCGATCTTGGTACTCCCGGCACTTAATGCAAGAAATTCTCCCTCCTCAATGCACAAGCTCTGTATTGTAGGGTGTTTATGGCAAACCTTACCCCTATAATTCGCGCGTCAAACCACTTTTTGCATAAGTCCTGAATTCTCAATTGATATCATGTCCCATCGATTGACCATAATATCCCGGCCGGGCGGGTTTTTGAGATTGTCAATTATTGGCAGATATTGTTGGTGAACCCGCCCCTACCTGAGGTCGGGTAATCGACCGGACATGATATGAGTGCACGATAAGCTGCCATACAGTAGGGACACAACAATGTTGTGTCCTTAAAGCGTTAATTTTAACTCTCCCTAATCGCTTAATTTTAAGTCGATCGCCCGACAAATTTTGCCGACAGTGCGATCGCTCATAATTTCAATTACTAAATCCACCCGATCGCCCTCCACCATCGACTTAATAAATAACTCGGGATGCAGCGCTTTCCAGAAATATTCGACAAACCGATTAATTTCGGTTTCTGACATTCCCGACTTCCCCGCAGCCATCATTTCCTGTTCCGCCTGATTGCGCCAGACTTGAGAAATGCGATAATCTTGGGGATACAAAACCATCAACCGATCTAATCGGTTCCACAGCGGCAGATAGTCGTGCAGCTTCGCATTCATATCGCGCGCAAACCGACAGTCTGCCTCTGTGGAAATCGGAAACGGTGCACCCGCCAAAAACTCGTTCAATTTGGCATCAACCACCGGATTCACGCCGACAAACCAACCTTCAAAAAGTACAATATCCGCACCGGAAATAATTTCGGGTTGACTTCTATCTCCTGCACCTCCGCAGGCTGATTTGTCAAACCTGGGAATTTCTATATTTTTAATTATATCCGGTTTTAGGGCATCAGATTTGGGATTGTCAACTGCTGCTAATTCGCGAGTTTGAAAACGGCGCAAATTGTCTAAAACTGCGATTCCCAAGTCAATATCATGAGTGCCGGGGGGGCCGCGCCAAATTAAACGCGGGTCGGCTTTTTGGAGTTGTTGGCGATCGGCATAAGTCTTGTAAAGATCGTCTAAAGAAAGGCTGACAGTAGAATATCCCAATTTTCCCAGAATCAGCCTCAAAATTTGGCATAAAGTAGTTTTTCCCGTTCCTTGCCCTCCTAAAATTCCTTGAATTAAAGGACGGTTTAAACTTTGTTTTTCAGTCGATAATTGCATTGCCAGCGGCAGCCAAAGATTCCACAAACTTTCGAGAAAAATAGTTGATTTTAGCGGCAAAGTATGCAGTTCGTCAAGAATAGAAAAGAATAAATCGGTTTTGCAGCGGACAACATCGGCTACATTGTCGGAAGTAATGCCAAAAGCGCGCGATCGCAAATCCGAGGCAAGTTCCCAAAAAGCCAGGTGCTCGAAGTCGCGAGCGATCGTCTTCGAGGGCTTTCCTTCGGATCGCAACGCTTTCGCTAACGGGCGATCGTCTTCGAGGGCAACGCTTACGCCCGCTTGCCACCGATGTAAAATGTCAACAGGGGTTACAGTCGATCGAGCCATATCCTAAAAACTCTCGCTAGCGGGGGCGGGTTTTGTACAAATACTATCCGCAACTGACAAATATTTCATCCTAAACCCGCGCCGATTCAAAAAGTTTTTAAGAGCCTAGTTTGAAAGCCTCCACAAATAAATTGTAAGTCACGCCAATTTTCAGAGCATTGAGCATATCCACCCAAAAAGAACGGGCTACACGACGCGGGCCGCCGTAAACCAGCCAGCTAACGAACTCCGTCAACAACACCAACAGCCCGCCGGCGATAATATCCCAATCAGCAGATTGTCCGGCGATCGTCGAAATAGCTGTTCCCAAAAAAGTGCCGAATAGCAGACTAATTAGCAAAAGCGAAATCCGCCGCCAAGGATTGCTCAGCCAGCCTCGGAATCGCTCGCCCAGAACATCAATCAATCTGTTAAGTCGGGTATTCTGCATAAAAGTTATACAATTTGAGATTCGAGATTTGAGATTTGAGATTGGGAATGACTGATGACTGTTGGGGTTTGGATCATCTGCCTATAGTTGCATTCTTTTTTTTAAACGGGTATTAAAAGTTATACCGATGAGTAAAAAAATGCCGCTCCAGACAAACTCCAAATCCTTACCGGGCTCAGTATGTAGCAATCTAAAATCTAAAATTTAACATCTAAAATGGTATTGAACGATCGCCGACTTATCGCCGAGAACGGTCAAGTAATTAAGTGTAACTGTATCTTGTGGCACAGCAGCCTCGGGTTCTACATTAAAAATAGTTAAGACTAATTGGGCGTGCAGTCTATCCTTTAAGCGTAAAATTTATGAAAGTTAACATTTACCAGCTCGTAATTGGAGTGTCGATCGTCCTAATTACAGGAATGTTTTTAGGACGTTTTGAAATCACTATCTCCAACGGTTCAAATCTGCCGAGCGATTTGCCCTCCCCAGCCACCGCACTCCCCCCAAC
>Ga0256856_1000037_pt1 | contig 13544 bp, 8 predicted proteins | sample BONt10_FD_181175 | JGI IMG/M metagenome (GOLD analysis project Ga0256856, IMG submission 181175) | Terrestrial sediment cell enrichment communities from Utah, United States - BONCAT_SYTO_Terrestrial_sediment - 10 | ecosystem: Environmental > Terrestrial > Deep subsurface > Rock core/Sediment... | reverse complement strand
ATACTGAATGGTTCACGGAACGCACCAATGGTAAAATTCAGATTAATAGTATAGCAATATACAGGCATTTATCTCTCCAAATAGTCGAGAGGTTAGATAGTAATTTATCGGTTAATGAAATTATTGACTGGATTAGAACTAAGACACGAGAAGCCTTTAGCAGTATCTATGGAAAAAATCCTGAAGTGGGTGCTCTTACCAATGCTACGGGAAGATGGAATGAATTTATAGCAACTAGCTTGTTGTCAGAAATTGTATGGGAAATAAATAAAGATAATGATGCTTGTAGCGCGGTATTTTCTTTGCCAAACTCACAGTCACAAAAAGAAGGAGCCGAGGAAGCTTCTTCAAAATTTATAAGTTTATTCAAAAGTAGTGAGTTTGCATCTGGACAACCTCTAGCTAAACTTGCTCCTTTTAAAGACTATATTTTTATGCCAAATCCTGATTATATTATCGTTGTACTTGGTAAGAGTGATGTTGCAACATCTATTCACCCTCTTTTAGAACAACAAGTAAAAAATCCAGATAGTTTGGCCTTGTACGACTTTTTCAAAGGAAAATTACAATTAGAACAAGTAAAAGCGGCAGCATCTCTTAAAACTTCAAACCGTCCCGCCGATATCAGCCTTTATTCGAGGCGGCGATGATTAAAGCAATGGGGTATGTATTGCACAAAATTGGCAATATTATATGGTTGCCAGCGAATTAACCTCTGCGGATAGGACTATATTTACAACAGCAGTTGCTCCTCATAGTATAGCACTCGAACAAAACTTCAAACTTGTAGATGGTACATACCTATACGCCAGAAAAACCGATTTAATGCCTTTAGTTGAATCTGCTATTACACAATAGCTAAGTATAAGTATGCTAAACAAACTGCAAAGGTAACTCTAACTGTTTATTAATAGGCAGCTTATCATGCCATTCTGTGGTTTCTAAAAATTTAATAATTGTTTGAGCAATACCTTTAGATGCTAAGTAAGGAACCCCATTTCCCACTGTTTTAAACATATTGCTTAATGTCATATTTTCTGGCAGCGCAAACTTTTTAGGCAGAGACTGAATAGCCAGTGTTTCTGCAACAGAAAGCCTGCGAACTTTGTAAGGGTGCAAGTGGACTTCGTTGTTGCCGTAACAAGCAGTCGGGGAATAACGCCACCTGTGCAAACGCTTGTAAGATTTTTTAGAAACATCTCCCTCATCAACAGCAGCAAACCTTTTAATCCCCGCTCTTGGTTGAAAATAATGTTCCGCATTAGGATGGTTTGCAACATCATTTTTTTGGAACCAAAACTGTACTGTTAACTCTTTGGGGATGCCATCAGGGCAAGGCAATAAACCATCGCAGGCAAACGCATCAGTATCGGGCCAAGGATTAGAAAAAACTTCTGACTTGGGATATAAAATCTCACTTGACCAAGGAAATATACCTTCAGGTAACATTTCGCTGTTTTCATCTAAAGAAATGCCCATATCTTTGACAACATTTTTTCGGAAACCGATTAAGATAATCCTGTCTCTATCTTGTGGCACACCATATTCGATCGCATTAATTAAACGTTCCACAAATACGTATCCAGACTCAGCCAACTGGTTTTTGAGTGCGTCATAAAAAATTTTATGTTGTTTTGTTCTCCACAAACCTTTGACGTTTTCAAACAAAAAGAAATCCGGCTGCTGTTGGCAAATCAATTCAATGTAGGAAGCTGAAAGTTTGCCTTTATCTCCTTCCCCACCTCTGTTTTTGCCACCAATAGAAAAGTCAGGACAAGGCGGACCCGCAATAAATCCAATAATATCGTGTTTCTTGCGAGCATCTTGCATCAATTTCCGCACATGAAGTGCTGGTTTTCCCTCTACAAGTCGAGTCACATCTGCTTCCTCTCCTTCGCAGTGTCCGTATTCTGGCTGTGGTAAATTTAGACATTGGCGAGAGTGACGGTATGCTTGGAGGAATGGCGAGTAAATTTCATTTACATAAACTATATTAAAGCCGCTCGATTCAAAACCAAAATCAAGGAAGCCTGAACCTGAAAAAAATGAGAATATAGCGGTTTTCTGTTGAATTAGGTGCACGGGGGGCAATTGGTAATTGGTAATTAGTAGAATGGCCGGGGTGGGTTTTGAGCGAAAACTACTCTGTGAGTTTCGGAGATTTTTAGCTGAACCTGCCGATATATTATAGAATGACCGGGCGGGTTTGAGGCGATTATTGTTGGTAAAAACCGCCCCTACAGGTATTATTACAACCATTGCCCGCCTCGGAAACGCCAGTAGGGAAAGAAAATCCGCATCAGTGTTTGCGACGCCAGATAAATAGCCAGCCACACTAAACTATAATGCAAAGCAAAAGCTCCCAAGTCAAAATTTTGTGCAGGTATCCCGGGCAAACCGATAATTTTGATTAAAAATAACACAAAAAGTGCTTCCCAAATCCCAGCGAGTAATTGAAAGGCGCCGGGCCAATCTCGATCCCAGCGGAACTGCTGGATTGAAATATATAAAGCATCCCAGCCGATGCCAAAAATCGCTACATACCCTAAAACCCAGAAAAAGATTGAGCCTGATTGGGAGGTAATTAAACCCAGAAAAAAGGGGATCGTTACTAAAACGCCTACGGTTGAAAATAGCAATAACCGAGTTTGCCAGCGGCCGAATAAGGTGGGAGTCATGGGATTTTAGATTTTAGATTTTAGATTTTAGGTTGAATGGGAAGGTTGTTCGATTTTAGATTTTGGATTTTAGATTTTAGATTGAACGCGAAGCTTGTTTAGATCCATTAAATCCCGTACATTGCTCGTTGCCGAACTTCGTCCTTCAAGTTAGTCGGGAGATTTATTTAAAATCCACTTCAACCACTGCACGAACGATCGCCAAACGCTCAATTTCCGCACACCCGGAACTCGGCTGGCGGCCAGACTTTCAACCGAACGCAAGGCGGCGTATTGCAAGCCCAAAAAACTGTCTACGGGCGCGTAAGGCCCTCCCAAAGTAATCGCGCCGGCTGCGTATACCCGGCCTTCTCCGTTGCTAGCAGAAGTGTTGCGCAATTCGGGCACTTCAAAATCATTGTTAACGCTCAGCCGTCCCAAACCGTTGAGGGGAAGATTGTATTGAGCTACCAAATCGTTTAATAGGGGACTGGTTTTTACCTTAGCGTCCAAACCCGTAGCATCAATAATAAAATCAGCCTCTAACTTAATTTGCCCCTTGAGTTCCTTCTCCTGAATGTACGTCACCGTGCGGTTTTGACTGTCGCGCTCGACTCGCTCGACTTCCCCGAAGGTAATTTGATACCATCCTTGACTTAAACCTTCTTTGACAATCCGCCGCCAGTCCCGGCGCTTGGCTGTAGTAGTGCCGCCCCAGTCTGTGAGCAACTGCGGGCGAAATTCGGGGGCGGCTTGTTCCAAAAGTACGCGGAGTTCCCCGCCCCAGCAAGCTTTCGGCCAGTTGAAAGGTTGAAATTCGTAGTGATTTTCGACGCTGCGCTGAGCGAGGTTAAATTTGTTGCCCTGGGGTTTGGGCGATCGCATCAAATGCAATACTTGAATGTTACTGTTCCGCTGCCGCGCTTCGTAAATCCGCTGCACCACGCGCGAAGCGACTATTCCCCGGCCTCTAATTAACACGCTGCCGCCGCTGGCCTCCAATTTTTCGTAAACGCCGTTGTGGCTTTCGTAAGCGTTGACAACCGACTCAAAATCCTGAGTTTTTTCGCGGTAAGCTTGCAAGTCGGGCAGAAATTGAATGGCGGGATAGCCCGTGGCTAAGTGTACGTATTTGGCGATTAAAAAAGCGTGGTCGCGGTGATCCGCATTCGATCGAGAATAAGCGATCGCGTACCTGCCGTCATCTGTTTTGCGAATTCCCCGCACTCTACCGTAGCGAAACATCTGATTCCACCCAATTCTCTCGACTTCCCTGTCAATAGAATCAAACACATTCACCGCGCGAGGCGTATAAGTTTCGGCAAAAGTCGGTTCAGCAAACACCTGCCACATCAACCTCAGCGATACTCCCAAACGCCCTTTGCGCAATTCCTGCCAAGCTTCCCGCAAAGCGTAGGTCGGCCAGCCCCAAATGTTGTCTGGACAAGAGTCAGAATTCGATCGCAGGCGTTCCCGCAGCGGAATTTGAGAATTCAGGCACAGACGCAGGTAGCGGGCGTAAGGCTGGTTTTCCATGCCCAAAACCGCAATTTGATCGGTTTTCACGCCGCAAATTCTCAGCAAATCCACCCAAATAAAGCTGCCCAAACCGCCGCCAACGGCAGCCCAATCAACTTCTGTCACAGGGAGTCCCATAGATTCGAGCGATCGCATTTTCATTTGAGAAGCGTGCAAAAATGCGATCGGCGGAAATTCTCCCCTACTACTTCTTTGAGGAACCTGCGACACCATTTGCGGCCCTAATGTGGGGTCTGGCCCATTGGTCTGCGGGTTAAAGAAAATGTGAGAATTGACAGACGGCGTTTCTAGGGAATTAACAGCAAAAGAAATGCTGATCGCGTAGGGCCCAACTTGCAGCATATCCCCGTTTGCCAGCACGCACCGGGTTTGGCGAACGCCGTTGACAAAAGTACCGTTGCGGCTACCCGTGTCAGTGAGTACGATACTGTCGCCTTCGGTGCCAATCACTGCGTGAAAGCGAGAAACTTGACTGCTGCTGAGCGCAATTCGAGAAACTCGTTCCCCGTTGATTGTGGCCGGCATAGCTTCAAAAATTCGTCCCAAAGCGATGGGTAAGTCGAGTATCGGGGATCGACAATCCCCCGTAGCTGTATCTGTCCAAGTCAGTCGCAGGCGCAAGGGTTGAGAATTCATGATTATTTTTTAAACATCAGCCGTCGGCTTTGAGCTTTCTGCAAAAAAAGATTTTTGAATTTGAGAGTGTTTAGCGAATACCCTGATTTTCCCTTTTTCAAACTTTCACGGAGACAGCATCACACTCGCCGCCGCCGCCAAAGAAGTACCGCACCACGGACACCCCACATTCAACTGCGCGTAAGGCGAAATTCGGCTGCACTTGGGACACTGCAAACCATATTTTGAAGACCCCGTCGGCCCAGAGTTACCCAGTGCGGGAGGCCCCAGCAAAACTGTCTGCGGCGCGGCTACCTGCACCTGTGTCACCTTCACCACCTCGATTTCCACTTCGCCTAAATGGATACGGCTTCCCAATCTCAATTTTGCTTCGCCTCGGGGGAGAATTTTTCCGTCTACCAGCGGCGGATTGCTGTCGCGCAAATTCCGCACAGCATACTCCTGCAATTCCTGATTAAAAAATATTTCAACGTGTAGACCCGATACGCTGGGATGCGACAATACTATATCGCACTTGGCCGGATCGCGCCCGAGCCTGACGCTTCCGGGATTTTTGCTCGGCTGTCCGTTGTGAATTGTCTGAGTTTGACGCACCCCAGCTTCTGTCCAGGCTAAAGTGAGCTGGTTTGTCATGATTGTATAGTTTTCTCAAAAATATAAAAAAATATTAGCTGATTTATTTTGAGGACGGACTTCCTCACCAAAAAACTTAATTAGAATTATTGACGCGGACTCGATCTTGCGTTCGGAAAATATTATGTACAGCTAAACAAAAAAGCCCCGAAGTCGGGGCTTTTAGTGCTCGTATGGTCTTTTTTTGAGAAACTGACTCGCGCTGGCGAGCTTTTCTTTCCTGCAAAATTATTGACCCCAGTGCAGCTTGGTTAAAAATTTGCCGTTCCCGATTCGCCAGCGATTGCTAAAAACTAATTGCTGTGGGGTTTTCAGATTTGCGAAGCTTTGGTGCGCTAGGGACGAATTTTGGAGGTGGGGCGTGAGAACTACCTCGGGAAATTCGATCGCCCCACCTCCTCAAACGCTCAGTGTCCTAGTGCTATCTCTGAAACTGCAACCATCTAATCTTTCGTTGCAGAGCCAGGGTTGAGAGACTTATTCGCTCTTGCGGCTTTTCCGACCGCCTTCGCGACCAATTTGAGCCATGTGTTCCCGATTTCTGCTGACAGCTTCGCCGCCTTTTTGGCCAGCTTCTCTGGCTTCTTCAGGGGTGAATTCGTGTGCAGTTCCTTTCTCGTGTGCAGCTTTTCCGCCTTTGCTAGCAATTGCGCGCTGTTTTTCTGCATCCATAGAAGCGAATCCGCGTTTGCTTTTCTCAGCCATGACTGTCTCCTTGTTTTTTTTCTGATTTTTTAGCTCGATCGCGCCTTCGCCTCCCACTGTCGCGGGTAGTCCCACGAGCGTGGTGAGATATCCGACGGTAAATTATGAAACCTCATCAGACGAATCTAAGCTTTTGGTCTAAATCGCAGAATGACTCTTTCATAATTTACAAATGTGAACTAAAAATAGTTCACGCCCGGGCACTATAGTTAGAGCCGCCAATGTTTAAGCAGGTTACTGTCTTTCATTCATTCTATAAACCCCCCCAACTTTTATACCTCTTTCTCAGGTATAGTCATTCTTTAGTTCGCTGGAAGGATGGAAGCCAAAGCTGATTGGGGGTAGACTCAGAGGATTTTTCGACTTCACGGCCACAGCTCAAAAATTAAAAGTCCAAAGAGGGATGCTTTTTTGTCTTTTTACTTGTTTTTTTGATGCCTTCGGCCCTTGCCCGTTATCCCGATGTTAGTTGGTCTGCCGATCGAGTGGTTTCTGGTAAGCGATATTTTGGGGCGCAGCGCAGGACGTACTCGATCGCAGTTATCAAGTTTACCTTATGACCGATCGAAACATAAATCGGTTTTACTCCTGTTTGCGTCCTCAGCGCTGCCCCTACCGTTGATCCCGACCGCAGCAAGGGTTGCCAACTGCCGCGGTCGAGTCCGACTTCTGAATGTTCTCCAATAAATCGATTTTTGGCAACTCCGATCGTGGCAATTCCTGTCAAAACCCCCAAATGGCAGGCAAGACCGAACCTGCGGGGATGGGCTAGTCCTTGACCGTCGCACAATATCAAGTCTGGCCTCAAACTGATATTTTCCAAAGCCTCAAGGACTGCCGGCACTTCTCGAAAAGACAAGAAACCGGGAATATAAGGAAAAGTTGTAGGACTGCGAACCACAGCTTGCTGCTGCAACTGCAAGTCGGGAAAGCTCAGAACTGTTACAGCCGCCCGGGATACCTCGTCTGCACTGTCGTAGCCGACATCTACGCCTGCGACGTACCGAACTGTCTCTAGTTGATTTTCGGTAATTACCTCTGACCGAAGCTGTTCTTGAATGGCGATCGCCTCTTCAATTGTCTGCGGCCAAGGGTGTCGCTGCAACATTAGACATCTTTATTTAACCGTTCTCATCTAACCTTAACTTATTTTCTGGCATTTTTAAACTCTGATTTTTATCCTTTTACGCTATAAATTCACAACTTGCGTAAGGAGTCTTTCTTTATACTGGGGAGGTTTGAGTAAGGCGGGCCGAACCCGATTCTACCAATAGAGTCTGTACCTCGGAGAGTGAAATTCTATCTTTCGCGACTGGCGCCAACCCGCAAAGATTGCACCGCTGCTCACCTCCAATTTTCTACTGAAAATTTACAAAAAATACCTATTTGATGCTGATTTTTTAGCTTTCTAGAAACCTTTCTCTTTCCGATCCCCATGCTATAGCTTGTCCCAGAGCGATCGAACTCTCTATTTACTTCTTCCTTATCTAAAATCCTCCTCATTGTCAAGATGATTGAAACATTTATTCATCAATAATCTCAGCTAGGTACAAGTGCCATTGTTCATACCAGAGCCTCAATGTAACGGCAATCTAATATTTTTTTGATTTAAGAGGCTTTCCCACCCTCAAAATCCTATGACTTTTATGAAAAAAATAAAGGAATTTATGAGTTGTTGCACCATTAACAGGAAGTTATAATCTTAGATAAGAGCGCATACACAACTAACATCCAGTAACACAACCTAGCTGAGTTAACATAGGAAAACCATGCAAAGTGTTCGGTACAACCTAGCTCTCTACATCGTCGGTGGCATCGTCTTGATCATCGCCGCCTTAAATTTAAAACCTTTTGCCCTCGTCGGCGCAGGGGAACGCGGCGTCATCATGCGATCTAGGCAAAGTTCAAGACGCGATCTTAGATGAAGGCATCCACCCGATTTTACCGCTCGTCACCTCTGTAAAAACTCTGAGCGTGCGGGTACAAAAAACTGATATGAATGCAGATGCAGCATCCAAAGACTTGCAAAAAATTACTACTGATTTGGCAGTCAACTGGAATGGGGATCCCGCCAAAGTTAATCAAGTTTACCAACAAGTAGGAGACGAAGAACAAATTGTTGTCAGCATTCTGAGTCCGGCTATTTCGGAAGTTCTCAAAGCAGCAACTTCTAAAAAAACAGCAGAAGAAATTATCACTAAGCGCACGGAACTCAAAACAGAAATCGACAACAGCCTCAAAAAGCGTTTGCAACCTTACGGCGTCATCGTCAGAGATGTTTCGTTAATAAATTTTGGCTTTTCGCCAGAATTTAGCAAAGCCATCGAAGCCAAACAGATAGCAGAACAAGAAGCCAAACAGGCAGAATTTGCAGTTCAAAAAGCAACCCAAGACGCTCAAGCCGAAATTAACCGGGCTAAAGGTCAAGCCGAAGCTCAGCGCTTGCAGCGGCAAACTTTAACTTCCGAAATTTTGCAGCAGCAAGCCATTGAAAAATGGAATGGCCAGTTTCCGACAGTAATGGGAGGAGGCGGAACTTTGCCGTTAATTAATATTGCGCCGCCGAGCTCTCAAGCTGCAACGGGTGTTAAATAAGCTGCTGCCCACCATGATTGGCACGGCGCCCGGAGAAGGGGAGAAGGGAAAAGGGGGAGAAGGGGTGAGAGTTTCAGGGCTGCCAGGGGAACAGAAATTCAGGGTTTTTACGGAGGAAGTGAAGATGTGCTTTTTTAAAGGCCCAACAGCAAGCGTAGAAAATACAACTAACAACTAAGGTTAAATCCCGCTTACTTAAATACCAAGATAGAATTTACGTGGCGCAAATCCTGAAAAACGTTAAAGTAAGAAGCAACTCGGAAATTGTAAAGGTTTGCTTGAAAGTTCGGCTGATGGGAGATCGGGAGAACCAGTCAATTTCTAATTTAGGTGAAGTGGGGGGTGCCGGCGATCGCCATTCTGCATCAGAAGCACTGTGGCTGCGCGATCGAGCCTTGGCAGCTACTAGCAGTGGCATTGTGATTGCTGACGCCAATGCACCCGATTGTCCCATAATTTATTGCAATCCGGCCTTTGAACGGATGACAGGTTACTGTGCGAGTGAAATCTTGGGGCGCAATTGCCGATTTTTGCAAGGCCCCGATACAGATCGAACTACCGTCGCTAAGATCCGCGAGGCCTTGCGCCAAGGTCGAGAAATCCAGACAACAATCAAAAATTACCGCAAAGATGGCACTCCTTTTTGGACCAAATTGTCGCTATCTCCCGTGCGAGACAACAACGCTAATGTGACTCACTTCGTAGGAGTTCAGTCGGACTTGTCCGAAGGCATATCTGAAGTGCAGGAAACATTGCAGCAAGCTAACGACCAACTGCAAACGATTTTGGAAGCAGTTCCGGGAACAGTATCTTGGATCAGCTCGGATTTGCGCTATTTGGGGGTTAACCAGCACTTAGCCAAACTGCACGGTTTGCCGCAGTCGGCTTTTGTCGGTCAAGATATCGGTTTTCTGGCCGCTAGCTCGGATTTTAACTCTTTTGTGGTGGAGTTTTTTGCCGGCGACGCTACGGAAACGGTTAAAGAACTCAGCGCTCTGGTGAAAACCGACGGCGGACAGTCGGCGGGATACTATTTGATTGTGGCTAAAAAGTACGATCAGGGCAAAGCAGCTTGTCTGGTAGGGATAGACATTACCGAGCGCAAGCAGGCAGAAGAAGCTCTGGTTCTGACTCGCAAGGCGGTGGAAAGTTCGAGCGACGCGATCGGCATCAGCGATGCCAACGGCACTCACATCTATCAAAATCAAGCGTTTTCTCAGCTATTTGAATGGGAGACCGCAGAGGAATTTAAGCTAGCCGGAGGTATATCGGCAGTTTTTGCTGACCCCGCAGTCGCACGCGAGGTACTCGACACGATCGCCCAGGGTTATTCTTGGTCAGGTGAAATTACCAACCGCACTAAAAGCGGCCAAATTTTGCAAGTGCTGCTGCGGGCCGATGCTATTAAAGACCGCACAGGGAAAATTGTCGGTCTGATTTACATGAATACCGATATTACCGAGCGCAAGCGCACGGAACAAGAGCTGCGGCAAAGCGAGAAGCGCTTTCGATCGTTGATTGAAAATGCTAGAGACATTATTGTGATTCTCGACGAGAAAGGCTTTTGCCGCTATGTCTCTCCTTCCCAAGAGCGGATTTTGGGCTACCCGACGGCGGAATTGCTCGGCAGGTCTGTATTTGACTTGATTCACTCTGACGAATTGCCGATGGTGAATCAAGTTTTCAAAGGTGTCATCCAAATGCCAAAAGTTAGCTTGGGATTGGCGGAATACCGAGTGCAGCACAAGGACGGTTCCTGGTGCGTGTTAGAAGCGGTGGCGACGAATTTGCTCGATGAACCTTCGGTGCGGGGAATTGTGGTCAACTGTCACGACGTGACTGAGCGCAAGGTGGCTGAAGACCAATTGTTGCACGATGCTTTGCACGATGCGCTGACCGAGTTGCCGAACCGCGCTTTGTTGACTGACAGGTTGGGGCAAGCTTTTGCCCGCGCGCAACGGCATCCCAGCTATCAGTTTGCAGTGCTGTTTCTGGATTTGGACAGGTTTAAGGTGATTAATGACAGCCAGGGACACCGCACCGGCGATCGGCTGTTGGTGGCTGTGGCTCGCCGTCTCTTGACTTGTTTGCGGCCTGGTGATACGGCGGCGCGTCTGGGGGGAGATGAGTTTGTGATTTTGCTGGAGGAAATTAATGGTGTTGATGAGGCGATCGCCCAAGCAAAGGAAATTCTCAAGGCGATCGAACGACCGCTTTATTTGGAAGGTAATAAAGTTTTAATTACTGCTAGCATCGGCATTGCTTTGAATACCGAGAAATATCAGTGGCCAGGAGATATTTTGCGCGATGCTGATATTGCGATGTACCGCGCCAAAGCTCTCGGTAAAGCTCGCTACGAAGTGTTTACCAGTTCGATGCACACTCGGGCTGTGGCTTTGATGAACTTGGAAAACGATTTGCGGGAGTCGGTTGAAGAGCTGAATTTGAAGTATTCGATAGTGAATTTGGCAGGTGGGGCGGTGGAGGAAAACTCGCCGCAGGGCGAAATAGATCCGAAGTTGGATCGTCCGAAATTGCAATTGGATACTTTTAAATTGGAATGTCCTTTTACTGTTTATTATCAGCCGATCGTTTGTTTGAAAACAGGCTCAGTTATCGGATTTGAGTCGCTGGTGCGCTGGATGCACCCGGAACGGGGTTTAGTTTCCCCGATGGAATTTATTGCGATGGCGGAGGAAACAGGGTTAATTATGCCTTTGGGCTTGTGGGTTTTGAACGAAAGCTGCCGCCAAATTATCAAGTGGCAGAGTTTGAATTTACCTGTGGGAAATTCGCCATTGACAGTAGCAGTAAATCTTTCCGGGAGGCAGTTTTCGGAACCCGACTCGATCGAGCAAATTAAGCAAGTTTTGCTGGAAACGGGTGTTGACGCTCGCTGTTTGAAGTTGGAGATTACTGAGACTGTGGTGATGGAAGATGGGGAAGCGGCGGCGGCGATGCTTTCGCAGTTGAGAGACTTGGGGATTGAGCTGTGCATTGATGATTTCGGGACTGGTTATTCGTCTCTGAGTTATTTGCACAAGTTCCCGATTAATATTTTGAAGGTCGATCGCTCTTTTGTCAGCCGCGTCGGTGAAACAGGCGAAAATTTGGAAATCGTGCGGGCGATCGTCATGCTGGCGCGCAGTTTGGGGATGGAGGTAGTGGCAGAAGGTGTCGAAACCGCCGTCCAATTGGCTCAAATGCGGGCGATCGGCTGCGAGTACGGTCAGGGGTACTTTTTCTCTAAACCTCTCGATAGCGAGGCAGCTACAGCCTTATTACGTCGATCGCCCAAATGGTGAACTGAACCAAATATTTAACTTGTATTTTGAAAAATATTAAAACTCTTGCGGGGTGCGCTTATTGGAGACTCAATAAGGGCGATCGATCTTTTCGCAATCAATGCCTTGAGTGTTAAAATTAAAATTTAGTATAATAGCAAACTATCGAGATAGGTAAAAATATATGTCTCAATCTGTTGTGCCAGCACTCGCAGAAACAAAACTCGATACTTCGCCCACATTGACTTTTGAAGAATACAGAGTTTATCGAGGAGAATCTGATGTAAAATATGAACTGTACAAAGGCAAATTAATTGCGATGCCAACAGCAACAGTTTTACACATCAAAATTTGCGAATATTTAGTTTACCAATTGCAGCGTTACCTAGCTGAACACAATCTCGACTTAGTAGTAAAAACGGGTCTGGGAGTGAGAACAGATGAAGATAAATCTCGGATTCCCGATGTAGTTGTCTGCACTCAAAGTCTTTTGGAACAAGCTGCTGCTAGACCAGGTGCAGGTATCCTCGAATTTGATGAAAAGCCGCTGTTAGTGGTAGAAGTAGTCAGCGAAAATCGCCGCGAAGATTACGTGATTAAACGCGGAGAGTACGAATTAGCGAATGTGCCAGAATATTGCATTGTTGACCCTAAAACGGGCAAGCAAAAAATCCGGCTTTTTTCATTGATTGAAGGTGAAGAGGGTTACACGTATACAGATTTCTTGCCGGGTGAGGAAATGGAATCTGTAGTATTTCCCAATCTGAGATTATCAGTCAATGAAATTTTAGATCCGCCATTGGTAGAAGGGTTAATTAAGGCAGAACAAGCTCAATTGCAGCAACTACAAACAGTCGAACAGCGTGCTGAAAGGTTGGCGGCGAGGTTGCGGGAGTTGGGGGTAGATGCTGATGCTGTGTAGGAAATTGGACGAAGTACGTGAAGCGAAGCTATCCCGAAGGGAATCGCCCTTGACGTATCTCAATCATCTAGGGACAAGTCGCGCAGGAAATAAAAGCGATCGCGCCCTAAATTCTCGTCTTTAATTCGTCCTGCATAGTTTGTCAAAAGTAAAACAATTTCAAGGCAGGCCAATAATTGCAGCAACAATCCGCTCCTCAAGGGGTTTGACTGTATCAACTTGAAGCGCATCTTTGAGTTTTTCTGTAAGAATCGGATGCTCAATTAAATTTTGATAAAGGTCTTTAAGTCGCAGAGGTTCAGAACGGGGTTCTTGCAGGCGCTCGAACCATCTAGGCTGAATTAAATCGAGCCAACACTCGGCTAAAAGGTTTAAATCTACTTCCCTGCTTGGGACTTCTCTCATCGATGGTACTTTATTAAACAGAGAAAGCAAATCGTTGACAGATTTTTCACGATCTCTGTCTTGGTCTTGAACAGATTTATTCTTGTATTCTTCAAGAACTTTATTCATCAGCTCAAGAGCACGCTGCTTCTTCTTTGGTAGCATCTCTTTTTCTGCCTTCATAAGCTT
>Ga0256856_1000036_pt1:0-10000 | contig 13582 bp, 9 predicted proteins | sample BONt10_FD_181175 | JGI IMG/M metagenome (GOLD analysis project Ga0256856, IMG submission 181175) | Terrestrial sediment cell enrichment communities from Utah, United States - BONCAT_SYTO_Terrestrial_sediment - 10 | ecosystem: Environmental > Terrestrial > Deep subsurface > Rock... | reverse complement strand
AGCCCCGTTCATTTTCGGCGCAGGAGCGCTAGACCAGTGAGCTATTACGCACTCTTTTAAGGGTGGCTGCTTCTAGGCAAACCTCCTGGTTGTCACTGCACTCCCACCTCCTTTATCACTTAGCAGTCATTTTGGGACCTTAGCTGGTGGTCTGGGCTGTTTCCCTCTTGACGATGAAGCTTATCCCCCACCGTCTGACTGGCCGAGTACCAGTTTAGTATTCAGAGTTTGCCTCGATTTGGTACCGCTCTCGCAGCCCGCACCGAAACAGTGCTTTACCCCTAAACTTCATCTCGACCGCTGTGCCTCAACACATTTCGGGGAGAACCAGCTAGCTCCGGGTTCGATTGGCATTTCACCCCTAACCACACCTCATCCGCTGATTTTTCAACATCAGTCGGTTCGGACCTCCACTTGGTGTTACCCAAGCTTCATCCTGGACATGGTTAGATCACCCGGGTTCGGGTCTATAAACAGTGACCTGTGCTAAAAGCACGGGCGCTCTTGTCAAACTCGCTTTCGCTAGGGCTGCAACCCATAGGGTCTTAACCTGCCACTGCCTATAACTCGCCGGCTCATGCTTCAACAGGCACGCGGTCAGACGTTAAATCGTCCTCCCACTGCTTGTAAGCTAACGGTTTCATGTTCTATTTCACTCCCCTTCCGGGGTTCTTTTCACCTTTCCCTCGCGGTACTGGTTCACTATCGGTCACACAGTAGTATTTAGCCTTACGAGATGGTCCTCGCTGATTCACACGGGATTTCACGGGCCCCGTGCTACTCGGGATACAGTCACGCTCTTTTCTACTTTCGACTACAGGACTTTCACCTTCTCTGGTGCAGCTTTCAACTGCTTTGTCTAGCTTGAAGATACGTTAATTGACTGTCCCACGACCCCAGAAGTAAAAACCTCTGGTTTAGGCTGTTTCCCGTTCGCTCACCACTACTTGGGAAATCGCTATTGCTTTCTCTTCCTCCAGCTACTAAGATGTTTCAATTCGCTGGGTTCGCTGCTCTCAGTCTATGTATTCAACTGATGCTTACTGGGTTGCCCCATTCGGACATCTCCGGCTCAATGCTTGCTTCCAGCTCCCCGGAGCTTATCGTCGGTCGCCACGTCCTTCTTCGCCTCTGTGTGCCTAGGTATCCACCGTTAGCCCTTTGTAACTTGACCACTTGATTTTTTGATGGTGATCCCTTGTAATATCTTCCGAGCAATCGGATGACTTACAAGCTTTGATGACTTAATTTCTATGCAGTTTTCAAGGTTCTGACTAGAGTTTTCGACTCCAGCATTCCGACTTCTTTTTTGACAAACTTAGTCTGGGTGCTGATTTCTATTTATTTTTGTGGCTGGTTCTAGTTAGTGAGAGTGGAGGTAAGCGGACTCGAACCGCTGACTTCCTGCGTGCAAGGCAGGCGCTCTACCAACTGAGCTATACCCCCACTAAGCAAGTTCTGATTTTGATGGTATGACTCCTGAATTAATCATTGATTATCCATTACTCATTACTTACAATTCATCACTTTTTTTCCAGGTGGGCCATCCTGGATTTGAACCAGGGACCTCACCCTTATCAGGGGTGCGCTCTAACCAACTGAGCTAATAGCCCATGTTCCGAACCAGTTAATAGTTTGAAAGCTTTGACATCTATTCCTCGAACGACCAGGGATGACTGATATTGACCTATATTTTAGGTTCGGTCGAGTCTCAGATGGTCTCCCTAAAAGGAGGTGATCCAGCCACACCTTCCGGTACGGCTACCTTGTTACGACTTCACCCCAGTCATCAGCCCTGCCTTCGGCATCCTCCTCCTCGAAAGGTTAGAGTAATGACTTCGGGCGTGGCCAACTTCCATGGTGTGACGGGCGGTGTGTACAAGGCCCGGGAACGGATTCACCGCAGTATGCTGACCTGCGATTACTAGCGATTCCGCCTTCATGCAGGCGAGTTGCAGCCTGCAATCTGAACTGAGGCAGGGTTTACGGGATTAGCTCGCCCTCGCGGGTTGGCTGCCCTCTGTCCCTACCATTGTAGTACGTGTGTAGCCCAGGACGTAAGGGGCATGCTGACTTGACGTCATCCCCACCTTCCTCCGGTTTGTCACCGGCAGTCTGTTTAGAGTGCCCAACTTAATGATGGCAACTAAACACGAGGGTTGCGCTCGTTGCGGGACTTAACCCAACATCTCACGACACGAGCTGACGACAGCCATGCACCACCTGTGTTCGCGCTCCCGAAGGCACTCTTCTGTTTCCAAAAGATTCGCGACATGTCAAGTCCTGGTAAGGTTCTTCGCGTTGCATCGAATTAAACCACATACTCCACCGCTTGTGCGGGCCCCCGTCAATTCCTTTGAGTTTCACACTTGCGTGCGTACTCCCCAGGCGGGATACTTAACGCGTTAGCTACGGCACTGTCCGGGTCGATACAGACAACACCTAGTATCCATCGTTTACGGCTAGGACTACTGGGGTATCTAATCCCATTCGCTCCCCTAGCTTTCGTCCCTGAGTGTCAGTTATGGTCCAGCAGAGCGCCTTCGCCACCGATGTTCTTCCTGATCTCTACGCATTTCACCGCTACACCAGGAATTCCCTCTGCCCCTACCATACTCTAGCTGTTCAGTTTCCACTGCCTTTCCGAAGTTAAGCCCCGGTCTTTGACAGCAGACTTGAACTGCCACCTGCGGACGCTTTACGCCCAATCATTCCGGATAACGCTTGCATCCTCCGTCTTACCGCGGCTGCTGGCACGGAGTTAGCCGATGCTGATTCCTCTGGTACCGTCAGGTTGCTTTCACAACTTTCTTCCCAGAGAAAAGGGGTTTACAACCCAAGAGCCTTCTTCCCCCACGCGGTCTTGCTCCGTCAGGCTTTCGCCCATTGCGGAAAATTCCCCACTGCTGCCTCCCGTAGGAGTCTGGGCCGTGTCTCAGTCCCAGTGTGGCTGATCGTCCTCTCAGACCAGCTACCGATCGTCGCCTTGGTGGGCTTTTACTCCGCCAACTAGCTAATCGGACGCGAGCTCATCTTCAGGCTATAAATATTTTCCCTTTCGGTTCATCGGGGCTTAGCAGTCGTTTCCAACTGTTGTCTCCGTCCTGAAGGCAGATTCTCACGCGTTACTCACCCGTCCGCCACTAAGTATTTCTACTCCGTTCGACTTGCATGTGTTAAGCAGACCGCCAGCGTTCATCCTGAGCCAGGATCAAACTCTCCGTGTTGTTGAGTTCTTTTGGCTCGTCAAGTTCTTTCCACGCTAGCCCTGAAGCTGGTTTTTTTCCCTTGACATTTTTCTCGTTGTTTGCGATATTGAGTATCAGCTTTCGGTTTTACTCTCGATCTTAATTTTTTTGACGAGGTTAATAGTGCTTTAAGCTTTCAAACTATTCTTTTTTCTAGGTTCAGCGCCGGGCGGGGCATCGCTTCAAGCTGCCCTTTTTCGGACGTTTATCAACTATAGCGTTATGACTCTGGTGGTGTGAGTAGAGGGAGCCGAATCTTTTTGTAGTAATTTCTCTACTTGTCTATTTCTACGAGCTACAATATTGCATTGAGTTCAAGCTGATAGAGCGGTCAATCTAATGTAGCAACGAAGACTGTGTGGAGGCGACATCGAGGAAAGGTGTGGAATCGCGGAATCTTCGGGTCGCTTCGTTGCAGGTGCAGCTTCGTTTAAGTTTTTTTAAGAAGTTTGGTATTTGGCATGGATGTGGCTGCTTCCGTTGTCACAGTCCCTATCTAACTCCTCGCCTGAAGAAATCCCCGACTGGTGACGAGCAATTTTAGATTTTAGATTTTAGATTTTAGATTTTAGATTTGGGATGCAAGAATTAAAGTCACGCATTCCCAAGCGAGTGCCGATCGCTTTCTTTCCCAAGGCAGAAGCCCTCATCTAGATTTGTGAAAATCGTCGGTCATGTGGAGCGGGTGCATCTACGAAAACCTGGTGAAACGAGAACTTAAGGGCGATGTGGCTAAAATTTGGTGTTGCTCCCAGCGGCGAACTGACGAGCATTGATGAAGTTGGGCGCGGAAAAACTAACCTCGCTTGCCTCTACTGCGGCGGCGGATTGACAGCAAAAAAGGGTTCGGTGAAAGAACACCACTTCGCGCACACCGAGGAAACTTGTAAACCAGTTTCGCAGCGGATTAAAACCAAAGCATTTCCCTCGCTGCCTCTCTACGATAATTTCAACATCGAACTCAAGGGTGATGAATTGGAACAGTTGAAGGTGCTGTGGAAAGAGTACGGGGCACAAAAGCGATCGATTCCCCAAGACTTGGTAAACTTTCGGTGGGAACTCAAAGGATTACTGGAATCAGAGGGATCTCGCTCTTATCAGTTTACCGACTTGGGTAAAATCCCAGTTGGTGCGCTTCCCCTGGGGCTGTTCAACCGAGTCCAAGAACCGCTGCTGTTGTCGGAGTTAATGAAGTTGGAAGGTTCTGTAGAAACTGCCGAAGCTGCGGGGTTATCCTCTTTAGAAGAACGGCGGGCTGATTTGCTGATTTATCGAGCGCAGCTTCGTCGGATTCTGGTGAACTCGCTCTACTTTCTTGAGGTCAAAGCGGACGGGAACACGTTCTATAAAATTGGAATTACTACTCGATCGATCGAGGAAAGAATCGCCGAAGTGCAGCGAGATGTGAGAGCGCATTACTCGGATGTGGTTGTTAATTTGCTAGGGTTGTGGGAACACCGGGGGAATGTTGAGCTGTACTTCAAACACCGATATCAACCCTTTAACTACCGGATTGGGAAACTGACGGAGTATTTCGTGTTTCCAAACGTCAAGGCGGTGCTGAATGATTTGTACGGGATGAAACCCAAGCTTATGTCGGCTGTTGAGTTGGATGCGATCTGCAACTGGGGTAGGAAGTGAAGAAGTGCGATCGCTACACTGGTTACATCCCGGTTCTAATTCGGAACTAATAAAGTCGCGAGCGTTTAGAGAATTGCTATTGTTGTGACCTGCGATGTGCCGGCTTTGGAAACTCAGCAGCCTTTGACTTCCCCATGAATCGCTAAATATTGGCAATGCACAATCATCACTCCCTGCATGACGTGAGTGAGTTGTTAAGATGTGTAAAGTATCTTTGTTCTTAAGCCAAATTTAAATCGTTTGAATATGCTGACCGAAGCGCAAGTCTCAGTCAACCAGCCGAATGAACTTTTGGCCGGCGGCACTGACCCAACTCGATTTGACTGCAAGGAAGCCTGGTATCCTGTCCATTATGTTGAAGATTTAGACAAGACCAAGCCCAATAAATTTACCCTGCTAGGTCAAGACCTGGTGTTGTGGTGGGACACTCAAGCTAACTGCTGGCGAGCTTTTGAGGATCAATGTCCCCATCGGTTAGCGCCCCTCTCTGAAGGGAGAATTGCTGAAGACGGATTGCTGGAATGTCCCTATCACGGCTGGGCATTTCAAGGCGATGGCGCGTGTGAGCGCATCCCACAAGCAGTGGCTGGGACAACGCCACAACAATCAAAACGGGCTTGTGTTCAATCATTACCGACTGCGGTGCGCCAAGGATTGCTGTTTGTTTATCCAGGTCAACCAGACCAGGCGCCAAAAGTGGCTGTCCCAATTATTGAACCGCTTGAGGAATCGCCCGAGGAATGGATTTGCCTCAACACATTTCGCGATCTGCCCGCTTGATGCGCTGACACTACTGGAAAATGTGTTGGATGCCAGTCATGTGCCATTTACCCACCATGAATCCGTCGGCAACCGTGCAAATGCTGCCCCGGTGGAGTTAGAAGTGTGCTCATCAAACAAGCAAGGGTTCACCGGCTTGTGGGAAGAAGGCCCGCGCAAAGGCACGCTAGGGCAGCAACATACTCGCTTTATTGCTCCCAATTTAATGTGGCATGACCTGACCTCAAAGCAGTTTGGCAGAACAATGACTGTTGTTTATGCCACGCCCATTCGTAAGGGTGAGTGTCGGGTGTTTGCTCGGTTTCCCTTCAAGTTTTCCTCCAAAATTCCCGCCTTTTTTATCAAACTCACCCCGCGCTGGTATTCTCACATTGGGCAAAATAATATCTTAGAAGATGACCAAATCTTCTTGCATTACCAAGAGCGTTACTTAGAAGCCAAGGGGGGTAGTGAACGCTTTAGTAAGGCGTTTTATTTGCCTACTAAAGCAGATACGTTTGTCTCCCACTTACGTCAATGGGTGAATCAATTTGCCGCCGATCCTTTTCCTGGGGAATCACTGTCACCTCCCCTATCTACTGAAGTATTGCTAGATCGCTATCATTCGCATACAGTCAATTGCGGGAGTTGCCGGCGTGCGCTTGCCAACTTGAAACGAATTCGGTGGATTGTGACCTTCTTGGGCATCATTTTATGGGCGGTTTTACCGTTAGCGAATTATGCTTCTGTGTTCCTAAATTTGCTACCGATTGCTGCTGCATTGGCATGGTGGGGATTAGGTAACTTAGAGCGCCGGTTTTATGAAGGTCGTGCTGTCCCGCCTCGAAATGTACCCCAGAAGAAGTAAGTGTTAATTTTTTGTGGGGAGTTATGAAAATTTCACAAGCCAGTTTGATGCTCTTTAGGGGGTGACTGCTTCAAAACGCCCTCACGAACTTTTGCAATACCTCAAACATCTGAGGGGGTGACGCATCCCGGCTGTTCCCCCTATTTCTACTTACAATTCCCTAGAAATTGTTCCCTGCACCTATCGAATCCAAATTCCACAGAATCACTGTTTTATCAGCGCTGGAAGAGGCGAGGGTTTTACCGTCTGGGCTGAAAGCTACGCTAGTTACAGCTTCGTGATGTCCTGTGAATGTTTTCACTAAGGTGCCATCGAGCTTCCATATTTTCACTTTGCTATGGACACCGCTGGAAGCAACCATCTGACCGTCGGGGCTAAATTTCACGTCCCCTGCCCCTGCACTGTGGTCGGAAATCGTGTTAATTAAAGTGCCATCTGGTGAATTCCAAAGTTTGACAGTCCCGTCATAACTTGCTGAGGCAATCGTCTTGCCGTCTGGACTAAAAGTTAAACCAGCGATCGCCATGCGATGTCCGCTCAATGTTGCTACCAAGCGACCATCTAGCGTCCAGAGTTGTGCGCTGTAGTCCGAATTTCCTGTAGTAACAATCTGTTTGCTGTCAGGATTGAATGCGATCTTAGACACAACACGATCGTTTTTGAATGCAAACAACGTCTTGACCAAAATACCGTTAAGGCTCCAGAGCTTTAAGATTTCGCGATCTGCCAAAGCAATCATCTGACCGTCTGGAGTGAAACTCATATCATCAACATCACCTGCTGAATGATTCACTTTTCCTTGGTGCTTTCATGGGTATAGCCAAGCTTCTGCGAGATCCAGGAATGCTTTTAGGGAGCTTGGCTGCTTTCGGTATCTATTACTTTCTGTTTCTGCATAACATTTTACTAGGTATTCCCAAGCAGGTGGCACGCTCGTCGTTAGACAATGAAAGTGGCTTGGCTGTTTTGAATTACTGCTTGGGAAAATTTATTAGTTAGCTGTGGGTAACACCCCGCTGGTGGAGGCGTTAATGTGGGACTCCCACTCCCGCAGCTAGCTATATCAAAACTTTGTTTTTAAGAGTGGGATTATGCGCTCGACCTCATACAGCGAGCGATGGCTCTTGGAAAGCAGCGATTGCCCGCTCTGCACGTCCTTACCCTGCTACATCACCCGCACCGCATTTTTGGTACGGTTGCCAACACCGGCGATACTTCCGGCGACGCTCGCGCCGTGCAGAGTTTTGAGGCTGGCTCATCATGGCGTTGCCACAGCACCGTCGATTTCTAGGAATAGCTTTGTACGGTTTTCTTCACTGCCAATTAATTCTGATTCTTTCGCACTTATTCTGGCAAATACGACCAACCCAGTAGGGTTCTCCTGACTGTTGTTACCACTTATAAAGCGGCATCATAATAACTGTAAGCAATGAGCTTCCACCAAAACTTCCCTTATAAAGCTTTACCAATTTTTGAGGTGACAGATTATGTTGATGCGCTACTGGCAACCCTTCACAGAAATTGAAACCATCCGCGAGCAACTCGATAAAGCTTTTGACCAACGGCCAGCAGCGAGAAATAACTCAGAAGCCGCTTGGAGGCCCGCTCTAGAATTTGCTGATGCTGGGGACAACTTCGTATTAAAAGCGCAACTGCCTGGAATTGACCCCAAAGACATTGACGTTCAAGTCACTCGCGAAGCAGTTTCTATCTCTGGCGAACGCCGCTACGAAAACACAGAAGAAAAACCTGGCTACGTCCGCTCTGAATTCCGTTATGGCAAATTCCACCGGGTGCTTCCCTTGCCCGCACACATTCAAAACGACTCTGTGCAAGCTGAATACAAAGATGGCATTCTAACGCTAACTCTGCCCAAAGTAACTGAAGCTCGCAATAAAGTCGTCAAGATTAATTTGGCCGAAATTGCTGAAACTTCCACGACTCCAGCTTTGGAACAGGCTAATCAATAACGATCGGCTGTGCTTAATGAAGTGAGGCAAATTTTCCCAAATTGAGCCTGATTGGATTTACTTAACAACAACGGAACTGGAAAAGCTGATACCGGGAGCGACCATTGCTCTCGGTATTCTTTATTTGGGCAAGCTTTAGAGAAACTATCTACAAATGTCGTGAACCCGCAGTGATTTCAGTAACTCTGCAAAAATATTTCACGCTTGTCGGCACCAATTTAATTGAGTCTGCGAAGCGGAGGATCATTGGCGATTGCCGGACATCCGAGGCTCATCTGTGGTAAAGTAGCACAGCTAGACATACCCTGCCAGCTCAAGTGCGATAGTTAAAGCGTCTCAACCAGGTGATACATCAATTGGGAAAGCAGCCACCCGATTTGATGTAAGTAAAACGTTTGTTCAAAAACTGATAATTTTCCACTTTCCCAATTCCTCAATAGATAATTAGCCGATGAATATCCATACCCTCTTGACCCAAACCGAACGCCAACGGGTGAGTGATGGAGCCGTTTTACCCATCTTGAACGGTTGCGAATCCTCTATGAGGCAATTGGTGCTGTTATTGCCACAATTGGGAGATTTCGACAGCCTTGAATATGCTTGGTGGTTGCGGCGGGACGCTCAACGGCTGGAAACACAAGGGATAGCAATCCGAGCTGTGGGAATTGGCTCACTCTCCTCGGGTGAGCGATTCTGTGGTTATACAGGATTTCCTAGCGACTGTTTGTTTGTAGATCCCACCGCCCAACTGCACCAAAAACTTGACCTGTATCCAGGTTTATCGTTAAAACTACCCGGCTTATCGACTGCTATCAATGCTTACCTCAATCTATTGTTCATGTGTTCCGGGATTGGTAGCCCTGGCACTCTGGCAGAAGTATGGAGAGGATATCGAGGCGACGCAAGAGCACCTCAATTAATTGGTGATGATGAAATTATCCAGGCTTTCCCTCTTCCACCCCTCAGAGGCTCCGCTTTCCGGTGGGCAGGTGGCAAAGGCTTCCAGCGTCCATTTGAATTGGCAACTTTGAGGCTGCGGAATATGGGAGAAGTGCTGAGTAATTGGAAAACCTATGTTCCAAATGCTGCTTATCTCACTCAACGAGGCGCAACTTTCTTGTTTAATACTCAGGGAGATTTAATCTACGAGCATCGAGATCGCGCCATCCTTGGTTTCGCTGCTGATATGAGCAATCCCCTGACATTTCTTTCAGAAATGGTGGCTGATGAAGACTCGTTAGGGCAGGACGATATGCACTAACTACCACACTTATGGTGGGACTTGTAGGAGCCAACTATACCATGTACTACGAAGTAGTTTGGACTTACGTCTTCCAATACTCGCCTAAGAGCCCAACATTAAGTGATAGTCCTGAACTCACGTATCTAGGGCTTGCTGAATAATCGATCGCACGTTACGTGGCGAAAGGTTAAGAGAGCGTGCGATCGAGAGTAAAGTGCAAGATTGACTGGTAAAATAGGTCAAAACCCGTGCATCACCATCTACGAACCTG
>Ga0256856_1000035_pt1 | contig 13668 bp, 16 predicted proteins | sample BONt10_FD_181175 | JGI IMG/M metagenome (GOLD analysis project Ga0256856, IMG submission 181175) | Terrestrial sediment cell enrichment communities from Utah, United States - BONCAT_SYTO_Terrestrial_sediment - 10 | ecosystem: Environmental > Terrestrial > Deep subsurface > Rock core/Sediment... | reverse complement strand
GCGGGGGCGGGGGCGGCGGTTCTATCCCGACGCCTCCTCCGACTACTCCCCCTGTCGCCCCGCCGTCGGGCCTTACCCCGGTCTTCGAGGACGTGAACCGCTGCGGCGGGACTCAGGCGGCGGAGATCGGAGTTCCGGTTCCCGTCACTCAAACCGGACAGTTCAATAACGTCGGTATCCAGCAAGGTGCGGGATATCCGGCGACGGCGTCTTCGCCGGTCAACCGGCCGACGGAAGGGTATCAACCGGACCCCGGCCAGTTCGGGACCGTGAACCCGGCCGGGCCGCAACAGGGCGGACAGCCCGACGTCTCCGGTGTCTCGCGTGACGTGCGGTTCAGCGACGGGGTCCAAGGACAGGCGTGAGTACGGTCGCGGGGGCCACGGGGAGGGTTCGGACGCCCTCCCCGTGGATCGCGGTTCTCCCATTTCCTCCAGAAAGGTGCTTCCATGACTCAGGTGTCCGATTGCATCCGGCTGCAACCCCGGTGGCTCTGCGAGAAGTGGGACATGCCGGAAGGCAGCCGGCTCCTCGAACAGAAGGAGTTGTTTTCCAGGTCCGTGGCCGACGCCCGGAAGAAGTTCCTGCGGGAGTTCCGCGACGGCTACACGTTCAATGACAACACGCGAGACCTAGTCATCGTGCGTGATGAGAAGGAACTGATCCCGTCGCCGACGCTCATGAAGCGAATGGGATTCGATCCGACGGGCCGACACGTTGTCGAAGGCAACCTCGCCTTGGAGGCGGGGTTGCGTGCGATGTGCGACTTGTTCGCCGGTCTCGCCAGCCCGAACCCGTGGAACAACGCTAACGCCCGGCTGTTCGTTGGAAACTCCAACACCGCTCCCGTGGCGTCTCAGACCAACCTCCAAGGTGTCAGCACTTTGGAGAAGGCGATGGACGTCGGCTATCCCTCTCGCACGAACCAAACCCTTTACTGGAAAAGTACCTTCGCTTCCGGAGAGGCCAACTTCGCCTGGGAGGAAGGCGGCGTCAAGAACGGGGCAGGTGCGCCGAACGGGACGACCGTGATCCTGTTCAACCGACGTGTCCTGTCCCTCGGGACGAAACTCGTCGGGGCCGTCTGGACCTTGACCTTGGACATCACTTTCTCCTGATCGGGCTGACATGAACGGGGAGAGGTTCGCTATGCTGTGTTTGGCACTTCTCCTCGGGATGGCGGCGACCCTGCCGTTCCAGACGGAGGAGCCGCCGAAAGTCGTCGAGACTCCGAAATACGAGCCTCCGCCGACAGTCACTTACTACGGGACGAAGTCTAAGCCGGAGGGTACGGGTATGCCGATCAGTACCGCGTGTTGCCCTTCGGTCAACGAAACGTTAGAGGTTTCGTGGACGGGCGGAACGGCCGTCGTCGTTTACGACGGGGCGGGAACGTGGGATAGTGCCGTTTCCGGCGGCTCATGTTCCGGCAATCACGCCGGAGACATGATGGATCGGCTGACGCTGGTTTGTACCGGCGGGAACTGGCTGATCGAAGGGACGTTCGGCGGCGGCTTCGTCATGTCGGGGTTGGGGTCCGGTGGCTGTTTACCCGTGGTCGTGACCGGAAACAACTCCGGCGGCGATAGAGACTATATTTTTTCCGAGGCGGCTCCGCCGTGCGTCCCTCCGACCGCCGGTGCGTTGGCGTTCGTTAGTAAGACTCACGACTCCATCACCGTCCAATATACCGCACCTCTGACGCAAGGAGGGACTCCCCCGCTCGTCGGGGCGGTCGTGATCGACGGGAACCCGGCCGGCAGTTTTACTCCCGCGACTACGGCACAACATACCTTTACCGGCCTGACCCCTAACACGGCCTACTCGATCGAGTTCCGCATCCTAAACGATTGCGGAGACGTAAGTTGCGGTACGGTCAACCAGACCACGATAAACCCGACCGCCAAGACGCTAAGCGACAATACTTACTCTACCGACGAGTTGACGGTCGGCCAACTTCTCGGCGATTCCGTCACGGCGACGGACGGGTTGGCCGACGAAGAAATCATAGAAAAGTCCCTTTCTGATTCCGTGGACTCGGAAGACGCACACCTGTTGTGGGTGGACGCCTTCCTGTCCGATAACGTGTCGGTTGTTGACGGAGCGGTCTACGCTACGGATAAGTCGTTGTCCGACTCGGTCACGGTTCTGGACGCCCTTTCCGCGGACCTGAACCTTACTCTGGCGGACTCCGTGACCGGTCTGGATAACCTGTCCGTCCAGGCCGTACAATACGCGGAGGTATGCTACGTCACGTTGACGGGCATCGTCGTACAGGACTTCGTCTTCACAAATCCCACGTCGGTCTTGACGTTCGACAAGCCGGCGGTCCCCGCATTCGATAGGTGCTGACGTGGCAGGACAGCCCACCACGCAGGAGTACTCGGTCGGGGACACCCGGCGTCCGATCGAGGCGGTTCTCCGAGGCCCCGGAGGGTCCGTCTTGGACCTGTCCGATGGAAGTATCGAAGTCTACTTCAAGATGGCTTCGGCCAAGTCCCCGTATACCGTCAAGGTAAACGCTTTGGCCGAAAAGGTCGTGGTGAACGGCGGTGCGGCCGGGGCGACCGGCAAGGTCAGGTACGTCTGGCAAGCCGCCGACCTAAATACGGTCGGAAAGTACTTCGCTTGGTGGGTCGTGAAGCAAGGCGGACTGCAAGAAACCTTTCCCACTGGAAACAGGTTCTCGATCGCGGTAATGCCGACCGACGGCAGCCCGATGCCCGGCTAACCATTTCCTCCAGAGGACGTCCCCGCGTCCGAAAGGATACACCGATGGGCAAGACGCTGATCCTGAAAAGGAACAAGGACTTCAAGAAGGTAGAGGAGGACGGGCAGGAGGGACAGTCCGTCAAGGGCACGATGCTCAACGCACGCTCCCTGGACGGCCGTCCGAAGGCGACCCGGACGGTACAGAAAGTAGCACAGTTCATCGACCCGAAGTCCCCGCTCGGGAAGAAGTCCAACCGACAGAAGTTACTGAACGCCATCCGGATGGGGGCCAGCCGCACCGACGCGGCGGCGTCCGTCGGGATGCATATCGAGAACCTGCGGAAGTTCTGCAGACGTCATCCGGAGTTCGGGGAGGAGGTCGAAAAGGCCGAGGTCGAGTGCAAGATTCACCATCTGACGAAGGTGCACGTCGGGGAGGCCGATTGGCGAGCCTCGGCTTGGTTCCTCTCCAGAAAGTGGCGTAACGAGTTCGGCCAGCGGCCGGCGGATTCCTACTCCAAGGAACAGGTCCAGGCGATGATCCTGGGACTCTCCCAGATCATCATCACCGAAATCGAGGACCGCAAGACACGTCGCCAGGTCATGCAGGAAGTCGGCAAGCTGTTGAACTTCTCGCAGGAGTTAGCCGCCGGGAAGCACGACAAGATGCCTCCCCGGCCCGAGCGGGAGGACGAGGACAATGGCTAAGACTCTCGTGAAGAGGGCGAGGAGAAAGGCCCACGCTCGCTTCGAGAGCAACCTCAAACTCAAGCGTAAGAAGCGGGCGGCCCGGCAACTCTTTCAGGAGTTCGGAATCCCGGAGGAAGACCTCAGCGAAATGGGCAAGATGCTCATTCTGCAGACTTCCACCGGTCCCGTGGACGAGGAGATAGCGGAAAGCCATCTGAAGTGGGGACAGTATTACCTTCCCCACTATTTCGACACCCCGCCGTCTGCGATGCACCTTGCCCTTGATCGGGACTTTTCGGACCTGCACGAGAAGCGTGGTCAGAAGCGTCTGATCATCGCCCCCCGCGGCTCGGCCAAGTCGACCCACAGCACGCTGACGCTGCCGTTGCGTTCGATCTGCGAGGAGACGGAGTCCTACATCCTGATCATTTCGGACACGCAGAGCCAGGCACGTGCGTTCCTTTCAGCCATCAAGGACGAGTTGGAAGACAATGAGCAACTTGCTCGGGACTACCCGCGGGCCACAGGTCGTGCTAGACGAGTCTGGTCTCAGGACCGGATCGTCACGAACAACGGCGTTACTGTCGAGGTTCTCGGGACGGGGGCGAAAATCCGCGGACGTCGGAAAAGGCAGTTCCGGCCGACGCTCATCATCATCGACGACATGGAGAATGACGACCACGCTTTCTCCCCGATCCTGCGGGAGCGGACGTGGGTCTGGCTCACAAAGGCCGTACTCAAAGCCGGCAGCCCTCGAACGAACGTCATCGTTCTGGGGACCATCATTCACCGCGATTCGGCTCTGGCGAACCTCCAAAAGAACCCTGGCTGGAAGCACAGGTTCTTCAAGTCGGTGATGCAATGGCCGGACCGGATGGACCTGTGGGAAGAGTGGGAGAAAATCTACTCACGGCCGGGCAAGTCCTCCTCCAGAAAGGCGTTCCAGTTTTACGTCAAGAACAAGAACCGGATGAACGCCGGTGCGGTCGTCCTGTGGCCCGAGCGGGAACCCCTCTACGACCTGATGAAGATGCGGGTCATCGAGGGCAAGATTTCGTTCGAGTCCGAGAAACAGAACAACCCCGTCGATCCCGACAAGCGTGAGTGGCCGGACGAGTATTTCAGCGACGAGGTCTGGTTCGAGGAATGGCCCGACTGGCGTAGGGTCACGCATTGGGTGATTTCCCTCGACCCGTCCAAAGGGAAGGACTCAAAGGTCAACAAGGCGAAGAGAGGGGACTTCCAGGCTTATGCCGACGTCCGCCGGACCTACGACGGTCTGATGTACGTCGAATTCCATATGCTACGGCTGCCGTCAGAGGATATGGTCGAGTACGGAGTGAAGCTGTGCAAACAGGGGCCGCCAGGGAAACTGAACGCCTTCGGTCTGGAGGCCACCGGCTATCAGGACTTACTCGCCCCGCTGTTCGAGAAAGAAGCCAAGATGCAGGGAGTGGACCTCCCACTCCGACTGCTATCGAACGTAGTCCAGAAAGTCGTCCGGTGCCGGCGGCTGGGTAAGTGGCTGGCACCCCGCCTGTTCCGGTTCCGCCGGACGCCGGGCACCCGGAAGGCCGTCGAACAGATGATGGACTTCCCCAACGGCGACCACGACGACGGACCCGACACACTCGAAATGAATATCCGGACCTTGATCGCCATCATCAACGAGCAGGTGGAGGACAATTGATGGCCGCGAACAACGGCAAGACGAACGGCCGTACGCCGGCCAAGCGATTCAAGAACGTCGTCCCGGAGCCGCCAAAGCCGACGCTCGACGACAAGATCGCCGCCGCGAGGAAGCAGGTCGAACTACGTCTCCTGGAGAACGCTTTCTCGCTCATGGCCCCGGTGGGGTCGGTCAAGGCGGAGTTGGATTACCTAAACGACCAGATCGGCTGGGAGCCGATCGGGACCGGCGGCGTCGATCGACAAGACGCGATCAAGACGGGATTCCGGACCGAACACGACCTGTTCTCGATGATCGCCCGGTCCCGCATCCAGGCCAGCGACAACCCGTTCGCCGCGAACCTGTTCCAGAATCGGATCAACTACATCATCGGGGACAACCCGAAGATCAGCGTGATCCCGACCACGCCGGAAGCAAAGAAGAAAAAGAAGAACGTCAACACCGCGAAAGAGTTCGAGAACTTCCTGACCCTCTGGCAGTTGGTCAACAACTTCGAGGAGCGGAGGGAGGAACTCGTCCTCCGCGGCGACCGGGACGGCGATATCGCGGTCAGGTGGTTCTACGATCCGGACGGGATGACGCACTTCCGCTTCGTTGAACCCCTTCAGATCAAGAATCCTGCCAACCGGTCCGTCTCCACCAGAGGAGAGGTCTTCGACGAAATCGAGGAGCGTCGGACCCGGTTCGGCGTCCGGAGCGACCCCGACGACGTGATGATCGTCGAGGGCTACTATGTGCACTACTCGGACGACAGCGAGGATTGGGAGTTCGTCCCGGCCGAGGACATGATGCTGTTCAAGTTCAACGTGGACGAGAACAGCCCGAGGGGCCGTCCCCTCACCTACCCCGCCCGGGACGAACTGGATCACGCCAAGCGGGGGCTCCGCAACCTGATGGTGACTTCCACCATGCAGGCCGCGGTGTCCATGATCCGGACACACGACACCGGGAAGCCGGACGTCGTCAAGGACTTTGTCTCGTCGCAAAAAACCATTTCCTCCAGAGCGGCGAGCCCGGCGACGAACGACGTCATGGCGATGCTAGACTCCGTCGTCCGGGCCGGGATGCCGCATATCGTTGACGTTACGAAAGGAACCAAGGTTGAGTTTCCGGCCACGATGATCGACGTCGAGAAGATGGTCGCCGCGGTCGAGGCGGCGGTGTCGGCGGTCGCGGCGGCCGTGCAGATGCCGAACTGGATGCTTACCTCGGTCGCCGGCAGCACGAACTACGCCAACGCCCTCGTCTCCGAGGCCCCGTCCACCCGTGCGTTCCTCCGGGCACAGAAGAAGTACCGGGCCGTCATTCTGCATTTCTTCGCCAAGGCCCTGATTCACGCGATGGAGAGGGGGCTCGTCCGGCAGGTGGACGAACTCGAGTTGGTCAGCGAAATCGGCGACAAAGTGATCTTCCTGACCATCGGCGTCAGTAGCGAGTTTCCGAACCTCGTTGTCCGCGACCGGCTCAACGAAACCAGACGCTACCGGGTGCTGGCCCACGACGGCATCCTCTCCAGAGAGACGTGGTCGGACCGCGAGGGAGAGGACTTCGACCAGGAACAGCACTTCATCGAGGAAGATCCGGATCACCCGTTCAACCGGGCGATCCAACAGGCGGACGCCGCCTTGGAAGCCCAGGCATCCGCGGGGGCCGACGGAGGTAAGCCGATCAACGGCAAGAACAACAACCAGAAGCCGCCTAAAACCGCCGAGCAGCGAGCCACGTCGGCAGCGGGAGGAGACGACACCCTTGACTAAGGTACTCCTCCTGCTGTTGCTGCTTCCGTTCAACAACGTCTGGCCGAGGTACGACGACGGCTCGAAGAACAAACCTTTGATGCTGGGAACGTTCGACTGGCCGGGCGACAACCGCGAGGGAGGCAGAGATCTCCGTAAGCGTCTCGACTGGATCGAGGACACTTACTGTCGCGGATACGGCAAACCCGAACTTCGTATCGTCGCTTGGAGGTTGCGGCACACCGTCTTCGACGACGGGACCGTCCGGTACCACCTTGCCGTGTGGGCGAGACGAAACGTCGAAATCCACTGATCTTCACACCTTACACTTCGGAGGCCCCCGATGGCTAAGACCGCGACCCCCGTACCCGGATTGCTCAAAGACCTCGTTCTGGAGGAATACGTCGCCGCCTCCAAGTGGGAGGACCGGATCGACGAGGCTAACGGCGTAGTGAAGGACGCGACCCTCTGCGGGATCAAGAGCAAGAACGGGCGTAGGTACACGGAGAAGGCGTTGAAGGCCGCCGTGCAGATGTACGAGCGGGCGAAGATCAACTTCAACCATCCCGAGAACGAGACGGCGGGAGGCAAGCCCAGAAAGTACGAAGAACGATTCGGCGTCGCCAAGAACGTCCGATACGTCGCCGGCAAAGGTATCGTCGGCGACATCCACTACAACCCGAAGCACAAGGAAGCGGACGGGTTCGCGTGGTGGGTCAAGAACCACCCCGAGGCGATCGGCGTGTCGCCGAACCAGCGAGGCAACGGCAAGTTCGATCCCAAGGAAGGGGTGATGCTGATCGAGACGATCACCCGGGTGCGTAGCCTGGACATCGTCGCGGACCCGGCCACCAGCGAGAGCCTCCTAGAACACGTTCTGGAGGAAGGGGTGCTGGCGGACCGGCTGGAGGAACGGGACGCTCTGGAGAAGTTCGCTCGCACGAACGGCATGGCGATCGACCTGATCCAGTCGACTACGTACCCGAACAACGATCCGGAACTGTCGCTCGCGGACCGTAAGAAGAAGGTCGTAGAGATCTTGACGGAGTGGCGGACGGCCCTCTCCAAGTCGGAGGAGGGCGAAGAGAAACTCACAGAAGAGGAAGGTGGCGAAATGGACTGGAAGGACCTCAACGTCGTCGAACTGAAGAAGAACCGGCCGGACCTCGTCGAGGTTCTGCTGGAGGAGAAGTCCGACGAAGAGGACGAGCAGAAGTTGCTCGAAGAGAACAACAGCCTCAAGGCCAAGCTGTCGAAGTACGAAAAGGCCGACAAGATCGCCACTCTGGCGAAGAAGCACAAGCTGTCGGCCGAGGCCATGTCGGACGCCTTCCGCAAGTCGCTCGACGTGATCGAGGACGAGACGCTGCTGGAGGAACTGATCGAGGACCGGGCGTCGTCCTTCAAGAGCCGGACCAAGACCCGCTCGGCTCACAGCGACTTCGGCACGGGCGGCGGAAAGGACGACGACGCCGACGACGACGTCGATACTCAGGCTCCGCTCACGACGGACCGGCTCGCCGCAGCCCTGAAGACGGGCAACGGCCGCAAGCGTAGCTGATCCGAGACCCAAACCGACTCCGCTCCGCTCCCTGTTCACCATTTCCTCCAGAAGAGGTACTTCACGATGGACGTTCCCCTTTACTCGCCGCCGGCTGGCAACTACCGCTACAAGCTGGGGGCGACGAACCCCCGCACGGTTCAGGCCAAGGCGGGGGTCGAAATCAAGATGGGCGACCTCGTCTTCCGCGAAGGTGCGTCCGATGCCGACGCGATCCCGGCCCACCTGTTCCCGTGGACGACGGACGCCGCGACGACCCTCGGGGCGGCCGGCCCGCTGTTCTGCGGCGTGGCACAGGAGTACATCTCCGCGACCGATACCAATCGAACGCTGAGGGTCTCCACGACCGGAGTTTTCCAGTACCCGGACAGCGGGGCGGCGGCTTTCGGCGGCAACACCATGTTCGCCCCGAAGGTCAACACCAACGTTCTCGATCGTCAGGCCCTCGCCGTCACGACGACCGCCGGACAGGCGATCGCGCGTGCGTACGAGGACTACCCGGCGGCGTCCAACCGCGAGATTTGGGTCGCCATCCACTCGCAACTGTTCCACGGGGCACTCTGACGCTCCCGACACCGGCATCGTCTCACGACTGACGACACTTTTCTCCAGAAGAGGTAACACGCGATGTTCAACGGTTCGGCTCTGAAGACGTTGTACGACTCCCACGGGGCTCGGGAGACGTGCATGATCCTGACGGAAGCCCTGATCGAAGGCAAGATCAAGGCGAAGGACTTCTCCCTGAAGGAGTTGGCCGTCGTCTTCGCCGGGGACGACTGGTACGAGTCGCTGAACCCGGCCCGTCAGGGCGGACTCATGCTGATGGAGAACGAGGCCGTCGGGTCGCGTGCCTTCGTCAACCTGACGTCCGCGATCATGTATTCGGAAATCATGGCGGGGTACGAGGAAGACTCGGCACCCGTCGCCGCGATGGTTCCGACCGAAGGTACGCGATGGAGCGGGGAACTGATTCCCGGCATCACTCCGATCCTCGGAGACGTGGGCGACCACGTCGTGCATGAAGGTATGCCGTTCCCCGAGTACGGGTTCGGCGAGGACTGGCGTAAGACGCCGGACACGGAGAAGCGCGGCGGCATCGTGTCGGTGACGAAGGAACTCGTTTACTTCGACCGGCTCGGCCAGATGCTCCGCGTCGCCCGTTCCGTCGGAACCGAGTTGGCGTACAACCGTCGGTCACGTATCTACGACGTGATCATCGGTCGAGTCAACAACTACAACCGGCAGGGGACGACGTACAACACGTACATCGCCTCCGGCGGTAATTGGGTCAACCAACTCTGGTCGAACGAGTTGGTCGACTACACGGACGTCGAGGCCGCCGAGGCCCTGTTCAACAACCGGGTCGATCCCTACAAGGGTCGGCCGATCGTGACGGACCCCGGCGACATCATCGTGATGCCGACGAAGCGGATCGTGGCGTCCACGATCTTCGGTCCCGGCACGATCACCCGGGTCACTGGGGATAACACCGAGACGCTCGCCAACCCGTACGCCAACGGCTACCGGGTCATCATCGACCGGTGGCTGTACGCCCACGAGACTCGGTATCGGCCGACCGGTGCCGCCCTCCGCTGGTACATGGGGGACGTCGGCAAGGCGTTCAAGTACCGGCAGAACTGGGCGATCGAGTTGATGCAGCAGGGCGAGAACTCGGACGCCTCGTTCGAGCGGGACATCATCCAGCGGTTCCGGGCGTCGGAGCGGGGTGCCGCTCACGTCGACGACCCGACCGCTATCGCCCGGATCGACGGCGTCGCCGCGTTCTGATCGCACTTTCCCGTTCCGGTCAGGCCGTCCCCACCCGTTTCTGCCTGACCATGTTTCCCTCCAGAGAGAGGTTCAGCAGCTATGGCGACGAAGACGAAGAAGGTCCAGAAGGCGAAGTCGAAGGCCCGTTCCGAGGCGATGGTCAAGGTGGCGATCGTCAGCGTTCCGGCCTCCGCCCCGCGGGTGATCCGGCTGGAGGAAGGCGACGACGAGTACGCCGCCTGGGCGAAGTACATGAAGATGATGGGCATCCGGTCGTCGTCGGCCGAGCCCAGCGTCCAGATGCGTGAGATGTCGGAGGCCGAAGTGGCCAACGCCGAACGGACCGCCGGCCTCCGGCTGCCGCTCGACGCCACCAAAGAGTCGGAACTGAGCGACGTCGATCTCGCCGAGCCCGTCGAGGACGCGGACGAAGAAGACGCCGTGACGTTCACGGCCCAGAACGACGAGTCCGAAGAGGACGAGGAGGAAGGTGATGAAGAAGAGGAGGACGAAGAAGACGAACGTCCTTCCGAAGCCGAAATCAACAAACTCAAAGGCAAGCGGCTCGACGCCCTCGCCAAAGAGTACGGACTCAAGTTCCCGAAGAAGGCTTCGACCGACGCCAAGAAGCGAACCTTCCTCGTCGAATCCCTCCACGGCGAAGACGAGGACGAGGACGAGTAAGGCGTTGGCGGCCACGGAGACCGACCTCAGCCGGGACGAAATGATCGAGATTAGGGCACTTGCCCAGGCCCGGCTGAAAGAGATACTCCAGACGCCTCGGACGAACTACGAGGAGAACGGAACGAGGTACGATTGGGCGGAGTACCAGTCGATGCTGTTGCGACGGATCGCACAAATGACGGAAGAGATCGACAAGTCGAGCGCCCCTGGATACTTCACCACGGGCATCATCGTCCGGTAAGGGAACGACGGAGACGGGGTTATCATGAACGCCAACGAAGACTACCTCACCCTCGATAACCTCGTCTCCGTCACCCTTTTCTATCTCGACGGCTCCCTGTCGAACATAGACAACGTTCACAGGAACCCGATCGGGGTTATGGAGGCCGCGGCCAGCGGGGGTGCGTTCGTCGCATCCGACAAGGGCTTCGTCATTTCCTCCAGAGAGGCACCGGCCCCGCCGCAGGTCCGGGGACGGATCGACGACGGCGAAACTACGTACACGATCCTCTCGATCATCGAGCGGGAGGCCGGAGACACCTACAGGTGCGTCTGTCGAGACCTGAAAGCCCAAGCGAACCTCACGCTGCTGGCCGACTTGCAGGAGCGGACCCTCGGGCAGAGCCCGGAAGGCGACCCGACCTACGTTTGGAATGACGTGGTCGGTTACACGGACATCGCGGCGGCGGTCCGGGCCATGTCGGCCGACGAAAAGGAACGTCAAGGCGGGACGGCCCTCCAGACCGAGTACGTTCTGATCCTCGACCGGACGGTCCCGGTCTCGGTCCGGCACCGGTTCCACCTGAGCGACGGCAAATATTGGTACGTCAAGGGTTGGCGAGACGCGGATCGTATCGACTACCTATTCCGGGTCTACGTCGAACCCGGCACCGCGACGGGACCGAAGAATGAGTAAGTTCTCGTGGTACGGCAAGCAGGTGGCAGAAGCCTTCAAGGGCGACGCCGCCAAGCGGCTCAACAACTGTGCCTATTACCTCCAGAGGAGGATTCGGGATTCGATTAGCGTTCCCAACCCTACCGGGCGAGACCCGTCGCAGCCGGGCGAGCCGCCGAGGAGAGTGACGGGAACCCTGATGGAGGCCGTGAAGGTGAAAAGGGCCTCGAAGGACGACCTTTTCGCTCAGGTCTATTTGGACCCCGAGTCCGAGGCCGCGTACTACGGATGGCGGCTGGAGTTCGGAACACGGCATATGGCACCCCGCCCTTTCCTCCGGAAAGAGTTTGAGAAGTTCAGGGTCGGCATGACCGGCATCTTCATCGGCACCGGGCGGCTCACCCTGGGGAGAGAGGAGTAAGAGGATATGGCTTGGACCTTCACGGCCGACGTTCGGGAAGCCGCCCTCCTGCACGTCGTTCTTCAGCGGCTCCTCGACCCGGCCGTGGGCGGCATGGACGAGAACGGGTACGAGGGCTTGCTCGTCAAACGCCAGTTCTGGGTCGGGAGGGTGCCGGAAGAGATACGGAGCGAGTTCGCGGCATACGGGTCCATCTACGGTTCGACGCCCGCGTCTCTGGAGGAGATACACTCCGACGACGGGACCGGATACCTAGCAAGGGAGGACAGCCAGCTACTACAGGTAAGTGTCTTTTCCGATTACCGCTCCGCGTCGGCCGCCGCCGGGATCGAACTGTTCGACCTGTTCCGGTCGGTCGAGAAGAGGATTCCACTACTCTTCCCGTCGGTCAAGGTGTTAGACGTAACGCCCCGCAACTTTCTCACTTTCGAGGAAGCCCCGGGAGAGTGGCAAACTGTGTTCGACGTCGAGTTGCAGTTTCAATCCTGAACCTCTGGAGGAAAGTAATGGCTTTCACCGGACGTAAACTGGTGGGGAAGGCCGCGGCCTTCAAGCTGGGGGCCGGCAACGGTGCCCCGTTCATTCCGGTCGTCTCTTGGAACGTGGACTTCACGAACCAAGTGCAGGAAGTCACGTCGTCCGAGTCGGGCGGCTGGCAGGAGTGGGAGACGGGCATCGACGGCGGGTCGGGTTCGCTCGTCGCCGTCTGGGACTGCCTGATCAACCCGTTCGACGAAGAATACTTCCGTGCCGGTAAGAAGACCACGCTCCAGGCCCTACTCGAACGGGGCAACACGGCCGGTACTTTCGTGATGCCGATGATCTTCACGAACATCCCGCTGGCCGTCGCCATCGCGGGACGGGTGGAGTTGACCATCAACTTCAACATCAACGGGGAACCGACGTTCCCGACCGGAAGCATCGACACGGCCCCGACGAACCTCCGTCGGCAGTACGATCCGTCCCTCACGCCCGAGGAGATCGTCAAGCTGGCCGAATCCGTCGAGCGGTTCGGCGGGAAGCGTGCCAAGAACTTCGATCAGTTCCAGCCGCAGTTCTCGACCCGTACCTGATCCCTTGCCGCTCCCCCGCGGCCCCTCTATTTTCTCCAGAGAGTGTTTCGCAATGACGACCGACGTCCCTACTCCGACTCCGTCCCGGCTTTCGTCCCTCACGGCCTCAACCAAAGAGACCATGACCGGGACCGACGGCAACACCTACACGCTGCGACCGTTGAAGATGAGGCAATGGGGAGAAGTCGAGCACTTCGTCCGGAAGTTCATCCTGATCGACACGAAGAGGTACATCGACCGGCAGGAGGAATTGGCGTCGCTGGTCCCCGAGCAGTTCCGGAAGCCGCCGAAAGTGCCGTTGGACCAGTTATGGGCCAAGGCCCAGGACAAGGCCGAGGCGATGGACTTGATGCATCCTGAGTTCACTTCGGCTCTCGCCGCCATCGAGCCGATGACGCATCTGTTCTACCAGAGTTTGCTTCGGGAACACCCGAAC
>Ga0256856_1000034_pt1 | contig 13723 bp, 8 predicted proteins | sample BONt10_FD_181175 | JGI IMG/M metagenome (GOLD analysis project Ga0256856, IMG submission 181175) | Terrestrial sediment cell enrichment communities from Utah, United States - BONCAT_SYTO_Terrestrial_sediment - 10 | ecosystem: Environmental > Terrestrial > Deep subsurface > Rock core/Sediment... | reverse complement strand
CCGGATGCAGACGAATTAGTCCATTGGAATGTATTCCTAGACGCAGGCTGTAACCTTAATGAAATTGAGATGTCCCTCTTAACAAGTTATGAGTACGAACAAAAGAAAGTTAGTCCCCAAAAAGAACTAATCGACCTGCAAAAATTTAAAATCTATGTGATGAACAATGATCTTGATGTGGGAGTTGGAATTATCAGAAGCAAAGTCTACGAACCTCATATCACTCATATTTTTGAGCAGCTATTAAAAGCTGGATCTACTTTCTTAGATATAGGAGCCAACATAGGCTACTACACTCTACTAGCAGCCAGTCTTGTTGGGGATGTCGGTCAGGTTCTATCATTTGAGCCAAATTTTCAGAATTTACAACTGCTCTATTCAAGCATTCTTGAAAATAAATTTCAGAATATTGTAGTTTATCCCTTTGCCGCTTCAGATTCTCACGAACTTCTAAAAATCAAGTCGTTTGGCTCTAACGGCTTTCTTGAACCTCCCTCTTCTTGCCAGTCAAATCTTCAGCTAGTGCAATCAATAAGGGTAGATGACTTACTTCAATCTGTCAGACAAATTAACTTAGTCAAAATAGATATTGAAGGCTACGAGCCTCTTGCAATAGCAGGTATGGATAAACTGTTACGAAACTATCGGCCGATAATCATATCAGAATATAGTCCTTGGCATATTCAACATCGGTGTCAACGAAATCCAGAAGATTATTTGAAGCAATTAGCCTCATATAATTACCGTCTGCATATAATTGACCGATCGGCGAGAATCACGCCAATACCGGATACTGCGTCTGTAATTAATTACTGGCAAAGCTTGAACAATGACAAAATTCACCTGGACATTATTGCTCAGCCTTTATAGCTATTTACTCAGTTATTGTTGCGAATAATCATCTATGAACGCTCTGATTTTTGGGGCCAACGGACAAGACGGATACTATCTCAGTGAGTTGTGCAAGTCCAAAGGAATCAAACCTACAGGCTTATCGCGATCGGGAGATTGGATTCGTGGCGATGTCTCTGACTGCGAGCAGGTTGAGGAGTTCGTAAAAGAATACAAACCAACCTATATATTTCACTTAGCTGCGAAATCAACGACGCGACACGACGCGCTGTTTGAAAATCATGCAGCAATTTCGACGGGTACACTAAATATTTTAGAGGCTGTGTACAAACACAGCCCTACCTCCAAAGTTTTTATTACAGGTAGTGGTGTTCAATTCTATAATGATGGCAATCCTATTTCTGAGGATACTGCTTTTGAAGCAAGCAGTGCTTATGCAGTTGCTCGCATTCAATCAGTTTATGCAGCCAGATATTACAGAAGTCTCGGTATCAAAGCCTATGTAGGATATTTATTCCATCACGAAAGCCCTCTCAGAAAACCAAATCATGTCAGCCAAAAAATTGTACTCGCCGCTAAGCAGATTCTACGGGGTGCTGATGAAAAACTGCAAATAGGTGATATCTCTGTAGAGAAAGAATGGACATTTGCGGGTGATGTAGCACAGGGCATAATGACATTGATTGAGCAGGATAATATTTTTGAAGCAGCGATCGGTTCCGGCAAAACTCACTCCATAAAAGATTGGATAGAAGTTTGCTTTTCGCACCTCGGTTTGGATTGGACGCGCTATGTAGAGCCGGCTGAGAATTTTCAGACTGAATATAAGCGATTAGTATCCAATCCCGCGCTAATGCACAGCCTGCACTGGCAACCAAACATAGACCTGCGACAACTCGCAGTTATGATGATCGAGACCAGATAAAATTACGCTCTAACTTTAGGTATTTGAATGATGAAACAATTATCTCAGCCAGCTTCTTACCCCTATACACCAATGCACAAACATTACGGTTTTGCGGTTTTTCAGCCCCAGGAAATATCGCCATATTTGGCAACAGCCCAAGAGCTAAAAAACAGCGAACCAAACTGCATAATTACATGGTTCACTACTTCGGAAAGTGAGAGGGCGCTGCAAAACAATCCCTACATTGACCAACTTATTGTTCTGGAGGGAAGCGCGAAGTCCCTAGAAACTGAGATACCGCGCTTGCAGTCAGAACGTTCTTGGTCACGATTTTTTACTTCTGAACAGTTTTCTGGCAAGCGAATATTGCTAGGACAACTTGGCTTAAATGGTGATTGCCTTCATGCAACTACTTTGGCTCGGCAAATCAAGCATGATTATCCAAATTGCCATTTAACGTGGGCAATTTCATCTATGTGTCGGAGTGTAATTGAAGAGAATCCATTTGTCGATGAAATTTGGGAATTTCCCGCCAATAATTGGCAGCAAATAGTAGCAGCTTGGTATGAGTTGGAAAAAGCAGTACAGCAGCGTCTTAATCGCGGTGAATTTGATGAAATATTTTTGACGCAGGTGAGTCCAAATAACTATCAAAATTATGATGGAACTACTAAAGCATCTCTTTTTCGCGGCTATCCAAAACCGATTACTGTTCCCATCCAGAATATTCTGCGCCTGCGAACTGATGAGATTGAAAGAGTCCGCAATTTTGCTGAGCAGCACAACTTGCTGAAACGCAGTCATGTTATTTTATTTGAATGTACGGGCAGTAGCAGTCAATCTTTTGTTAAGCCAGAATATGCTTTGTCTGTTGCTCAATCGCTGCTGTCTCGCTTACCGGATTGCAGCATTATTCTTTCGTCTAACCTGAAAATTCCAGTAGCAGATGCACGAATTATTGATGGTAGCGTGTTGACTCTGCGAGAAAATGCGGAGTTAACCAAATATTGCACTCTTTTAATTGGCTGTTCTAGCGGCGTTACGCAGACAGTATTAACAGATTGGGCTAAACCGTTACCGATGATTCAGTTGTTGCTGGCATCTACATCAGTATATGCTTCGATCGCGCACGATCTTGAATATTGGCAACAGTCATCAGAGCAAGTTTTAGAAATGACGGATTGCTCGGTAGAACACGCAGTTGAATGTGCTTATACTGCTCTTGTGCAAGGATTTCCCGAAGCGCGACGCCGATTTCACCAGCAAATTTCCTTAAATTTTAACTTCTATTTTAATCTGGTTCGTCAAGCTCTCCTGCAAAACGGGCAGTATCTTAAAGCGGCGCGATCGGTTTTGCATACTACAGAGAGATACGGTTGGCATCCACAGCTAAAAACTTTTGTACAAAATGAGTTAATCCCTAAGATAGATGTAAATAGAACTTTGCAAATTACCCCGGAAAATTATTCTAAGTTTTTGCAAGAGTTTGTTGGGGACTGGGAAGAGGGTAAAAAAGTTACAGTTTCCGCGATCGCTCCTGAATCGGCAAGCACTCCCAGACCTTTTTGGTCAGTAATAATACCGACTTACAACCCGAAAAATCACTATCTTGAACAAACCCTCAAAAGCGTTCTGGAACAAGCTCCCAACTCCAGCGAAATGCAGATAGAGGTAGTCGATGATTGCTCTGCGAATTCTGATGTAGAGGAAATTGTCAAGAAAGTCGGCAACGGTAGAATTTCTTTCTACAAACAATCTCACAACCTGGGCCAAGTTGCTAACTGGAATGATTGCATCCAGCGTGCTCGCGGTAATTGGGTTCACATCCTGCATCAAGATGATATTGTCTTGCCAGGATTTTACAAGAGTCTGCAAACAGCATTAGAAAAAGAGCAAAATGTAGGAGCTGCTTTCTGCCGCCACTACTATATAGATGAAGGTGGAAATCAGCAATTTTTATCGGAAATTGAACGGGAAACAGCGGGGATTATAGAAAATTTCTTAGAGCGAATTGCAGTCAGACAAAGGATTCAATTTGCTTCTATTGCTGTCAAGCGCAGCGTTTACCAAACATTGGGTGGGTTTTCTGCGCAAGCTGCTTCTGCTGCTGACTGGGAGATGTGGAAAAGAATTGCATGTCATTGTAAAGTTTGGTACGAACCTCAGATTTTAGCGTGTTTCCGGCTGCACTCAGCCTCAGAAACTTCTCGCTTAATGCAGTCTGGGGGGAACATTGCAGACGCTCACAAATCTATTAAAATTTCCCAATCTTACCTTCCCACAAATATGGCTGAGCAATTATCTAATCAGGCGAAAGAACACTATGCGATCGAAGCTTTAAAACTGGCGCATTCAATGATTGCTAGAGGAGAGGTGAATTCGGCGATCGCCCAAATTCGAGAAGGATTGAAATGCAGCACTTCCTCAAAAGTAATTAGTTTGCTGCCCGCTGTTTTCCTCTCTAGCGAATCTGAACAACAGCAAACTTCAGAAACGCAAAAGCAATCGCCCAAAATTATCATAGACGGCGTAATGTTTCAGCTACACAACTCTGGAATTACCCGCGTCTGGCATTCATTAATTACAGAATGGGCAAGTCAGAGTTTCAGCCAGCACATCCTAGTGCTCGATCGCAATGGAACTGCTCCTAAAATTGCTGGGATAAAGTATCGGCAAGTCGCAGCTTATGATTATAATAATACTGAGCGCGATCGCGAAATGTTGCAGCAAATATGCGATGAAGAACAAGCCGATTTGTTTATTTCTACTTACTACACTACACCGCGATCGACACCCTCTGTATTAATGGCTCATGACATGATTCCAGAAGTCATGGGAGCGAATCTAGCTAACCCGATGTGGAAAGAAAAACATCAGGGTATTCGTCATGCTTCTGCATATATCGCCGTTTCAGAAAATACAGCCCGCGATTTAGTAAAATACTTTCCCGATATTTCTCCTGAGTCAATAACAGTAGCCCCTTGTGGAATTGCCAAGGCATTTTCGCCATCAACATTGGTAGAAATTAATCAATTTAAGGCGAAATATGGTATTTCAAAGCCTTACTTTCTTTGGGTTGGCGATCGCGTCGGATTTAACGGGTATAAAAATGCAGTTTTCTTCTTCAAAGCCTTCTCTCAATTTGGCAGTAAACATCTATTTGAGATTGTCTGCGTCGGCGGTAACTCGGCATTAGAAACAGAGTTGCAAGCATACACTTCCGACATCACAGTTCACCTGCTAAAACTGAGCGACGATGAATTGCGAAGCGCTTACTCGGGCGCTTTAGCATTAGTTCAAACCTCAAAATATGAAGGTTTCGGGTTGCCATTGCTGGAAGCCATAGCCTGCGGTTGCCCAGTAATTACCTCTCCAAATAGCTCCATTCCTGAAGTCGTGGGTCAAGCAGCTTTATATGTGAACGGCGAGGATGTTGATGAACTGACAAAGGCATTTATTGAGATTCAAAATTTTGACCGCCGTCAATTATTAATTGCTGCTGGTCTGGAACAAGTTAAAAAGTTCTCTTGGTCGGAAATGGCTACAAAAGTTAGCTCAGCTTTGATAGCGGCTACTCAGCTTTCGGCTAAAAAATCAGTTGCTGCACCCGCGTCTATGACTTCCCTAATCAGCATTGTTGGACAATATCAAAGTAATCAGTCAGACTCATCAGCATTAGCAAATGTGCGCCAAGCGAGAAAACAAATTGCTGACATCTGGCTTAATTTACTAGCAGATCAACTTGCAAGTGCTTATTCTGGCGAGATAGGAAAAGCGCATCAAGCACTGCTCAACAGCGGCATTAAAGATGAAACGCTAACGGATCACGAACAGAATTTTGTTAATCAGCTAGCAGGACAAATTGCGAAAGGATTTAACGACCCCCAAGCCATCAATTACTTCCTAGCTGCGATGCTGTACTGTCGCGCCGACCAATTGCCGCTTAAGTACGATCGCGCGGCAGTGCCTAATTGGTTGGCCAACGAATATCTCAAATTCATGTTTACTTGGCCGAACCTATTTCAAACCAGAGGAGAAGCAGACAGTTACTATCAATTCATCCAAGGCTGGGTGGATTACGTCCATAGCAATATCTTCAAAAATCCCGATTCCCAACTTTGGCAAAATATAGCTTTATTTTTCTCGCAAGTTGCGAACTTTATCCCGCTGTACTTTACCGCGGCAAACCTGCGCGATATTTACACCAAACGGGCGGAAATAATCGAGTTTTCGCTCAAAAATCGCGGCTGTTCAATTGATTGTATCTTCCCGGCGCGATCGCCAAATCGGACAAAAATCCGCCTCGGCATCATCAGCGACCATTTCGTGCCGCAAACCGAAACCTTCGCTACCATCCCGGTTTTCGAGCATTTAAACCGCAACCAGTTCGAGATTTACCTGTACGCGCTCAACACCAGCGGCCACCAATTAGAACAATACTGTCAAAGCCGCGCCGACAAGCTGGTTGCACTTCCGAAAGACTTTGCATCGCAAGTCCAAACAATCCGCGCCGACGACTTAGATATCCTGTTTTTCGGTACGAATTTAACAGCTATTAACAAACCGCTGACTTCACTAGCAATTCACCGTTTGGCGAGGGTACAAACTACATCTTTCTGTTCCCCGACAACCACCGGAATCCGCCACATGGATTACTACATCGCAGGCCAATTTACCGCGCCGGATGCCAGTTATCAAGAACAATATCGGGAACAGTTGGCTGTTCTCGGAGGCAGCGGTTTTTGTTTCAAATACGCAACAGAATCGGAAGTTGCTACAGTTAAACCTACCCGCCAAAGTCTCGGAATTTCCGACACAACAACAGTTTTTATCTCCGGCGCCAACTTCTACAAAATCTTGCCGGAGTTGAGAGAAACTTGGATCGAGATTTTAGCAGCAGTACCCGATTCAATCTTGATTTTATATCCCTTCGGTCCCGCTTGGACTCGGACTTATCCAACCACACCTTTTGTCAACAATCTGAACGCTGTCTGCGCTAAATACGGCGTGAATAAAAACCGCTTGCTGTTCGTAAAACAACTGCCTAGTCGCGCGGATGTGAAAGAATTTTTGCAGCTAGCAGATGTTTATCTCGATTCCTATCCTTATGCTGGGGCAACATCGTTAATCGATCCTTTGCAAGTAGGATTGCCCACGGTGGTTGTGGAAGGAAATGCTTTGCGGTTTCGCCAAGGTTCGGCGATGCTGCGGGAACTGCAAATGTCTGATTTAATTGCGTATGACGAAGCATCTTACATTCAGCTAGCCGTTACCCTCGGCACTAACCCGCAATTGCGGCAGCGCTATCGGCAGGAAATTCAGCAAAAAATGCAAGGCAATCCGCGCTGTTTTGATAGTGTTGCATACTCTGGGGCGATCGGCAAAATATTCCAAGAACTCTTTGGCAAATGGCAAACCAGCCACCAGGAAGCATCCCGCAGCTTACAGGATAGCATTCCCAAGCAGCCAGATTTGGGGGATATTCTCTCGAATGCGGTCAACCTTTACCAAAGAAACTCTTCAAACATCTCAGCAATATCCGAACTGCGTCAAATCCGCAAACAAATCGCTGATTTTTGGCTGGACGTTCCCCCCGAAAACCTCGAAACCGCCTACAAAAGCGCTTCAGGTAACAGCTATCAAATCCTGCTCAAGAGCGGCTTTCAACATCAAGCGATGATAGAAAGCGAACAAATGTTTTTGCAGCAATTAACCCAGATTAGCAAAGGATTAGTGCATCCCAAAGCTGTCAACGCCTTGCTGGCGGCGATGCTGTATTTCCCGCCGGGAACCATGCGAATTCCGGACGCTCGCAACCGTTTGCCGCACTGGTTAATTGGGGATTACGAACAAGTTTTTGAGACTGAAGCTGCCGTCAAGTCTGATTCAGGTTCTGACTTGCTAGCTCAATACATTCAATCGCCACAATTTGCGAATCAACTGTTAGGATGCGTCAATCTTTACCGCATCGATCCGTCAGACGAATCGGTTGTTTTGGAACTCCGCCAAATCAGAAAACAAATGGCTGATTTTTGGCTGACTGTTCCTTCAGAAAAACTCGAAAATTTTTACCGAGGAGACGTTCGCAAGGGATATCAAGCAATACTTAGCTGCGGCTTGCAAGCAGAATCAATGACTGAAGCCGAACAGCAGTTTTTGCAGAAATTGACTGAAATTAGCAAAGGGTTGGTGCAGCCTCAAGCTATCAATGCTCTGCTGGGGGCGATGCTGTATTTTGTTCCGGGAAAAATGCGGGTTCCCGATGCTCGCACCCGCTTGCCGCAGTGGTTGCTTGAAGATTACGAAAAGGTGTTTGAAAGCGCATTTGCGACAACCGAACAAACTGTTGTCAAACAAGATTATCTGCCGCAGTTTCTCAATCAATTAACTGCTGCCGTCAATCTCTATGAAATCGACCCGACGGCTGAATTGGTAATAGCAGATTTGCGGCATATTCGCAAGCAAATTGCCGATTTGTGGCTGAGCGTTTCCGGCGAACAAGTAGAAGTTTTGTACCGGAGCGATTTTGGTAAGGGTTACAAAGCCATTCTGGGCAGCGGGTTTATTAACGAGCCGCTGCATGAGAGCGAGCGCGAGTTTTTTAATTCGTTGGTTGTTGAGTTGAGTAAAGGGTTTGGAGCGCCTAAAGCTGTAAATAATTTGTTGGCGGCGATGCTGTATTGTCGCCTAGGACAGTTGCGGGTTCAGGATGCGAATACTTGTTTGCCTCCGTGGTTGTTGGCGGATTACGAGCAGTTGGTTGGGGGTGCGATCGAGCTTGCTGTCAAGTAAACGGATATAACCTAGGGTGGGCTGCGGCCCGCCCAGCCCTGTCTGGCGCGATCGATTAGTTAGGCAATTGGAACTTGATTTGGAAGGGCATAAGAAATGCTTCAAATATATAGAAACGGTGCAAATGGAGAAATAATTAGGGGTATAGGGTTGTCTGCTTTTATACACAACTGGCACTACTACGAAACCATCATCGGAGTTTTTGAGGACGGTACGATCGATTGTTGGGGATTGGTTAACTTTGAGGAATTCAAAAGCAAAGTTGCTGAGGGATGGGTTGTTACCCAAGTTCCCAAGGGTGCGAGGATAAGCTGTCACCATCTCTACTACGGAAATTCGACTTTAGAGTTCTATATAGAGATTGATGAGTTTGTCAAAGAAGTGGAAGATACGATCGATCGGCTTCAGGGCAAGCAAACAGTTGCAGAGACTTGTATTCAAGCCTTTGCTAGATTCTTAACGTTACCAACAGAAGAAAATAAAAGTAGCTTGCGAGCCGCTTACAATGCTATTCCAAAACATCTGAGAATTTATGTTCTTGGCGATATGGATTGTAAAGATTCCGCTATCAGAACCTGTATCGAAAACACAGAAATTTCCCAGGAATTTCTCGAAATGTTCAAGAGGGACTATGACTGGATATGGGAACAATTAAATTAAGCGAATATCTGAATCCTCAGTATTGTCCCAAACTCTATCTAGTGATGTTTGACTCGCTTGAAGCCAAAACTCAGCTTCTTCATCAGGTAAGAGGGTTACTAATACTTTTGCCCCTTCGGGTAACTCTGATAACTCCAGCAGTTCAATTTTCCCTTGTCGAACAGTAGCCCAAAGTGTTTTCAGCATATCCACCTCATAAACTGTGCTTTATGCAATTTGCAGATTTATGGTAGGTTGTCGCACTGAGCGACTAATTACAACCTAACACTGTTTTAGCCCGATCGCCTGACGGGGAGTCGCTAGCAATTTTTCGCCCCGAAGATGGACAAGCTGCGACATTACGCGATCGCTCGTTGCACCGCAGCAGTCCTTTATCCGCAGGAAAGGTTTGTAGTGGCGCATTGCAGCAATGCCATTATCACGGTTGGATCTACAATCAAATTTGCACCCCGATTTGCTATCTACTCACTGCGAATTCTGGCTGCTGAGTCTCAAACAAAGGGCGAGTTACCTGACGCACTAGCACTGTTTCTAAACTGCCTTCTACTACACTTTCTGCTTCTATTTCCAACTCGCCCCACAATAGCCGATCGCCTTGATTGGGCATTTTACCTAAATTGTGGATCGCGAATCCGGCGATTGTTTGGTAAGCTTGGTTAGTCGGCAGGTTTAACCCGAGTTTTTCGTTAACTGCTCTCACTTCGCAATTGCCAGAAATTAGTGCCGAATGAGCATCTTTTTGAACGAAAGTTGCCTGGGAAGGTGACACCAGCGGTTGAGGCTCTTTACTGGTAATCCAACCAGTCAGCAGCCGCACGGTACCGTTGAGAATTGCTAGCAGCGGCCACAGTAATTTTGAGCAGAGTTCCAGGGCCGGCATCAACAGCAAAGCGGTGCGTTCTGGGGCGTGGGTTGCTAATACTTTGGGGATTAGTTCTCCTAAGACTATTTCTACGTAAGTTACAAAGATAAAAGCTGCAGGAACTGCGATCGAATGAGCAGTCAGCACGGCCGACAAATGACCGATCGGCAATTTGTCGATCCACGGTTCGATCCAGTGTACAGTCGCTCCCTCACCCAACCAACCCAACAGCAAACTCCCTGCTGTTGTGCCAGTTTGAGTCACAGACAGGTAATGCGGTATGTTGTTCTGAGCTTGGTGGACGAGTTCGGCGGTTTTAGCGGTTCGGCGATCGTCCAACTGGGCAAGTTGGCGGATTTGATGGCGATCGGCTGATACTAATGCTAGTTCAGACGCCACAAAAAAGGCGATTAAAAGTGTTAAGCCCAGCAACATTGCTAATCTCAGCATTGTTTGAGCGACTTCTATTTCCAGGCAAGTAAGGTTGTTCAAGATTGATATCTAATATGATAGAGGTTTGAGGTTAATTCTTTTATTTTAGCTTGCGATTCAGATAGGTTGAACGCCAGACATTTCGGATATCCGCACTACCCCAATTCGTAGGTACGCAATGCGCGCCTTACCCGTAGAACTTGTGAACTCTTTCTCTTCTCTTCCTTCGCGCCCTAGCGCTTCGCGCGGCTTCGCCTAACGCGTCTTCGCGGTTCGTTTTAACTGAGATATTGCACCATTCTCAATTACTTGTTTAGGAACAGGCAAGATGCCTGTTCCACAAGAGATGAATTTTATTGTGGAACAGGCATCTTGCCTGTTCTTGACGGTGCAAGATGTGAGTAAAAAAAATAATCTAATTCACAAAACCGGAACTCATTGCTGTATCAACTCTCCCTTACTTCCCGGAGCGAGTTAATTTCCGTAAAAGTCTGATCCGGATCGGACTTCAACCCGCCTTGAATATAATTCAACTTCACTTCTTCCAACAAATCCGACAGCAGCGACTGCAATTCCCCGAGAGTTTTCTCATCTTGCAATTCCCGCCGCAAACTTTGATTAAATTCTTGGCTGAAATTATCGAGAATTTTTCTACCTTTATCGTCTTCATAAGTAGTAGATACCACATCAACAGCAGTTTGAGCCAAATAATTCGCTAGCTGTTCCGTCATCTCCGTCGGCAAAATGTTAATCGGAGAGAAATTTTGCAGGATTTGATAAAAATCCGACTGTTTGATTGTTGTTTCCAAATTGTGGTGCAGCAATTGTTCCAAATCCGGTTGCACCTGCGGCAAAACTTTGTAAATTGTCAGATCCAAAATCCGCTTGGTAATTTGTTCGATCGTATTTTCCTGATTAACGTGAAGGTACGGCTGCTGCTGCGCCAGCAGGACCTGCGCCGCCTCGCCCTGTTCGATCGAACTTTTAGCTTGATTGATAAACCGCACCATCATGTATTCCGACATCGTATCGGCTAAATAAGCCACCGGTTCGTAGGTAACTTGAGCAACTACGCGATCGAGATTCAGCAAACCCGACTTGTGCAGCCGCACCAATACCGGCAGAATCCGCCACCCGTGCCAAATCGGGATCACCAGAAACACCTCGTACCAGCGCCTCAGCACAAAATCAAACCAAGTTACCCCCGGTTTGCGGCGGGTATGGAACAGACTTTTAATCAAAAATTCCGCCCCAAAAAAACCGATAAAAAACGTATCTATTCGCCAAAACTGGTCAGCGCTTTTCAAATATTCGGGATTTGGCAAACTCGAATCAATGCCTTTAATCGGGTCATAAATTTTAACTAAACCCGGAAAAAAGCTCTGATAAACAGGGCGCAACTGAAGGTAACTGAAATGGAAAAGCACCAGCAAGAAATTGACCACCGCTACTAATGCGCTCAATTTTGCCCAAGAAATTGCTTTTTTGGACAAGTTTACATCGGTGCTGTTAACAATTGTGTTGGAATCTGACATAAAAGTAATTTTTTTCCGAATTTGCTAATCGATAAATCTATCTTGTGGCCGACGCTAAAAAACTCCTAACCTCTTAAAATCCCTTGGTGAACGCTAAGTATAAGGAAACCAAAAGCCGTGAAATTAAAAACAGTCATATCGCTGCTCAAACAAACTTTTACTGAATGGCAAGAAGATAAAGCGCCAACCCTAGCCGCCGCCCTAGCCTATTACACAGTCTTCTCCCTCGCCCCGCTGCTAATTATCGTAATTGCGATCGTCGGTGTAGTCTTTGGTCCAGAGGCAGCCGAAGGTCAAATCGTCGGCCAACTCCAAAGTTTAATCGGCAAAGATGGCGCCCAAACAGTCCAAGAACTAATTCTCAAAGCCTCCGAACCCAAGTCGGGAATGATTGCTACTATAGTCGGCATCGCTACACTTTTGTGGGGCGCTTCCAACGTGTTTACTAATCTCAAAGAAGCCCTCAATACTATTTGGAATGTTTCACCGCCCCCCGGACGAGGCATCTGGGGATTCCTGCAAGACCGCATATTGTCTTTTGCAATGATTTTAGGCATAGGCTTTCTACTGCTAGTATCTTTAGTAATTAGTGCCATTTTAGCCGCCGTCAGCTATTGGTTGAACGGCTGGCTGCAATTACCAGTCGGCATTTGGCAGATTGTGGACTTTGCTATCTCCTTTGGCGTAGTTACGCTGCTTTTTGCCTTAATTTACAAACTCTTGCCCGATGTCCATCTTGCTTGGAATGATGTGGCGATCGGCGCCGCCATCACCTCAGTGCTGTTTACGATCGGCAAATCCATAATTGGAATTTACCTCGGAGGTAGCGGTATTGCCTCTACCTACGGTGCTGCAGGCTCCTTCGTGATTATCCTGCTTTGGATTAATTATTCCGCTCAAATTCTCTTCTTAGGTGCCGAGTTTACCCAAGTTTGGACTAACCGATACGGATCCAGGATGCCCGGTTCGCAAAAGAATATCCTCAACAGCGAAAACGGGGAATCCTCCCCACGCAAACAGCGGAAAAAGTCTTAACATTAGACAAACGGGAAATTTGGGGTTAAGCTCGCACTCCGGAGTTTGACAGAAGAAGCCAGAAGCCAGAAGGAATAAGCCAGAAGGAATAGGGAAAAAGGCAGAAGGCGGAAGGCGGAAGGAAAGAAAAATTTTGAATGCAATAATTTTGCTTTTTTTTTTCGCTAGCCCTATAATATTCGGTCTTCGGGACGACCGACTTCTGCTTTCTCAGAAGCCCTACTTATTTATCCAGAGGGGTAAAATTCTACCTTCGGCTGACCTCGCATCTCTAGCAGCAAGCTGAAAGCAGGCTCGAGTTAGATATTGCTAGGAGGTGCGAGTTTGACACCGGGCAGAATACGGAAAATAATTCCCTTCACCCTCGTTCATTTATATTTAGATTATCTAAAGTTTGAGCTGCTGCACGTCTCTGTCAGCAGAAGGAAGTCGTCTTTCAATTTTTACCTACAACTTATCCCTGAAGGATGATTGATTGATCCCGCATTTTGACTTTAATAAAAATGAGCTAGAAGATGCGAGTCCCGGCGCCGCAGCCAAAATTACACTTTCAATCTTCTTCTGAAATATTTGTAATTTTTGGTAAAAAATAATGATTTCCTTAACTAAAAAACGCATCGCTCTCATCTCCGTACACGGCGATCCCTC
>Ga0256856_1000032_pt1 | contig 13861 bp, 10 predicted proteins | sample BONt10_FD_181175 | JGI IMG/M metagenome (GOLD analysis project Ga0256856, IMG submission 181175) | Terrestrial sediment cell enrichment communities from Utah, United States - BONCAT_SYTO_Terrestrial_sediment - 10 | ecosystem: Environmental > Terrestrial > Deep subsurface > Rock core/Sediment... | reverse complement strand
GTTTGATGTCGCTGATTTGATTGTTGTTGAGGTAGAGCCGATTCAGGTTAGTCAAGGATTCGAGCGGTTTGATGTCACTGATTTGATTGTCGCCGAGTTCGAGCCGTGTCAGGTTAGTCAAGGATTCTAGCGGTTTAATGTCGCTGATTTGATTACTGCTGAGAGCGAGTTCTGTGAGACTCGAAAGTTTCTGATTAGCCGCATCACACTCAGTAGTCCCTGCTTCCTTCAACAGCACCTCAACAGTATGTTTAGCTTCAGAACTCAAATCAGCTTTTTGGCGACACCAATCGGCAAATTTTCGTCTCATGTTTCCCGGCTGCGTTTCTGCAGCTTTGGCAGACAGTCCATTTGCAGATAATGCTAGGATCGCACAACAAGCAAGTGCGATCGACTTTGGTAACTTCATGTGTTTGTGTGCAACTATAAGTGTCATAATCTTTTACCTCTAATTTTCCCAACTGTATAAAACAAAGACAGGGCCTTACCGTGTCCCTGCCAAACATCTATTACAAACTCTCTTAATCACCTCATTCAGGCAACTTATACTAATTTTTAGGTGCGTCATTTTGCCTGATATTCTGTACTCAGCGAGGATATTTTCCCGCTGGGCATCCTAAGCAACTAATTAATATCAACTCCCACCAAATCTGCCACAACTTTCTCCAATCCAGCTATCACCTTAGTCGTCCGTTCCCAGTCAACCTTATCGGGTGTATCTTGCGCCGTGTGATAGTAAGGATAGCGATAGGGAGCAGTATCTGTCACCATCAGCCCTGGATAACCATGTTGCCAAAAAGACCATTGATCGGACCAACCCACACCAGGAATGCCACCCGGAATTGCTGCACCTTCCGAGGGAAATTCAGCATGGCGGCGGAAAGATGCGATCGCCTCTCTAACCAGTTTACTTGAGGATGTATTGCCAATAAATCCGATAAAATTCCCCGAGGTAGGATAAAAAAGGTTTAATGGTGCTGGATATTTCTGACTGTTTTTCGCATCTGAGTAATAACCAATTGTTTCTAAACTGAGCATCGAAACAATTTTTTCATTACGCTCTCTGCATCTTTTCGCATAAACCAAACTCCCCATATCAGCAGTCCAGAAAAAAGGCGGTTCCTCATTCACAAACTCAACAAAACGCACAGTTTTTTCAGGCTTTTTACCTGCAAACATTCTCGCTAAAGCCAGCACTCCCGCCGCCCCAGTTGCGTTATCATTTGCCCCTGGACTCCCCACCACAGAATCATAATGTGCCCCAATTACAACTATTTCATCTGCCTTTTTTCCCCCGGGAATCTCCACTTCTATGTTATAATAAAATTTATCATCAATTTTATATCCTTGTCGTTCAACTTTATAGCCAGCAGTTTGAAAAGATGCTTCGAGAAAGTCAGCAGCTTCTCCAAGTTTTTGATATTGTATAAAGTTGCGCTCTCCGATTTCACCAGAGAGCTTTTCCACATCGCGCTGTAAAGCATCTCGGAGCGAGATTTCCTGTGCTGTTAAAGGGGGAATTGTCCCGCTGTAGCTTTTCCCGGGCATTGCAATCATACTCAACCATATCCCACTAATCAGACTAATTAAGATTGTACTAAGGATAACCAGTCTAGTTAACGTTCCGCGATTCCATAATTCGATTTTTCCCAAGTGCATTTGTTTTCTATCTTTTGCTATGCTTGAGTAGCAGGGCGCGTCAGTTAGCGTTATTTTTTCAATAATCCAACAGCTTTTGACTGACGCACCCTACAAGTTTACACATCTGGTAACTTATACTGCCCCACAATCCGCTTAGCATATTCCGGCACATGACCCTCTAATTTCTCCGGGTAATTCCGCTTCACGTACAGATAATTGCGAGTGAAATGAGAATCAATCGAAAACCGAGCATATTCCAAACCCTTCGGCCCAATTCTCTCAATAAACACTCCCATTAACTTCGCCGCCCACATTGGCAAAGTCACCCCTTTTTCATAAGCCGGAATACTTTGCTGAACCGCTTCTTTTCTGTTTCCCTGAGACATCACCGACTGAGTATTTAACTGATCCGTTACCAAATCTAACATCTCTTGCCCGGTGTCATTTCGCACCACAATCCACTGCCAGCCAAAAGGTGCTCCCATGTAGCCCACAACTAAATCTGCTAAAGAATTGACATAATCAAAACAGCTCAAACAAGAAGGAGCAAAAACATCTTTCAATTCCTTAGTATTCAGCCCGAAAAACGGCACTTTCTCGCTCGAACCATCTTCGTGTTTGAAGTGAACGTTAAAGTCTTGCATAAACTCGTAAGACACCACCGTTTCAGGAGAACGGCTAGTCGTGTCTAGAAATTTCTGCAAGCCTGCACGGCTGACATTATCCACGCAGGGAGTTCCCAAAACGTAGAGCTTTTCTAAACCGAGTTTTTTCTCGACTGTTCGCAAGGCTTGAATTTGACAGCCGACGCCAATTACTAACAGCCGCTTCATCCCCGATTTTTCGATTTGTTCTAATACTGAAAGATTGGGAGAGAGAGTGGGTTTGTTGACTTTTGCTGCCAAAATTTCTTCGCGATTTCTCGCAATAATCGGCATCGGTTGAAAGCGGTCTTCCTTAGTATTTTGGACGCAAACAACGCCTTCTACAATTCCTTTTTCGAGCATTTCAATGGCAATTGTGCTGACAATTCCCGTCCACTGAGCGCCCTCGATCGGCTCTTTTTTACGAGCAGCCATCATATTTTGACTGACTCCGAAATACCAATCGTCGGGATTGTCGAGATTGCGCGATCGCCCGTGAATTTCTGCTTCCAGTTCCGCGATGTGCTGTGTTAAGAAAGCACAAGACTCCTTGACATAATGGATGTAATATGTATCGCACAAACCGCACTCGCTGCAAAGTTCTTTAGCGGGGCGGCGGCTACCCGGTTTGAGGGCCTTGGATTTTTGGTGCTTAGTAGAATCTGTTGCGGTCATCTAAATTACTTATTTTATGCAGATATGGCTTTTGTTAGGATATCACAGCAATTCTAATTATTAAGTAGTCGCTCTAATTAAACGTAAAACTTTGTTTGGTATTCAGAAAGCCGTCAGCGCGAGATCTGTTGGCACTGCCCCGGAGCGAAACCGGGTTTCTAGGCGTTATATTTTGGGGGATGAATATCTTTACTCTTTTAGTCTGCCCAGGCAGATTTTGCTTGTGTAGGAGTGAATTCTTTTCACACGGGATTATTAGTATAGATCCGGATCGAGGGGGCGATCGCGCGAAGAGATTGCCAAATAAAGCTATAAAAAAATGGTAAAAATGTTTGTGACAACAGCCGTCGCGGGCATCACGATCAATCTGGCGATTTCGAGCTTAGGATTTGCTGCTTTAGTTCGCCCTCTTCCGGCTATGAATCAAACTGTTGCGACTCTAGAAAGAATGCTCAGGGCGACACAAAAGCCGGCGGCGCTGAACTATTCACGCCTGGGGATTGGCGGGGTTCGGTTGGGGATGTCTGTAGAAGAGGCAAAACGCAAGTTGGGAAAACCGCAGCGCGACGAAACTAAACCTGCTGGGGCTGCCATCGGTGGCAAGATTCGCACGCTAAGCTACTCAGGATTGACGGTAGCAGCATGGGAGGGCAAAGTTTATTTAATTTCTACTACCAATCCCAAGTTTCAGACAATTGATGGTGTAAAGGTAGGAGATAACAGCCAAAAAGTTGTGGAAATTTACGGTTACGGGTCGCAATCTGTGCAGGGTGGAGTGACTCGGTTGACTTACAGCAATGACGAAAAGGCTTCTAATTTGATTTGGGAAATTAAGGGATCTCGCGTGCAAAAAATTATTGTGGGCCCTCCGCTAAACTGAAATATTAAACAACAGTGCAAAAGTCCCGGTTCACCAGTTTGTAGTAAGGACTTTATTCCTTATTGCTTAGGATTTTTAGCCTTTCTGTGAGTTGACGGGAGGGCATTTTTCCTGATGTGCGATCGTCCGCGTCTCCTTAATCCTCTTCATCATCATCCGACAATTTTGCCATTTCCTCAGCAATTAGTGTCGGAAAATCCTCTCCGCAGTGAACGTTGAGATGGATTGCAGAGAGGAAGGAACTCTGCTATAATTTCAGCTTTTTGTCGATCGCTCAAATCAGGTAACTGAAGTTGATGGATTAATATCAAATCCGCCCTTCATCGTCCTGTATTCATCTCTCTGTTCTCGAACTCTGCGTTCTGGAGCGTACTCTGCGGTTTAATCATTCCAATCCAACCGGAATTGATATAATACCAGTTTCAGAAAATAGTGCTACAGTTAATAGATGCACTATTTGTAAATAAACACTGAAATATAAGGAGGAAAAATGTCAGGAGTCGTTAAGATTGAGATTCAGGAAACAGCAGAAGAACTGAAAGCTCTTCTGGCTCAACAGAAAGATGCTGTGTGCCACGAAAAACTGCAAGCTCTGTATTGGCTCAAAACCAAAATGGCAGATAGCGTATTGTCTGTTGCGGTTCGCGTCGGTAAACATCGTACCACAATCCAAAGATGGTTGTCTAGTTATCGTTCGGGAGGCATCGCAGAATTGTTATATCAAAAACCCCGATCGGTTCGACCTTGAATTATGACAGCAGAAACTGTAGATAGATTATCAAAAGAATTGCTCGACCCCGAAGGATTCAGTAGTTACAAAGAAGTACATCAATGGCTGACAACCTGCTGCGAAGTTCCTGTGGCATATCGGACAGTACATCAATGGACTTGCATATCGTCTCAAAGGAAAATTAAAAGTGCCACGAAGGCGTGAGTGAAAAACAGAAAGCAGGGGCAGTAGAAGAATTTTAAAAAAACTCCCAGTTCTCATCAAAGCCAGTCTGACAAAAAGTAAGAGCTTTTTAAAACAGTGGAAAAAACTGCGCTATTGGAGTCAAGATGAAAGCCGGATGGGTTTGCATACAGTTCAAAGAAGAAAGTTAACTGGTTGCGGAGTAAAACCGCACGGCAAAGTGCAATGGGACTTTACTTATTTGTGGCTTTATGGCGCAGTAGAACCGCTAACTGGAGAAAGCTTTTTTTATGAATTTACTCACTTAGACACAGTTTGCTTTGAGAAATTTTTAGAGCTATTTGCCAGTGAGTATCCGGAGGAATTACATATAATTCAACTAGATAAGGTCGGATTTCATAACTCTTTAAATCTTAGCATACCAGAAAATGTAATTTTACTGTTTCAACCCGCATACAGTCCGGAAGTAAACCCAATAGAAAGACTGTGGGGATATATAAAAGAACAATTGAAATGGTTGAGATTTGACCAAATAGAAGAGTTGAGAGTGGCGGTGAAAAAAGAGTTAAATAAGTTGACGTTGGAAGTTATTACTTCTTTGACGGGATGGAAATTTATTTTAGAGGCTCTATATGTAGCAGGACTTTAGGAAATTGGTATAAAGTAATAACATTTTGACACTCAGAGCCCAATTCTTCAATTAACGTACTCAGCGTAGAATTAGTTACAGCAATTGTCCGATCGCTTTCCTTGCATCTTTACTTATCCAATTCTGAGTCCGCTAGGAGTGGACTAAAGTTTGTTCGCGGTTTCAACCGCCGAGGGATCTCGGATTTGGGATCACACCCATAAAAAAAAGTAGAGGTGCGATCGATCGCATCTCTACTAAAATTCAAAATAAGGTGCGCCATGCGCACCCTAGAAATTAGCTGTTCTGGGGAACAGGAGCACTCGGTGCTCCTGAAAAAGTCGGTGCTACAGAATTACTGGGCCCAGGAGTCTTAGCCCGCTTCTTGATCAAGATTGGCTTGACGCTGTTTTCTCCACCAATCGGGGGATCTTCTTGTTGAGCGTAATCAGCCCCCATCCAAGCAGGACGGCTTTGATCGAAAGCCATTTGCAAAGCAGCAGCGGCGATCGCGTGGGAGTCATACTCCTCGGATAACTGAGACACCAGAGGCAAGAAAGATGCCATCCGTTCCCCAGCTAACGCTTCGCGCACTTTACCCTGCATCTTTTCCAACTGACGAGCTTCTATTTGCGCCCGTGTGGGAATGTTTCGCACCGTCAAGCTCGATCGCACGTGGCGTTCAATCAAGCGCAGTTTGCGGCGATCGACCGGTTGAATCAGCGTAATCGCCGTTCCTTCGCGGCCAGCCCGGCCCGTGCGTCCGATCCGGTGAACGTAGCTTTCCACACTGTCGGGCAAATCGTAGTTAATCACGTGAGTCAAGTGATCCACGTCCAAACCCCGCGCCGCAATATCAGTCGCCACTACCCAGCGGACTTGACATTGGCGGAACCGCGACAGCAAGCGTTCCCGCTGTGCCTGATTCAAATTACCGTGATACTCGTCAACGCTGTGACCTGCAGCTTGCAGTTGGCTGGTGAGTTCCGCCGCCGACTGCCGCGTCCGCACAAAAATCAGTGCAGATTCGGGATCTTCCATTTCTAGGATTGGCTGTAGAGCCCTTGCCTTCGACCAGCCGCGGGGAATCATGTACACGCCTTGGCTGATGCGCTTCGGCGTTGCTTTTGGCTGTTCTACGGTGACGTTGACTGGGTTGCGCAAATGCCGCGACACCAATTTCCGAATGGAAGCTTCCATCGTCGCCGAGAAAAATGCCGTTTGACGTTCTTTTGGTGCAGCATCCAAGATTTTTTCCACATCTTGGATAAAGCCCATGCTCAGCATTTCGTCAGCTTCATCCAAAACCAGCCATTTTACCTTGTCTAGTTTCAGGCTGCCGCGGCTGAGCATATCCAATATGCGGCCGGGTGTACCGACAACGACGTGAACGCCGCGCTTCAAACGCTGCATTTGACGATCGATCGATTGACCGCCGTACACCGTCAGAACTTGCAGAGAGCGACCAACTTTTACCGGGCCGTCGGTGCTAATGCCGCTCAAATCGCGGATGGCGTCAGTTACTTGCATCGCCAATTCGCGAGTCGGCGTCAGCACCAGTGCTTGCACCGCAGTTACATCTAAATCAATCCGCTCCAAGATGGGCAACGAGAATGCTGCAGTTTTGCCTGTCCCTGTTTGGGCTTGACCCACAACGTCGCGACCTGCTAACAGGTGCGGAATTGCTTGTACTTGGATGGGAGTAGGTTCTGTAAAGCCTAGTGTTTCCAGATGGTGAACGAGTTCTTCCGAAAGACCTAAGCCTTCAAACAATAAATTCATTAATGCTCCTAATAACGAGTCTTAGCCTTCTAAGTTGCCCAACTCGGATGCGGATTTCTGCTCGGCGGCAGGAACTCATAAGAGTTCTTTATGGTGCTGCGCCTGCGCGCACCTTCTTAAATAGCAATCGAGTATAGGGCAGCTCCGTCGATGGTGACTAATTTACCAATTCGACAGCCGTCTTTGATTTTGTGACATCACCGATACCAACCGCCAGTGGTCGGGTTATAGGCTTCCAACATTCTTAAAACAGGACATTGGACTTCCTTTGAGGTACTTGCAAGCTTTCCCTCTTGGGCATTTTATAGTGAGGATCATGACAGCCCCACTTCACTACAACATAGTAGTAATAGGTTTGTTGGTTCAGGCGCTATCCCGCAATCCGTCGCCTGCGGGATTGAGCAGGGGATGCAGCGACCGTTACCGCCTATCCATCTCAACACTCTTTCGGGATACCGTTGTGGTGTAGGGCGGACGGCGAAGCAATCTCAAATTGTCCCCGCTTATTTCTGGCTTGTTACTATCATAACTCTTTACATTCAGAAACAAAACATTAAATTCGTTAAAATTTTCCGATGTTCTGTAGAGATAACCGCACCCCGAGGGGGAGCGTCGATTGCCGCCAGAGGCTACTCAAGGTCTATAACCCCTTTGCTACATATCTTTGCACAATCTTGTACAAACCGTTACTTTTGCTGCACAATCCGCTAATTATTTTTGGCTGGTGTCCGGTTTTTGTTCGCCACACCGCCTTTCGCGACTGTTCCAGCAACGCTTACACTTGACCCCGCCCAGCATCGGATACAGTGCCACGTCAACTCATGAGGGTCAATCCCACAATTTTAGACAAAAGATCGAGTTCCCAGATGAGTCTGTGCAGTCAATCTAAAATCTAAAATCTAAAATCTAAAATCGACTTGACCGTAGAGGTCGTAGACATCTGCACCAGTAATTTTCACTGAGACGATCGAACCCAGTCGCGCTTCTCCTGTCACATAGACGAGTCCATCTACTTCTGGGGAAAACCGAGCCGATCTACCAATCAACTCACCTGTCTCTGGTTGTTCTTGTTCTATCAGGACATCAACTACCTGACCGACAGATTCTTGATTCTTCTTCAATGATATAGGTTGTTGTGCCACCATTACCGCATTGCGGCGCATTTCCATTATTTCTGCTGGTATTTGCTGAGGCAAGCTAAAGGCTGGGGTTCCTTCTTCTGGCGAAAATACGAAAACTCCTACGTGATCGAATTCGTGGCGCTTGACAAATTCCAGCAAGTGTGCTGCGTGTGCGTCGGTTTCGCCGGGGAAGCCGACAATAAAAGTTGTCCGCATCACGGCGCCGGGAAGTGCTGCTTTGAGCCGATCGACTATAGCATCATTAATCCCAGCTTGAAAAGGCCGATTCATCGCCCGCAGAATTTCCGGGTGCGAGTGTTGCAGGGGTAAATCCAAATACGGCAAAACGTTGGGCGTTTCCCGGATTGCCTCGACAACTTGCGGAGTCAAACCTGTAGGATAGGCGTAGTGCATCCGAATCCAAGGCACATCTACTTTACCCAAAGCGCGAAGCAGTTCGGCGAGTTTCGGTTCGCCATAAATATCTTTGCCGTAGTTGGTGGTAATTTGAGAAATTAAGATAATTTCTTTTACCCCTTCCGACGCCAATTGCTGAGCTTCCGCGACGATAGATTCGATCGTCCGCGACCTTTGATTTCCGCGCAAGTGCGGGATAATGCAAAATGCACAGCGGTAGTCGCAGCCTTCTGCTATGCGCAGATACGCGACACCTTCGGATGTTGTGCGGTAGCGGGGAGTAGTTTCGTCAGCGATGTAAGTAGGTTCTCTTGAGACGAGGGAAACTCGATCGCCCTTTTCCACCTGCTGCATAACATCGACGATTTTATGATAGTCGCCCGTGCCGACAATTGCGACTGCTTCCGGCAACTCGTCGAGCAATTCCTGCTGAAAATGCTGTGCCATGCAGCCGGTGATGACTACTTTTTTATTAGCTTCTGCCAATTCTACCAAGGTGCGGACCGACTCTTCTCGCGCCGCTTGGATAAAACTGCAAGTATTGACTACAACATAATCGGCTAATTCTTCATTAGAATCGACTTGATAGCCCGCTTGAGCCAGCAAGCCGATCATGTGTTCGGTATCGATGCGATTTTTTTCGCAGCCGAGGTGGGTAAATGCGATCGTTGGCTTCGTTGCCATGCAGTAATAGTTAGTGTTGCGCTTTTTGAGAACGTTTTATGGTATCACACAATTTAAAAAATTGCAAGTTATCCTTCTTAGTTGTACCAATTCCCAATTCATCACTAGACTGTCAACGCTCAACCATCATTGCCGTGCAACCCGAATTTATATTACTTGTTGCACCGTTCGTTGTACCCGATCGACCTTGTAAGACATTTTGCAGCATACTCTGAAAAAAAGTATCCAGAGAAATTCCTGATGCTTTGGCCATAGTCGAAAGCACGCTTTTTTGGGCAAAAGAACAGTACAGCCCCGCTTCTAAGAACCAAGGTTGTCCATCGGGGTCGATGCGAAAATCAAATAAACTGTAGTCGCGACAGCCCAAAGCGATGTGGCATTTTCTGGCCTGGGCCCAAACTCTCTCCGTAATCGGATCGCTCTTGTCAACTATCCACGACTTGGTACTATCCTTAGAGGTACAACCCAAGCTACCATCGTCATTTTGTTTGAGCTTATCGGCATAACCCCGAATCGGCTTCGTATCAGGATGCACAGCATACTCTTCCAGCGGCAAGCAGACTAGATCGCCAGCTTGGACAATAATCCCACAGCGAACTTCTCTACCCAATTCAATGAATTTTTCTACTAGCACCTCATCTGAATGAGTCAATGCTGTCTGCAAAGCTGCATCATAGTCAGCAGCATTTTTAACTAAGGCAACTCCCAGAGAATTATCCGCATTCAGTGGCTTGAGCACCACCGGAAAGTCAATCGAAGGTCGATCGCCCGCCCGGACAACTTCTCCCTGCGGTACACTTACCCCAGCGGCCGCTACTACTGCCCTAGTCTTCGCTTTGTCAGCAGTCAGCGCCATCAACTCTGCCGGATTACCCACATAAGGAATACTCAGCATATCGAACAAGCTGCGGTATTGAGTCATGCCGGGGATGCAAAACATCTGCGGTACCATTACGTCAATCTTTCGCTGTGTCAGCACCTGTACAGCGCCCGCTAGAGACATGGGATTAGCCGCCGCGATCGCACTCGGATCGAGAGAGGTGGGAAAACGCCATTGGCCATCGGGAGAAATATAGGCAATATGAAATTCATAAAGTTCTGAATTAGCAGCATTTTTCAGACAATCTTCTGCATAAAGCCGCGATAAATTACAGTAAAAATCGCTAACTGCCGAGCCGACTAAATGCAAAACCCGTACTACTGACATCCTCAATCTCCCCCTATTTCCACAAGTTTGCCAATATTAAAATCAATCCGAATCCACTCTTTCGGCTTCTGTAAATTTCCCCATAACAACAAGGGAATTTGCCAATGATGCACCATCAAAAACGGCAGCGGATCGTCCCACTCGAAGATGGCATCTTTGCCTTGGGCGATAATTTGTAACCGCTCATAAACTAACTTTGGCGACCACAAATGAGTCACCAACCGCCAAATTTCATGGTAAATCCAGTAAGTCGGGCGACTAGATGCCAAAGGCTGCACTGTCTGCGGTAAAGGGTCTGGTTCCAAATAAGCTTTTGCCACATCACTAGACTGTCAACGCTCAACCATCATTGCCGTGGAACCCGAATTTATATTACTTGTTGCACCGTTCGTTGTACCCGATCGACCTTGTAAGGCATTTTGCAACATAGTCTCAAAAAAAGTATCCAGAGAAATTCCTGATGCTTTGGCCATAGCCGAAAGCACGCTTATTTCGGCAAAAGAACAGAACAGCCCCGCTTCTAAGAACCAAGGTTGTCCGTCGGGGTCGATGCGAAAATCAAATAAACTGTAGTCGCGACAGCCCAAAGCGATGTGGCATTTTCTGGCCTGGGCCCAAACTCTCTCCGTAATCGGATCGCTCTTGTCAACTGCCCACGGCTTGGTAGTATTTTTAGTGGAACAACCCAAGCTACCATCGTCATTTTGTTGGAGCTTATCGGCATAACTCCGAATCGGTTGGGTATCAGGATCTACAGGATACTCTTGCAGCGGCAAGCAGACTAGATCGCCAGCTTGGACAATAATCCCACAGCGAACTTCTCTACCCAATTCAATAAATTTTTCTACTAGCACCTCATCTGAATGAGTCAATGCTGTCTGCAAAGCCACATCATAGTCAGCAGCATTTTTAACCAAAGTCACTCCAAGGGAATTATCACCATATAGCGGCTTGAGCACGATCGGCAAATCAATCGAAAGTCGATCGCCCGCCCGGACAACTTCTCCCCGCGGCACCCTTACGCCAGCGGCCGCTACTACTGCCTTAGTCTTCGCTTTATCAGCCACCAGCGCCATCAACTCTGCCGAATTACCCACATAAGGAATACTCAGCATATCGAACAAGCTGCGGTATTGAGTCATGCCGGGGATGCAAAACATCTGCGGTACCATTACGTCAATCTTTAGCTGTGTCAGCACCTGCACAGCGCCCGCTAGAGACATGGGATTAGCCGCCGCGATCGCACTCGGATCGAGAGAGGTGGGAAAACGCCATTGGCCATCGGGAGAAATATAGGCAATATGAAATTCATAAAGTGCTGAATTAGCAGTATTTCTCAGACAATTTTCTGCAAAAAGCCGCGATAAATTACAGTAAAAATCGCTAACTGCCGAGCCGACTAAATGCAAAACCCGTAATACTGACATACTCAATCTCCTCCTATTTCCACAATTTTTCCAATATTAAAATCAATCCGAATCCACTCATTCGTCTTCTGTAAATCTCCCCATAACAACAAGGGAATGTGCCAATGATGCACCATCAAAAACGGCAGCGGATCGTCCCACTCGAAGATGGCATCTTTGCCTTCGGCGATAATTTTTAACCGCTCAGCTACTAGCTTGGGCGACCACAAATGAGTCACCAACCGCCAAATTTCATGGTAAATCCAGTAAGTCGGGCGACTAGATGCCAAAGGCTGCACTGTCTGCGGTAAAGGGTCTGGTTCCAAATAAGCTTTTGCCACATCGGGATGGTTGTAAAACATCGTGATGGCTGAATGGGTGCGGGGGTTGCATTCGATCGCGTAAATCTCTCCATCATCCGCCGCCTCAATGAAATCAAAGGAAACTTGTCCTGTCAGATTGAGACTCTTGGCAAAATGACGAATCCAATTTTCGATATCCGGGCGATCGACATTCTGGTAATTCACCTGAAACGCCGACGATTTGCAACAACAATGCAACTGAAGATGACCGTTACGGATTGTACTGTGAGTGCAGTATTCTTGCCCCGGAATATACTCTTGCATAATCCAAGGTTTACTCTCGGAAATTGGTAATGAGTTGACAAAAGCGGCTGTTTCGGCTGGGGTTTCGCAGGGTAACTTAGTGAGATCTAACCTGCGGACAGAATCGTAGGGAATACTTTTGATAATATAGGGACGCTGTGCGTCACTAAAATCAAAATCGATTACTTGCTGGGGATTAGTAATGCGGTAGGACTTCGGAACTCGCAGCCCCAATGCTTCGGCGGCTTTTGCAAACTCATACTTATCATCCAAACGTTGCAGAGTTTCGACATCTACGTGCATTACCGTACAGTGGGGAGAAAGTACCCTTTTGACTTCGGCATCGTAGTAACTGGCAACTGGACTACAGACGGGAACGTAAATATTAACTTTCTCTTGTTGGACGATTTTTAAGAGTGCTTGGGAGTATTCATCTGTCTGGGGGTTGGGTACTGTGTAAAAGCGATCGACCGCCCAAGAGTATCGATGACCCGTCAGCCAGTATTTGTGGGTTTCTACCAAAATTACCCGATGACCGGCCTTATGGAACGATCGGGCTAGCTGTAATGCTTTGGTCATCTTGCCGCCGCTAATCAAAATCGTTTGGGGAGAGTCCGCGATCGTTCGAGACTGAAACGGTTTGATGATGATGGATCTCAGTAGGGCGATCGCTGTTAAAGCGAGATTCAGGGGCAGTACCAATAGCAGCAAAATTAAGGTTGCTATGGTTTTGACTGCTGTCTGGAAGCGCCTAGAAGCCTCGTTTGTTTCCTGTTCAGATGGCATCGCTGCAACTGAAACTGTTTCGATCATAATTTTTTACTAAGTAAATACTCTAATTAGCGGTGTTTTTTGACTGATTAAACTGCTCTTGAAGCTACACAGGCGCAGAGTCTCCAGAACAGAGAGATGAATCATGCCGAAACTGCCGAGCCGACTAAATGCAAAACCCGTAATACTGACATACTCACTCTCCCCCTATTTCCACAAGTTCGCCAATATTAAAATCAATCCGAATCCACTCATTCGTCTTCTGTAAATCTCCCCATAACAACAAGGGAATGTGCCAATGATGCACCATCAAAAACGGCAGCGGATCGTCCCACTCGAAGATGGCATCTTTGCCTTCGCCGATAATTTTTAACCGCTCAGCTACTAGCTTGGGCGACCACAAATGAGTCACCAACCGCCAAATTTCATGGTAAATCCAGTAAGTCGGGCGACTAGATGCCAAAGGCTGCACTGTCTGCGGTAAAGG
>Ga0256856_1000030_pt1 | contig 13950 bp, 13 predicted proteins | sample BONt10_FD_181175 | JGI IMG/M metagenome (GOLD analysis project Ga0256856, IMG submission 181175) | Terrestrial sediment cell enrichment communities from Utah, United States - BONCAT_SYTO_Terrestrial_sediment - 10 | ecosystem: Environmental > Terrestrial > Deep subsurface > Rock core/Sediment... | reverse complement strand
TGAATCAAATCAGTTACTTGTTGCACCGTGCGACGGACGATCCAGATCCAGAAGTTCAGGAAACAGCTCGCTGGGCAATCAATCAGTTAAACCGCATCCGTCCGCGTTCTGGGATGGATTGATAAGTCTAACAATTTTCAAGTGATTTGAGATTTTAAATTTTAGACTGGAGAGTTTATAACTTAGATTATGTTAGAATTAGTGACGGCTGACTAATGACTAATTACTAATGACTACTGACTATTTGAAAATATTGTTCCTCTCAACTTCGGTCGGTCAACTCGGTTCGGGGTTGGGCGGCGGAGTCGAACTTACAGTCCTTAACATCGCTAAAGAATTGCACAGCCGAGGTCATAAAATAGCAGTTGTAGCGCCGATAGGTTCAGTCTTAGAATCAATTCCAGTAATCGAAATAATGGGCGATTTGCAAGTAACCGCTCAAACACAAGATTACAATGCTCCTATTGTGATGCCCGCCGATGCTGTGCTGGCGGATATGTGGGAATACGCTCGCAAAGTTCAGGATGAATGGGATGTCATTGTTAACTTTGCCTACGATTGGCTGCCGTTTTATTTGACGCCTTTTTTTAGAACTCCGATCGCCCATTTTATCAGCATGGGTTCCCTTTCGCAATCGCTCGATCGCATCGCGGGACAAACCGCCGCCCAATTTCCCGGTACGATCGGAGTTTACACCCTTTCCCAAGCCGAAACCTTTGCCTTTGCCAAGGAGTGTCAGTTGTTGGGAAGCGGCATAGATTTATCGCTGTACGAATTTTGCAGCCAACCGGAACCCAAATTAGCTTGGCTTGGTCGCATCGCCCCGGAAAAAGGCTTAGAAGATGCAGTGGCTGCAGCGAAAATTACAGGCATTCCCCTGAAAATTATGGGCAAAATGCAAGATGAGGATTATTGGCAAAAAATTTGTGCAGATTGGCCAGATGCTCCGGTAGAATATTTAGGGTTTCTGACGACAACCCAAATGCAAGAGCAAGTCCGTCAGTGCCGAGCATTGTTGATGACGCCGCGCTGGGTGGAAGCTTTCGGAAATGTCGCGATCGAGGCTTTAGCCTGCGGTGTGCCTGTGATAGCTTATAAGCGCGGGGGGCCTGCCGAAATTGTTCGAGAGGGACTGACGGGCTTTTTAGTGGAGCCTGACAGTGTAAATGGCTTGATAGGTGCGATCGCCTGCTTAGACCAAATTGACCGCAGCGCTTGCCGCCGACAAGCAGAGGTAGAATACTCTTTGGGAGCTTTGGGCGATCGTTTTGAACACTGGTTCAAATCTATTCTAAAATTGAGTTAAATAAACTCTTAATCGACCACAAAAAAAGAAAACAGAAAAAACTATGGCAACCGAACGTTTAGTGCTTTTATCGAGCAGAGAAATAGACAAAATGCGCCAAGCAGGTCGCTTAGCTGCCGAACTTCTGCTGCATCTCGAACCGATGGTAAAACCCGGTGTCAGCACTCTCGAAATTAACGACGAAGCCGAACGCTGGACTTTGGCACACGGAGCAAAAAGCGCTCCGCTAGGCTATAAAGGATTTCCAAAATCTCTGTGTGCTAGCGTCAATGAAGTAGTTTGTCACGGCATCCCGAATGCTAAACAAATTCTCAGAGAAGGCGACATTATTAACATTGATGTAACGCCTTTAGTTGACGGCTATCACGGCGATACTTCCAAGACTTTTTTTGTGGGCAAACCTTCACCGGTAGCGAAAAAGTTAGTTGAAGTAACCGAGGAATGTTTAAGAAGAGGAATTGCGGAAGTCAAACCGGGTGCTCGTACCGGCGACATCGGTGCAGCGATTCAAGAATATGCTGAAGCACAGGGTTTTTCGGTAGTGCGAAATTTTGCGGGACACGGCGTTCACCGCGTTTTTCACACCGAACCGGAAATTTTGCACTACGGTAAGCGGGGCACGGGGAAGAAGCTCAGACAAGGCATGGTTTTTACGATCGAGCCGATGATTAATGAGGGTACTTGGGAAGTGGAAATTCTCGCCGATGGTTGGACGGCTATCACTCAGGATGGAAAGCTTTCGGCTCAATTCGAGCACACGCTAGCTGTGACTGATTCGGGCGTGGAAATTCTAACTTTGCCTTAGCAATCATTAACAAACAATCTGAAAAACTTACTCCTAAATCAATAATCAACCATATCCCGTAGGGGCGGGTTTCACCGACAATATCTAACGATTATCAACAATCTAGATCAACCCGCCCCGCCACAACCGATAACCTACATCAACCTGAAATTTGCATCGAATCCGAAAAGGTAGGTTTGTATTTATGGATGGGTGGGGGCGGGTTTTCGAGATTGTCTGTTTCAGTCAGAAATTGTCTGTAAAACCCGCCCCTACAGAATTACGCTCGATTCACAAAACACGATATAACTAATAACTAATAACTAATGACTAACATAAAATTTCTACAACCAGGAGATTTGCTCAAAGTAATTGCCCCTAGTGGCACTTTGCGAGAATCAACCAACTTTGAAAAGGGTGTAGAAATTTGGAAATCCCGCGGCTATCGAATTGAATTAACACCGGGTTTTGACGATCGCTGGGGCTATTTGGCCGGTTCCGATGAAAACCGCGTCCGACAGCTCGCAGATGCCCTAAATGACCCGGATTGTCGCGGTATTCTCTGTGTTCGAGGCGGTTTCGGCAGCACTAGACTTTTGGAAAAAGGAAATGTGGCAAAGGCCCAAAACTCCCAATTTCCAACTCCCGATTCCCATTCGCCGAAATGGTTAATCGGCTTTTCTGACATTACTGCTTTGCTGTGGAATCAGGCTAAATTAGGCGTTTGGGGTGTTCACGGGCCGATGCTGACAACTTTGGCGGATGAACCGGATTGGTCTGTCGATCGACTTTTTGACTGCATAGAAGGTCGTCCCTTACAATCTTTGCAAGGTAAAGGATGGGGCAGCTCAAAAGCCACCGGGCCGCTGTTTCCGGCGAATCTGACGGTTGCTTCTCATTTGCTCGGAACCCCGTATCAACCGGATTTGACCGGGGTTATACTCGCATTTGAGGATGTTTCTGAGGCTCCTTACAGGGTCGATCGAATGCTGACTTTGTGGCGGATGGCGGGGGCATTCGCTGGGGTGCGGGGCATTGCTTTGGGGCGCTTCAGCCGCTGCGAGATTGACCCGAGTATTCCCAGTTTTAGCATTGAAGAGGTTTTGCGCGATCGGCTCTTGGATTTGAATATTCCGATTGTCTCGGATTTGCCCTTCGGGCACGAGGGAGTTAACGCTGCTTTACCCATGGGAATCATGGCTTGTCTCGACGCTGAATCGGGATTGCTGATTTGCGGCGATAAATCGCAACTTTAGATTAGGAATCAACGTCTATAACTTTAACTTGAGATTTTGCATCGGCTAAATAGCCGGGTTGGGTGAGGTGGACACGGTTGGCAGAAATTACATTTAAAATGGATTGTGTATGCAAATGTCGGCGCCAAGAAAGCCAAAAGATTTTAAAATTTTCCAGAGGTTGAGATGAAAGCACACAACTTGTTAAACAGTATTGCTGCTGCAGTCCTAGTTACGGGATTGGCACTTACCGGGATTTCCTCTAGTGCAGTTGGCGAACAGATACAGAATAACGATCGCATAGATGGAGTAATTCGCCGCAATTCTCCGATTTACCGTTTCCGGAATGTGTGGGTTCCGGGCTCTCCGACGGAAGAATTGCGCGGTCAAGAATACACATTCAGCGCGAGGGAAGGCGATAACATTGAAGTGTTTTTAGACACAGATACAAGGAGCGGTTTTGCTCCCGTCATGGTGCTGTTTTACGGGAACAACAAACAAGTCGCTTTTACGCAAGACCGTTCTTTTAATTATCAAATTCCCCGTACTGGCAATTATAAACTGTTAGTGTTAGCAAAAGATGCTGCCAGAGGCGGTAGCTACACGCTGGAAGTTGCGGGAATTGATGGGGGCGACAGACGATCTCGCAATTCGCGGGACGATTGGTACACGAGGCGAGATGACGATCGATACGACAGTCGATATGACCGAGCACAGCTTCTGCAAGATGATTTTGGCTTGCGGTCTGTTGATTGCCGCGAGAGACGTTCTCTGGTGAGAGTAAGGTTTGACGATGGTAATCAAGACTCGACTTACTGCGCTGTCCCGACTAGAAACTTTCCGGCGGGAGATTATTATTACAATTCGCGGACTAGAGATTTAGATTCGGCGAGGCTGGATGATAATAGGAGGTTCGACGATCGCCGCGATCAATGTCGGGTAATGGTGGGCGGAGTGTGTGTGACGAGGTAAGTAGGTCAAAGTGTAGCGCGGAATCATAAACCCGGTTTCTACGAAAAAACCGGGTTTATGAGCGTATACACAGGACTTATACCAGTCCTTTATATAAAGTCGAGCTCTGGGCATCGCCTCACTTTCTTTGGCAATGACAAAATACACATTTGTACACACAACGATTTTGTCAAAAAGGACGATCGCACAGTGGTAAGCTACCAAAGGCATTGAAATATCTAAGGTAGAGAAAAGTTAAAATGTCGGCATTAAATGAAGTTCCCTTGTTGTTGCGGGCAGCCCGTGGCGAAACCCTAGACCGCCCGCCCGTGTGGATGATGCGTCAAGCCGGCCGCTACATGAAGGCTTATCGAGATTTGCGAGAAAAGTATCCCTCGTTTCGCGAACGTTCCGAAATTCCAGAAGTTGCGATCGAAGTTTCACTTCAGCCGTGGCGCGCGTTTCAACCCGACGGCGTAATTCTGTTTTCCGATATTGTCACCCCTATGCCGGGTTTGGGCATCGAGATGGACATCGCCGAAGGTAAAGGCCCGATTATCCACTCACCCATTCGCACTCAGCAGCAAATCGACAACCTGCAACCGCTGAACCCGGAAGAAAGCTTGCCGTTTATCAAAACTATCCTGAAATCCCTGCGCCAGGAAGTCGGCAACAAATCCACCGTACTCGGCTTTGTGGGCGCGCCGTGGACGCTGGCGGCCTATGCGGTTGAGGGCAAAGGTTCTAAGGATTATGCAATTATCAAAAACATGGCATTTTCCGATCCAACTTTACTGCATCAGTTGCTCTCAAAATTTGCAGATGCGATCGCCGTTTATATGCGCTACCAAATCGACTGCGGCGCGCAAGTAGTGCAAATGTTCGACTCCTGGGCCGGCCAACTGTCCCCCCAAGACTACGACACCTTCGCTTTACCTTACCAGAAACAAGTATTCGAGCAAGTCAAAAAAACCCATCCCGACACCCCGCTAATTCTGTTAGTAAGCGGCAGTGCCGGCATCCTCGAACGTATGGCAACATCCGGCGCGGATATCGTCAGCGTCGATTGGACAGTGGATATGGCCGACGCGCGCCGACGTTTGGGCCCGAATATCAACGTTCAGGGAAATCTCGATCCGGGCGTGTTGTTTGGTTCTCAAGCGTTTATTCGCGATCGAATTCTTGATACAATTCGCAAAGCCGGTCATCGCGGACACATCCTCAATTTGGGACACGGCGTGTTACCGGGAACTCCCGAAGACAACGTGCGTTTCTTCTTTGAAACGGCAAAACAAGCCGACAAATTGCTTGCAGTTGCTGCTTGAAATTGATTGCGAACTGGTTTTAACTGGTTTTAACTGGTTCCCAGGCTCTGCCTGGTGAACCCATATCCAGAGGCTCTGCCTCGCGTAAAATGGAGGCAGAGCCTCCGGATCTGCGTTACCAGGTCAGAGCCTGGTAACGAGTAACAAAAACACACAATATTTGTAGGGACACGGCAATGCCGTCTCCAACCGTGAAAAAAGGATACGGCAATGCCGTTTCCCTACCGCCCTTAAAAGCGTCAAATCCTCCCTCTTCCCCTGCGGCAAAATGAACTCCAAAAAAATTTTTGTGACGGGTGCAAGTGGCTGTATCGGTCACTACATGGCCGAAACTTTGATTCAAGAGACAAACCACGAACTTTACCTATTAGTTCGCAACCCCGAAAAATTAAAATTTGACTGGAAAGCCCGCCCCGGCATTAATATCATACAAGGCGATATGCGAGATATCGATCGACACGCCGAACTTTTGCAAACAATGAATGTAGCAATTGTAGCCGCCACAGCTTGGGGAGGAACTCAAGAAGTTTTTGATGTTAACGTGACCAAAACTCTGCGCCTAATTCAACTACTTTCGCCAGAAACTTGCCAGCAAGTAATTTATTTTTCAACTGCCAGCATTCTCGGTCGAGACAACAATTTGCTCAAAGAAGCCGGGGAACTGGGAACAGATTATATTCGCTCAAAATACAACTGCATGGTGCATTTGTCAGCCTTGAAGAATCTGCCTCCAATTACGGCCCTTTACCCGACATTAGTATTAGGAGGAGACGCAGAAAAACCAGTCTCTCACTTGTCATCTGGCCTGCCACTTGTCGCAAAATTCATTGGTTTGATTCGCTGGTTTAAGGCAGATGGAAGTTTTCACTTCATCCACGGTGCAGATATTGCCAAAGTAGTTAATTATTTAGTTGAGCATCCGCCTGCTTCCGAGGAACCGCGACATTTTGTGCTAGGAAATCCGGCAATTACAGCTAACGAAGTGGTAGAACAAGCTTGCAAGTATTTGGATAAAAACATATTTTTTCGGATTACTCTTTCACCGTGGCTAGCCGATTTCTTTATTTGGCTGTTCCGAATTCAGGTGGCTGCTTGGGATAGATTTTGCATCAGCTACCGCCATTTTACCTATCAAAATCTTGTGAATCCCGAAACCATAGGAATGCCGAGTTACTGCGGCACAGTTGCCGATATGTTAAGAACTAGCGGGATTCCCGGCAAAGATTGAAAGTAGGCGAGAAGGAAGAGGGAAGTTCGGCAACGGATTATGTAACGGATGTAACGGATGTAAAGGATAGAAGGAAGAAGGAAGAGGTTCGAGGGAAGAAGGAATGTGCACCAAACGAGTAATGTAGGGTGATTGGTGCGCACCAAACGATTAATTTACTGTTTCAAGTTCTTTTTTGCCTTAATCCCATGCTTTTTAAATGCGATTATCGTCAATTAAGGGTCAAATACGGTAAGATATCAGCATTTGCAAACTTTAACAGGGAACTGCAAGCTAAAAATTGCGCTGACGATCTTTGTCTTAGGGGGTCTCACCCCTCGCCAGATATTCGATCGAGTGCACGATCGTAATTTTAGCCTTAACATTAAGTCTTGAGAGCCGATCGAACTCTCACGCCCCTAAGCCCGATCGCAAGTTGTTTACTGATGTGAGGTTTAACATATAATGCGAGTTCTTCTAGTTTACCCGCTGTTTCCGAAAACATTTTGGTCTTACGAGAAAATCCTAGAATTAGTCGATCGTAAAGTGCTGCTGCCACCGCTGGGTTTGGTAACGGTAGCAGCTATTTTACCCCAAGAATGGGAATTTAAGTTAGTCGATCGCAATATCAGACAAATCACCGAAGCAGAATGGGAATGGGCAGAGCTCGTTATTCTCTCCGCAATGATTGTCCAAAAAGAAGATTTGCTAGACATAATCCGCGAAGCAAAACGGCGCGGTAAATCCGTAGCTTGTGGCGGCCCTTACCCGACATCCGTACCCGAAGAACCTCAAGCAGCGGGCATAGATTACCTGATTCTCGACGAAGGCGAAATCACCTTGCCGATGTTTGTCGAAGCAATAGGGCGCGGCGAAAAAAGCGGAATTTATCGATCGGACGGCGTAAAACCCGATGTTACCACAACCCCAATCCCCCGCTTCGATTTGCTGGAATTAGACGCCTACGACTCGATGTCAATTCAATTTTCCCGAGGCTGTCCTTTCCAGTGCGAATTCTGCGATATCATCGTCCTCTACGGCCGCAAACCCCGCACCAAAAACCCCCAACAATTAATAGCAGAATTAGACTGTCTCTACAACTTGGGCTGGCGGCGCGGCGTGTTCATGGTAGACGACAACTTTATCGGCAACAAACGCAGCGTCAAACTGTTGCTAAAAGACTTAAAAGTCTGGCAAGAAGAACACAAATTCCCCTTTACCTTCAACACAGAAGCATCCATCGATTTAGCCCAAGACCAAGAATTGATGGACATGATGGTTGCTTGCAATTTCAATGCAGTGTTTTTAGGGATAGAAACTCCCGATGAAGAAAGCCTGCAAATGACGAAAAAATTCCAAAATACCCGCAATTCTCTGATCGAATCCGTAGAGTTAATTGCCAAATCCGGTTTGCGAGTAATGGCCGGATTTATCATCGGATTTGACGGCGAAAAACCCGGTGCCGGTCAGCGGATTGTCAAATTTGCCGAAGCAGCAGCCATTCCGAGCACAACCTTTGGAATGCTGCAAGCTTTGCCGCACACTGCATTGTCCCACAGACTAGCAAAAGAAGGGCGGTTGCGCGACAAATCTGGCAACCTCAACCAGACTACCTTGATGAACTTCATTCCGACGCGGCCTCTCGAAGATATTGCCCGCGAATATGTCGAGGCATTCTGCGAAGTGTACGATGCTGAGAAATATTTAGACCGGACTTATCGCCATTTCTTAATGTTAGGTGCACCTACAGCAAATATACCTGCTCGAGTTCCCAGTTGGATAGACTTGCGAGCACTGTTAACTGTGGTGTGGCGTCAGGGAGTCAAGCGCAAAACTCGGTGGAAGTTCTGGCATCATTTGTTCAGCATTCTCAGACGCAATCCTGCGGTTTGGGATCATTATTTGACAGTGTGTGCTCACAACGAGCATTTCCTCGAATACCGCCAGATTGTGCGGGATGAAATCGAAGCTCAATTGGCTGAGTTTTTGGCGTCGGAGTCTCAAACTGTATATCAAGCACCTGTTTCTGTTGAGGAAAAGCAAGTGCAAGCGGTTTAGGGTTGGAGAATTCAACCGCAGATAAACGCAGATAAACGCAGATGAATTTAAGATTGTCTGCGTTTATTTTGTTTTTAATCTGGTTTCCAGGTTCTGGCTGGAAATCTCATATCCTGCGCCTCTGCCGCCTCTTGAGAGCAGGCGAGAGAGTCTCCCGAGGCATTCCCAGTTTCTGACTGAAAAGGTGAAATACTACTATTGGCGGCAGCAGTTATTTCGGCAGATAGAGACGATCTCGCCCCCAAGTATGGAAATCTAATAACAAGCTCAAAAATATCAAAATCTCGATCGCCCTCAACCCGCCATGCTAGGAACAAATCAACTCAGGACTGCAGCTCTTTTAGGACTCTTAAGTGGCCTTCTAGTTTTAGGAAGTTATTACTTAATCGGCAACGAGCAAGGACTTTACATCGGTTTAGCGCTAGCCGCCTTCTCAAGTTTTAGCTCTTGGTACTATTCCGACACAGCCGCTTTAATGGCTTACCGCGCTCGCCCCATCGCCCGCAGCGAAGCACCAGAAATCTACGATATGGTAGCATCGCTGAGTGAAAAAGCCCAAATTCCCGTACCGAAAATCTTTGTAGTTCCCACTCAATCTCCCAACGCCTTCGCCACAGGAAGAGACCCGGAACACGCGACAATAGCAGTTACTGAAGGCATCATGAATCTGCTTTCCCGCGACGAATTGGAAGGCGTTATAGCGCACGAACTCACGCACATCCGCAACCGCGACACTCTGACTCAAGCAGTTGCAGGAACAATTGCCGGCGCGATTACATTTGTCGGGCGAATTCTGACTTTTGGAGCGCTTTACGGCCCGGTGACGCGGGATAGCAGACAAGGGCCGAATCCGTTTGGTTTGCTGTTTTTAATCATTTTAGCACCGCTATCAGCAACCCTAATTCAAATGGCGATTTCTCGGACGAGGGAATTTGCAGCAGACAGCGGTGCGGTGGAAATTACCAATAACCCCATCGGTTTAGCAAACGCGCTGCAAAAATTGGAGAAAATCGGTCATGAAATTCCGATGCACGGCAATCCTTCGATGTCCCCGCTGCTGATTGTGAATCCTTTTTCGACTAAAGGTTTGCAGTCACTTTTCCGCACTCACCCGCCGACAGAGGAGCGGATTCAGCGCCTTTTGGAAATCGCGCAGCAGCAGCAAGGTTCTCCAGTGATGGCTTACGTTAGCGGAAGTTAATCGGTCGAAAATGCAGCAACAATATTTAGAAACCCGGTGTTTTGAAGCAGCCGGGTTTCTGTATGTTTATAACGATCGCTGTGGTACGATCGAAAAACGAATAAGAAGAAATTTGTGGCGCGGGTGTGAGTAAGTGATTCCAGAATTCGATGAAAACGGCAATCTACCGCCAGGAGTTCATTTTTGCGAATGGGAGGAGTTTGAGGAAAGATTTGGCACTAATTTTAAAAGAGATAGCTTGATATTGGGCTTGAAACTGGCAATGACCCAATTAAAAGCAGCAGGTGCTAGAACTATCTATATTGATGGTAGTTTTGTTACCAGCAAAGATAAGCCTAATGATTTTGATGCTTGTTACGATAGAGAAACTGTAGACAGGGAGTATCTGAGAATCAATGCTCCTAGATTGTTCAATCATCAGGAGCGAAATGCCCAAAAAGCTAAGTATCGAGGGGAAATTTTTCCCTCAGAGGAACCTGTAGGCAATTACGGAGAAAATTCCTTTGAATTTTTTCAAAGTGACAGAGGCAAAAACAAGAAAGGAATTATAGCGATCGATTTAATGAGGTGGGAACCGTGATTAAAGATGAATTTGAGTACGGAGTCAGCAAAGATTGGGTTCAAAAATTCAACCAAACTCTAGCAGCAATGGAGCGGGATGAAGAAGCAAAAAGAAAGGACTTTCTCAAATGGGATGCAGGTAGAGGTTCGATTCAGCGCCATTTGGATCAGTTGCACGAAGAAATAGCAGAATATGAACGATTGATGGCGTGGGACAAGAGTAAGCAGATCGAACTTGTAGTTGAGAATTTCAATAAACTATCAGATGCTTTAATTAAAGCTCGAATGGCTGCAAAAATCAGCGTGGAAGAACTAGCAGAAAGGTTGGATATTGACCCTGAACGCCTTAAGGAACATGAGAAGAAAGATTATCAAGGTGCTAGTTATATGGAACTCCTTGAAATTAGCTGTGTTTTGGGTCTGGAGTTTAAGACGGCTGTGATGCAGGTCGATTTTGAGGAAATAGAGGTTATGAAACAAATAGCAGTAGAAAGGCGCGAACGAAAAAAGAAGAAGGCAAGTAAAACCGCCTAAAGATTTGAGGGTGCGATCGGGAAAACTACTGAGTTGATTGGGTTTGTTGGGTGTAAATTAGATAGGCGGGGGGCGATGTCTCCACTAAAAGGATTTACCCCACCCTCAGCAATTCATCAAGCTTGTTTTTTAGGTCAGGCGAGGCTATTAGTGGTCTATAAACTTCACCTTCATAGGGCTTCCAAACATATCCGAGACTGAACGATCGAAAAACCGAAGATGCTCCCGTTGCTTGCCAAACAGCTTCAGCTAAAACCAATCCAGGAAAAACCAAGGCAGGCTCTTCAATCAATTCGCTGTAGGTTCTAAACTCATCTACTTCCATACCAACTAAAGCATACCGAAACGGTGGAGCAAACCGCAAACTCTGATACAGAAATATACCTATTTCCGTCATTAAATAAGCACTTTCTGGAGTGTCAATTCCAATCTCACTGATGCCACTTGGACAAACTCGACACCACCAATTTTCTTCTATGTCCTGAAAACTTTCTGCCCGACATTGGGAATGTCTACCGTTTGAGAGCACCCAGGAAATTTCATTGAAATATTGAGCAAATTGCTGTACTTCAGATTGCTTTGTGCCACATTCAGCCGATAAGCTAAACACCCATGCCATTGCTGTTCTCCCGTTGAGTAAATTAAACTATCAAACTTTCTCCCATTCGTTTTGTGTCTGGGCCAGGGCTGCTTCATATTTCTCTAAAAGCATTGTAGCCCTTGGCAAAATACAGACATGAGTTGGACTATCTTGCACAGCTTCAATATCTCCGACGATCTTGCTGTCGTCAATCTGCCAAAGAGGATCTTTTCCTATTCCGTCAAATTTTGGGGGTTTGCGGAATGGTGGTAAGCCTTCGATAGAGAGGGATACAGACATTCCTTTTGTGTTTCTAATGGCTACAGTGACAGACTCGTCTGAATACTTGCGCTCTGTTTCTGGTAGTAAATAACCTTGTTCATCCAACCAGTCTTTGGGCACTTGCTCAACATCAATGTCAATATTGGGTCTGACTCCCAGTAGCCTCGCGTTGGGTCCCATTTTGGGTTTACCGTTTTCTTCTGCCATGCCTCGATAATACAGTCTTGTCATTAGCCTTAGCTTTTTTGAGTGATTAAATCCATTGGAACAACTAGATTTCAGAGTTAGTTAAGCTGACTTAGCTGACTTAGGCTGATTTAGCCTGACATAGGGAAAAAAAGTAGCTATACTAGGCCTGTAGCCTTCACTGACTCGCCTGCAATGCCATTTCCTAAGGAGTTTTTGACCGAAATCGGTAAGGAAAAAAATCTCACCGATAACCAGAGAGATGTTTTTGTGCTGCTATTTGGTGAAGATAAAAATAACGTCCAAATCGCGAATCAGCTTGGGACAACTGAAACGGTTATTACTACCCGACTAACTGAGATATACAAAAAGTTTGGAATTAATGATCCAGGCCCTGTTAAGCAAAGGGAGTTACGGCGTGAGTTGGAGAAGTTGCAGAAACGTCAACCACCGAGTTCACTCTCAGATCTGCCTGCCGAGAGCAAGAAAGATGACATTGATGCGTTAGTTCAGCAGGTACGATCGCGCCTCCATGATGACATCCAACGCTTACATGGCACGATGCCACTTTGGGGTGTCGATCGTCCGGTGCCGTTGGGCGATTTGTTTGTGGATGTCAATATTCTGGAGAAACTCAGTAGTAGTCGTATGTCTGAACTCGATGACTTGTGGCAGGATTTCAGCAAAAATCCCAGCTATCGCAGTTTAGATCGCATTGGCTCGGGCAGGGAACAGGAACGAAAGTCCGGCTTAGAAGTGGTGGAGAAGAATAAAAACCTGATGGTGGTGGGCAAACCGGGTTCGGGAAAAACCACGTATTTGCAACGAGTGGTGACGGAGTGCAATGCAGGAAAATTACAAGCGCACCTGATTCCATTTTTGATTAGGCTGCGGGATTTTGTGAAGGAGGGACGTGAGGTAGCCTATGCCCTAAAGCCTTATCTAGAGAAGCGTTGGGAGTTATCCAACGCGGAAATCCTATTCAAGCAAGGTCGGGCGCTGGTGCTACTGGATGGATTGGATGAGGTGACAGGAGAAGATGGAAAGAAAATCGCTGAGGCAATCAAGTGGTTTGCTGATCACTATCGGCAGGTGCAAGTAATTGTGACGTGTCGAACGCAGAGTTTTACGGGCGAAATGGACTGGAAATCTCTAAACTTTCAGTTTGTGGAGGTAGCGGAGTTTAATAAGCCGCAAGTGGAGGAGTTTTCAGAGCATTGGTTTAAGACGGTGATGGGGGATGAGTCGGCAGGACTGGCGAGGGCGGGAAAGTTTCTAGAGCAGCTTTTTTTGGAGTCGAATAAGCCGATTCAGGAGTTAGCAATTACGCCGATTTTGCTGAGTTTAACCTGTTTGGTATATGACCATACTGGGAAGTTTTACTCGAAGCGATCGAAGCTTTATGAAGAGGGCTTGGAGTTGCTACTGGAGCGGTGGGACAAGTCGCGGGAGATTGAGCGAGATGAGATTTATCGAGATTTGTCAGTGGAGCGAAAGTTGGATTTACTGAGTTATCTAGCGGTGAAGAAGTTTGAGCAGACGCAGTATGTGTTGTTTGAGCAGACGGAGATTGAGAGATATATAGCGGAGTTTTTGGAGATTAAACAGCGAGATAGTCGGGCGGTATTGAGGGCGATGGAATCGCAGCATGGGTTGTTGATTAAGAGGGCGCAAAAGGTGTGGTCGTTTTCGCACCTTACGTTTCAAGAGTATTTGGTAGCTAAATATGTTGTTGATAAT
>Ga0256856_1000029_pt1 | contig 14180 bp, 11 predicted proteins | sample BONt10_FD_181175 | JGI IMG/M metagenome (GOLD analysis project Ga0256856, IMG submission 181175) | Terrestrial sediment cell enrichment communities from Utah, United States - BONCAT_SYTO_Terrestrial_sediment - 10 | ecosystem: Environmental > Terrestrial > Deep subsurface > Rock core/Sediment... | reverse complement strand
GCGCAGGCTGCCTTCAGACGACTAATGCTTAAATTTATTGGGATTCTACAAAAGCCGTACATCAGATCGTTTTAAACTACAATTGGTGGATTCCTGACGACCCCGATCGAACATTAAAAAAATTGTAGAGAATTCCTATGGACGCCGCAGCACTCTGGCAACGCTATCAAGACTGGCTTTACTATCACTCTGGATTGGGACTTTACCTCGATATCAGCCGCATGGGATTCGACGACGCTTTCGCAGCAGCACTGAAGCCCAAATTTGACAAAGCTTTCAAAGACATGGCAGCTTTGGAAGCAGGTGCGATCGCCAATCCCGACGAAAACCGCATGGTGGGCCACTACTGGCTGCGAAACCCCGATTTAGCTCCCACTCCAGAATTAAAACAAGAAATAGTCGAAGGTATAGCACAAATCGAGACATTTGTCAAGAAAGTTCAAAACCGCGATATTAAACCGCCCTTTGCTCCACAATTTACCGACATAATTTCGATCGGCATCGGTGGTTCGGCCCTCGGCCCGCAATTTGTCGCCGAAGCTTTATCCCCAGACATTCCGCCCCTAGCAATTCATTTTATCGACAACACAGACCCGGCGGGGATCGATCGAATCCTCAACAAAATCAAAGACAAACTCGCCAGCACCCTAGTAATTACAATCTCCAAATCCGGCGGCACCCCCGAACCCCGCAACGGCATGATTGAAGTTCAAAAAGCCTTCGCCGCCCAAAAACTCGACTTCGCCAAACAGGCAGTTGCCATCACTGGAACAGACAGCAAATTAGACAAATTAGCCAAATCCGAAGGCTGGATTGGCAGCTTCCCGATGGCCGACTGGGTGGGAGGACGCACTTCGGAACTCTCAGCAGTAGGACTTTTGCCAGCAGCTTTGCAAGGCATCGACATTCGGGCGATGCTCGACGGCGCTAAAGTGATGGACGAAGCTACCAGAATTCCCGACATTAAAAACAATCCCGCCGCCCTGTTAGCCATGAGTTGGTATTTTGCCTGCAACGGACGCGGCGAAAAAGACATGGTAGTTTTGCCTTACAAAGACTCCCTGCTATTGTTCAGTCGCTATTTGCAGCAATTAGTCATGGAATCTCTAGGCAAACAGCAAGATTTAGACGGCAACACAGTTCATCAAGGAATCGCAGTTTACGGCAACAAAGGCAGCACCGACCAACACGCCTACGTCCAGCAACTGCGAGACGGCGTGCCGAATTTCTTCCTAACATTTATCGAAGTTTTGCAAGACAGGCAAGGCATTTCCCCAGAAGTAGAAACCGGCGTCACTTCGGGAGATTATTTGTCTGGTTTGTTGCAGGGAACTCGACAAGCTTTGTACGAAAATCACCGAGATTCCATTACTGTCACAATTCCCCAAGTCAACCCGGAGACAGTAGGAGCATTAATCGCCCTCTACGAAAGAGCCGTAGGTTTTTACGGTTCCTTGGTGAATGTCAATGCCTATCACCAACCGGGCGTCGAAGCAGGCAAAAAAGCGGCCGCGGCTGTATTGGACTTGCAGCAACGGGTACTGCAACTGCTCAAAGACGCCCAAAAACCTCTGTCTGTCTCAGAAATAGCCAAAAAAGCAGGAAAGCCAGAGCAAATCGAGACAATTTACAAAACTCTGCGGCATTTGGCAGCAAACGGGCGCGGCGTAGCTTTGGAGGGAACATTAGGTCAGCCTGCTACTTTAACAGCAAGTTATAAACAGAATTAAACAGTAGAATTAAAAATTAAAAGTGACTAATTTCACTTTTAATTTTTAAGGTTTAATTTTTAAATTCCCCTCATGCCCTTGACGATTCTGGTTGCTGACGACGATTTCGCGACTCGCTTGTCGATTACCGATTATCTGGAAATTACCGGATACTCTGTAATCCCTGCTGAGAATGGCAAAGAAGCTTTAGGTTTGGTAGAGGAATTTCAGCCCCACTTGATTGTTACCGACATTACAATGCCGGAGATGGATGGCTACGAATTCGTGCGGCGAGTTCGGACTCGTCCCGCTTTCCGCTTGCTGCCGGTGATTTTTTTGACGGAACGCACGAGCACGCAGGAACGGATTCGCGGCTATCAGATGGGGTGCGACAATTATCTGGCTAAGCCTTTTGAACTCCAAGAATTGGGGGCGGTAATTCGCTCTTTGCTCGATCGCTACGCTCTAATCGCTCAGGCACCGTCTAATTCCCCAAAACCAGAACCGACGCCAACAGAGGCACGCAGCAGAGCCAATGGCCCGCCAGAAGCGGATTTTTTTACTCAAAAGTCAGAAACCGACGATTCCCTACGGGATAGCTCCGCTTCACGCGCATGGACCAGCCAAAATGCTCCGAGTTTGACTCAGCGAGAGCGAGAAGTGCTAGATTTGCTGACAGAAGGTCTTTCTAATATTCAAATAGGCGATCGGCTCCACCTGAGCCCTCGAACTGTCGAAAAGCACGTCAGCAGCTTGTTCAGAAAAACCGAAAGCAACAACCGAGCAGAACTCGTTCGCTTTGCGATGGAACACCATTTAGTCAGATAACCGCAAACCCTCGCTGACCCAATAAAATCACCTGCAATTATCACACAAACATGAATAACAGCATAATCAACAATTACTTAAAAAATCAGAAAATTCTATATGCGGCTGCAGTAGCAGCTTCCCTGGTTTACTGTATTGCCATGACATCAATGGGAATCACCAAGTTTTATAGCGTTTTACAGGGTGGAGAAAACTATCACGATTTCCCGACCCACGGTGTCAGTCTCATCCGAGTTATAATTAACGGTTCCTACTTGATAGCAACAGTTACATATATTATCTGGTTAATTCAAAAAAAGCCGACAAGTTCCAGCTTTCTAGACATTTGCAAGTATGCAACCCCCTTCCTGGCACTTGCCCTCATAGCTTATCCCTACAGCAGTGACATTTATTTGTACTTGCATTACGGAGTGATGAGTTTACATAAAATCAATCCTTATCTTAATAGTTCCAATAGCTTCGTTTCTAACTTATCTCCCTTCCTCCACTGGCTGCAAACTTGTACCTACGGCCCGGTTTCTTTATTCTTTTTTGCCCTATCAGCACTTGCTGTACCCATTAGCCCTTTACTAGCAGTTTATCTTTTTAAAATAATCTGCGTGTTGGTACACACACTCAATGCCTACTTAATTTGGCGCTTGCTAACAAATTCTCAAAACCGTAACCTCATAACAATCGCCTATTTAGTCAATCCCATGCTATTGCACGAGCAAATAGCTAATGCTCACCTTGACGTTTTAGTCGCTAATACATTGATTATTTTAATAGGATGTATTTATTACCAACGTTATGTTTTTGGAATTTTAGCAATTTGGGTGGGTTTTCTAGTAAAAACCTTACCTATAATTTGGTTGCCCTTAGTTTTTGCTTTCCTCTGCAAGCAGCGTCGGTGGAGAGATTTAGCAGCATCAGTCTTGATTTCTTTATTAATTGTCGCGGTAATAGCTTATAGATTTAAGCCAACAGTTTCAGCTTGGATAGGTGTTTTAAGCCCGGCCACAGCCGAGGCGACAGCCCGATCGTTTCACCATGCGATCCATTTTTTATTTATCAATTTTTTGCCCACTGTAAGTGTTGAAGCCAGGGAAAATATTCTATCCTTATTCAAATATTTTGCGTATTTAAGCTGGATAGTTTACTATGCAGGGACGTTAATTAAATCCTACTTCCGCAAAAATGATTCGGAAATTAATTTGGTATCTGATATTGGATGGACAACTCTCACTTTGTTGTTGTGTGCTACACCTTGGTTAATGTCTTGGTATCCATCTATTTTGCTGCCAATTGCTGCTTTGAGTATCAATTCTCCCCATTTTGTACTGACAAGTTTAATTTTTAGTTTATCACCCACTATAATTTTGGGAACGGGATCGGGAACAACAATGATCTCCCTAGTTACAATTTTTGTTAGCGTTTTCCTCCCTACAGCATGGCTAATATTCGGGAGGAGAGGGGCACTTTTTTAAATTGATTGCTCGCTGCCCACTCTTAATTTTTTCAGACTGATAAGGTACTCCAACAAACCCTCGGAAGCGTCCAGCAGCAAATCAATTACTCGATCGAATCCCTCCGGGCCGCCGTAGTAAGGATCTGGCACTTCTTTGAGGTCGTATTTCTGGCAAAAATCGCACATCAAACGCACTTTATCTTTATACTTTCCCGCATTATCAAGAGCAAGAATATTCCGATAATTTTCCCGATCCATCGCCAGAATCAAATCAAAATTCTCGAAATCTTCCCTTTGAAATTGGCGGGCTTCGCCTAACAATTCAATGTCTCGCTTCCTCGCCGCCAATGCCATCCGCCTGTCAGGGGGGCTGCCAATGTGATAGCTAGCAGTTCCGGCCGAATCGCAGGTAATACGATCGCTCAAACCAGCTTGTTCAATTAAGTGATTCATAATATTTTCTGCTGAGGGCGATCGGCAGATGTTGCCGAGACAGACAAATAATAATTTAGTCATTAGTTAGTAGTTATTAGTTATTAGTTATTAGTCAGTCAACAGTCAACAGTGCTAATTTGTAGGGTGCGTCGCTTTCAGAGTCAATCTGCAAGTTCCATCGAACATGGAGCAGCGACGCACCTTACTATAGCGGTTTTCCAGAAAGTTTAATCAGTCACCAGTCAACAGTCAACAGTCAACAATTGACTGATGACTAATGACTAACCGAAACCGGGGAGATTCAGTCCGCCGGTGAGTTCTTCCATTTTCTCCCGCATCGTCATCGTAGACTTAGCGTAAGCATCCTGCATCGCCACCGTGACGAGTTCAGAAACCACATCAGCACCTTCACCGAGGGCATCCGGCGAAATTTCCACCCGGCGGGGTTCTTGGTTGCCGCTGAGAAAAACCTTGACCAAGCCGCCGCCTGCTGTTCCCTCAATTTCCATGACATCCAACTCTTCTTGGAGCTTTTTAGCTCCTTCTTGAACCTGCTGAGCTTTTTTGAAAGCTTCAGTCAGTTCTTTCATTTTGCCCAGGCCGAAGCCAAATCCTTGTCCTGATTTTGTCATAACTACTTTTTGATTGTGTGTAGGCTGGCAGTCTGCCGTTTCCGTATTACTTCAATGATGCCTTAGAAGGGAAACTCTCCCAGTATTCTAACTTCTGGCTCCAACAACAGCGACCACCGCTGCTCGACTTGCTGTTGAACGTGGCGAATCACTTGAAAAATATCATTGGCCGTTGCCGACCCGCAGTTAAGAATAAAATTAGCATGGCGCTGAGCTACTTGCGCCCCGCCGATCTGGTATCCCTTCAGTCCCGCTTGTTCGATGAACCAACCTGCGGTTTTGGGGCCGGGGTTGCGGAAGACTGAGCCACAGCTCGGTAAGTGGTAAGGTTGAGTTGTCCGCCGCTGGCTGAAATGGCTATTAGTTTCTGCCATTACTTGCGATCGGTCGAATCCCGGCTGCAACTGGAAAGTCGCTTCTGTTACTAGCCTCACGCCCCCTTGCAGCACCGAAGTCCGGTAGCGGTACTCCAACTCTTGGGGAGTCAGAATTTCCACCTTACCACCAGGGGATAGGACGCGAGCGTTGACCAGAATATCAGCAGTACAGCCTCTGTGAGCGCCTGCATTCATCACCACAGCCCCTCCCACGGAGCCCGGTATGCCGACTGCCCATTCGAGGCCTTTCCAGCCCCGTTTAGCCGCCAACCAAGCAAGGCGGGGAATTGACTCCCCCGCCCCGGCTGTAAGTTGACCTGTTTCAGGATTAAAATTCACCTGTTTGAGGTAGCGAGTGGCGACGACCAAACCGGACAAACCCCGATCGCTCACCAACAAATTAGAACCCGCACCCAGCAGAGTCACCGGCACCCCTTCATCGTGTGCCCAAGCAAAACTCGCTTGCAAAGCCTCCATACTGCGGGGAGCAACGTACCACTCGGCAGGGCCACCGACTCGGAACGAAGTCAGGCCCGCCAGCGAAACTTGGGAGTTAATCTTGCAATCAGTTCCCCGCAAAGAAATAGGAGAATACACTCGCCGATTGTCCTTAACAGAGGAGTCATTCGAGATAGTCACCATCTTGAAAATCCTTAAAAATACCTGCTTCGAGAAGACGTGGTTGAAAATTCCTTTACCTAACTTATGCCGCCCAATTGATCGAGCCGCTCGAGTCAGCAATGTCGGTACAACCTGCACCGCAGAGGCTGTCGATCAACTCGAAGGGGCGGGCGATTGAGCTAATCCGGGCGATCGGCTTGTTGATAAAAAGCCATAACCTCTGGAATAATCTGATTCAGATTGCCAGCACCCAAAAACAGAGCCAAATCCCCCGGTTGCAGATTTTCTGTTAAAAACTTACTTACCGACTCCAGGGAAGACTGAAACTCAACCTCTCGGCCTTCTTTAGCAATCAAATCAGCAACCTGCTGCCCGCTAATCTCTCCTAAATTCGCTTCCCCAGCACTATAAATATCGCAAGCCACAACCAAATCAGCATCCCCAAAAGATTGAGCAAATTCTGGCAAAAAAGTCAGAGTCCGGCTGTAACGGTGGGGTTGAAAAATGGCAACCACTCTTCGGGATTTGGGATTCTTTTCGCTACCTTCGATGCGCAAGCGAGCCGCCGCCAAGGTGACACGAATTTCGCTGGGGTGGTGGGCGTAGTCGTCCACAAACAGGATGTCATTGTGAAAACCCCGCACCTCAAAACGGCGGCGAGCTCCTTCAAACCCGGCAATCGCTGTGGCAATCGCCGAAAACTCTAACCCCAACAATCGACCCACTGCTACCGCAGCTAGTGCATTGCTGAGATTGTGTGTGCCTAGCAACTTCAACTCCATTTCCCCTAGCAAAGCTCCTCGCTCCCAAATGCGGGCCTTGGTGCTTTCGGCTCCGTACTCCACGCCCGAAGCCGTGTAGTCAGCACCGCTTTCCGGCTGCAAGCTATAACTGACATGAGGCCCAAGGCAGTCTTTGACGATTTGGTCGTCAATGCAGCCCACCAAGGTTTGACAGTTTTGGGCAAACACCTTAAATGTGTCTATTACCTGGTCGAGGGTATCGTAATGGTCTGGATGATCCAGTTCCACATTCGTCACTATGCCAATTTTGGCTACCAGCTTGACGAGAGAACCGTCGGATTCATCAGCCTCGGCAACTAAGAAGGGGCCTTCCCCCAAACGGGCATTGCCTTCCCAAGCATTTACCTCGCCTCCTACCACGATCGTCGGGTCTAGACCCGCAGCCATCAGCATGAAGCCGATTAAGCTGCTAGTAGTAGTTTTGCCGTGAGTCCCCGCTACGGCTATGCTTTGGTAATCTTGAATTAACGCTGCCAACACATCCGAGCGATGAAAAATCGGACAGCCCAAATCTAAAGCAGCTCGATATTCGGCATTTGCCGGGTGAATTGCCGTCGAACATACTACTTGAGGTAATCCCCCAATTGCTTGGGCGCTTGAACCGTTGCCGTTCAATTGGAGAGCTTCGGCTGTCGCGACAGAAGCCCCTACCGTACCAGCGACTGCCGAGGATACGGCCCTTTCCTGTGGCCCGCGGTCGGGACTGCTACCGTTAAGGGCCGTTTGAAATAATTCAAAATTGTTGGCGTCTTGACTCCAAAAAATATGAGCTCCCATTCCTTGCAAGCGCTCGGTTATGTGACTCGATTTAATGTCGGAGCCGTACACAGGCAACTTGCGTTTAGCTAGAATGTAGGCAAGGGCTGACATCCCAATCCCACCAATGCCGATAAAATGAAATGGTCTACCGCTGAAATCAACAGAACTCGGCATCTTCGCTCCTCACACACCACACCACGCCAATAACACGCGATATCATATCAAGAATTGTTTTTTCAGGATACAGTTCGCTAGAGATTTTGTACAAAATTCTCTGCGCGTCCCTAGATTTGCGGGACTTGTAGAGATGTTTCTCTTGTATCCTATATGACTTAGTACCGAGTAGTTTTCCGGAACAGTCACAGCTCGAAAATTGCAGGTTACAGAAAACGGGGTCTGGGGTCTGGGCCAATAGACTAATTTTGGGTGGTTGCATACTCCTGCATTCTTTCTATTTCTATCCGCCTGCTGTGCTGGGATACCGCAGCAAAATCCCCACAACTTTTTTACCAAGATTGAGGGAAAACCCATAAGGATTTACAAACACTACCACGTATGACAAAATTTCGTTCATTTTATAGTCATAAATCTACTTTTACGGTCATTTTCTCCTGAAATTTAGAGATTGACACGATCTCCGCTATAGTATATATTTTTCCGGGATTGTATATATAGATTTTAGGGTATTGTATATATACAAGTTATGCAGTTAGTCGAAAAGCCATTGATAAAACCAGATAATGGGTTGGATTGAGAAGCCGAGGGATGCTCTTGGCAGCCCTTAAAATTTTTACCACGGCGCTAAGTATATCTACGGTCAAAACTTTTTCGCCCGCCAACAAACGAATGCTCAGGCGGTCGATCGCCGGCACGAGAAACAAGTTGGGATTAATATGGGCAAGGTTAATCATCCAGTCCTAGACTCACTCCCACACTCGGAAATCGGTTTTTTAACTCGGATAGAAGGTTGGAACGAAGTAAGGGGGTTAAAAAACCAGGTCTCAGCGTCCAGGACGATCGTCAAAACTAGGGTCGTTCAGGAGTTTGTCCCCGATGTGAAGCGAGGGTTTTATAATAAACGAGCTTACGGTTAACTATCAGCCGGAGAGTCCAAGGCGTGTATTTAGAGGGGAGTCAATCGATTTTCGATTTTCGATTTTCGATTTTCGATTAAAGAATTGAAAAAAGCGACCCCACAGATAAATCCGGGGGTTCGCGATCGGGAGCGAGGAGCTTTTTTCTGGCTCCACCAATGAATCCGGGGGCATGTACCCAGGCTGCTTTCGGTCAAAGGAGGCCTTCTTCGTCGCAGTACCCCGAATCCACGCCTCTCGATCTCTCGGGGTGGCGGTCTTTTGTTGGCGATTGGGCCAATTATATTTCGGGAGAATGCTGATTTTCAATGTACTTTCTGGCACGTTGAAACAGTAATGAAGAAAGTGGCGGTGGTTTTGGGTCACTCAAAAAAGCCCTTGCCTTGAGGGAAAAACAAGCCTGCGGTATAACGGTACTCGGTTGACCGTCAGGTTTGCTCACAAGCGTAAAAACATAAAATTTACGCGATGTCTGTATTAATCCTGATTTTTGGGAAATATGCGGAAAATAGCGATTTTGGGGGGGACTTTTGACCCGGTTCACTGGGGTCATGTGTTGGTGGCAGAGACGGCTGCAAGTCAATTTGGGCTCGATCGAGTCATTTGGGTACCCGATCGCTCTCCTCCTCACAAAGATCGCCCGGATTTGGCAAGTTTCGAGCAGCGGCGGGCAATGCTCGCTCTCGCAATCGGCGATCGCCCAGACTTCCTACTTTCGCCGCCCGAGGCAAATCCCAAAGGCAGTTCTTTTGCCATCGAGACCCTACTGTATTTGCAAAAATTGTATCCAGGCTCGCGCTGGTACTGGATTATTGGTAGCGACGCACTCCTTACTCTCCCCAAATGGCACCGGTTCCGCGAAATTGGCGGGTTGTGCGACTGGTTGGTGGCCCCGCGTCCGAGTCAGGGAGATGGGGAAACAGGAGAAACCGTGGAGATTGGGGGAGTGTCCGAGTGGGGAGATTATCCGGGTGGAAAGCCCCTCGATTCCGGGGGGGACAGGATGCAGGTTCAGGCAAATGCTGTTGGCCGACGAGTTGCCGAACAAATGGCTCTTTTGGACGTGGAAATTCGCTGGGAGGTGCTGTCCATGCCGGCGATCGAGATTTCGTCGACCCACATCCGCCGCTGCTGCGCCGAAAGGATCGACCTGCGCTACTTAGTCCCGGAAGTTGTCCGGGCTTATATTGCGGCCCATCAGCTTTACCAGTAACCAGCGGTCGATGTGACGAATGCCTTCTGGCTTGCGATTTGGGCCTTCTAAAAAAGTTCCAGCTTTTTTGATAAACACAAAAAGTTAGAAAGGATCGAGCTTTGCGATATGATCTTCTCTCATAAGTCAATTCTTAAATTTTTCCAAAATTTAAGCCGCTTGCTAGGGGCTGCTATCGTTAGGAGGTACAAGGTGATTAGAGTCGCGATCAATGGTTTTGGGCGTATCGGCCGGAGTTTTGCACGCTGCTGGCTGGGCAGAAAAGATAGCCAGCTCGAACTGGTAGCTATTAATGACACTTCCGATCCCAAAACAAATGCCCACTTGCTGAGATACGATTCCATGATGGGAACGTTGAAGGATGTGGACATCAGTACGGATGAAAATTCGATTATTCTCAACGGCAAGACAGTTAAATGCGTGAGCGATCGCAATCCGCTCAACCTGCCTTGGAAAGATTGGGGTATTGATCTGATTATTGAAGCAACCGGCGTCTTCGTTGACCAGGCTGGTGCATCGAAGCATATCACGGCCGGCGCTAAAAAGGTGCTGATTACAGCTCCCGGCAAGGGACCTGAGGTCGGCACTTACGTGATGGGAGTCAACCACGACACCTACAAGCACAGTGACTACACGGTCATCAGCAATGCTAGCTGTACCACTAACTGTCTAGCTCCCGTGCTGAAGGTGCTTCACGAAAATTTTGGCATCATCAAAGGCATGATGACCACTACCCACAGCTATACTGGCGACCAGCGCTTGCTGGATGCCAGCCACCGAGATTTGCGGCGGGCCCGGGCTGCTGCGATGAATATTGTGCCGACTTCTACCGGAGCTGCACAAGCTGTGGCTTTGGTGATTCCAGAATTAAAGGGAAAGTTAAATGGCATCGCCATGCGCGTCCCGACTCCTAATGTGTCGGTAGTTGATTTTGTGGCTCAGGTAGAGAAAAAGACTTTTACCGAGCAGGTAAATCAAGTTTTCAAAGAAGCAGCCGAAGGCCCGATGAAGGGGATTTTGGAGTACAACGATTTGCCTCTTGTTTCTTGCGATTATCGCGGAAACGATGCTTCTTCGATCCTGGATTCCAGCTTGACGTTAGTTATGGACGGCGACATGGTGAAGCTGTTGTCTTGGTACGACAATGAGTGGGGCTACAGTCAGCGGGTGGTTGACTTGGCTGAATTGGTCGCCCAAAGGTGGGAAGCCTAGTATCCGAAGGCAGAAGGCTTTAGTGATTCGGCAAAAGGTAAAAATGCTGATATTTTCTACTTTTGAGTCGATTTATAGCTGACTGGTTATTTCTGTTTTCGAGCGGTAGAGACTTTTGGCAGTTGATAGTTGGCGAGTAGAAGATGAAATATCGTAGGGACACGGCAGTGCCGTGTCCTGCGCCCGATATCCGTATGCTGCTACTCCCAGCTATCGATCGAACTTTTGGCAATAATACTTCGATCGGGCTTTCGGGTCTGCTTAATGATAAATTTGTTGTTTGTAGTAAGCGCTTAAACTTGCTCTGGTAAGTCTTCGGAAAATCCCAAATATTAAAAAGAATAAAAATTACAACTATAAAAGTTAAACAACTGGAAAAATAGCAACAGCAACGGTAGAGTTTTGAAAGCAAAATGTGGTATGAAAAAAGCGTTAATTAGCGGTATATCAGGTCAGGACGGAGCTTATTTAGCTAAACTGTTGCTCGATCGAGGTTATGAAGTTGGCGGCACCTCCAGGGACGCCCAAATGTCCAGTTTCGGAAACCTGGCCCGTTTGGGCATCCGAGACAAAGTAAAACTAGAATCCATGTCTCTCAACGATTTTCGCAGCGTCTTGCAGGTACTAGCGAAAATTCAGCCCGACGAAGTGTACAATCTAGCAGGTCAAAGTTCCGTCGGTCTGTCTTTTGAACAACCCGTAGAAACCCTCGAAAGCATTGCCACAGGCACATTGAATCTGTTAGAAGCAATTAGGTTTACAGGCGGAAAAATTAAACTTTATAATGCCAGTTCCAGCGAATGTTTTGGGGATACCGGAGGCAGTGCAGCCGATGAAAATACGCCTTTTCGCCCCAGAAGCCCTTATGCCGTGGCAAAAGCAACGGCATTTTGGGAAGTAGCCAATTATCGAGAAGCGTACAATTTGTTTGCGTGTTCTGGTATTCTGTTCAATCACGAGTCGCCGCTGCGGCCGGAGAGGTTCGTCACCCAAAAAATTGTATCTGTTGTGTGCCGAATTGCTGCGGGCAGTTCCGAAAAACTGCATTTGGGAAATATTTCAGTGCAGCGGGACTGGGGTTGGGCGCCGGAATATGTGGAGGCGATGTATTTGATGTTGCAGCAGGAAGAACCGGACGATTATGTAATTGCCACGGGTGTAGCCTATCCTTTGGAGGAGTTTGTGCGATCGGCTTTCGTTTGTGCGGGTTTGGATTGGCAGGAACATTTAGTAACCGATGCGAGTCTCTACAGACCGACGGAGATTGCAGTTGGGAGGGGAAATCCGGCTAAGGCGAAGCAAAAGTTGGGATGGGAGGCGAAGTATAAGATGCCTGATGTGGTGCGGATGATGGTCGAAGCGAGGATGATGGGAGGGAAAATTATGAGGTGAAAATAGGGAAGGAGAATATACGACAGCTAAGGAGTGGTATAAGGCTAATCGCCGAGAGTTGAAAAAAATATCGAGGTGAGTGGATAGCTTATAATCATCAAGGTGTGATTAGTCACGATCGCGATGATCGAAAGAGGAAGGACGGGATTCCCCGTGATACACCTAAATTGAGTTATGTAATCGGTCGCATATTTGAAAGCGAATTTGTTGAACCAGTCAGGTTTTATCCTCTCAGGATGAGGTCATTAAAATCTCACGATTGGCAGCCAAGATATGAATTGCCTCTAAAAGTTCAGAGCTCCGAAAGAGTCGAAATGCTCGTGGATTCTGGATCTGAACAAAGCTCGAGCGCTAAGCAGCGTGGTGAAGATTTGGGTTGTAGTAGAACTGCTGGAGAGAGTATCAGTAAAGCAGAGGGAGTTGGTGGCAGTATTGAATATCTGTTGCGAGATATTGAAAGAGAGCTGAATGGTCATACTTTTACTGCGCCTGTGGCTTGGGCGCCAACTGATTTTTGTGACGAGATTCTTTTAGGGAGGGAGGTAGTTTTTGATTTGTTTGATATAGAATTTAAGCAGGCTGATGAGATGATTATTTTCAAGTGGCGATCGCAGTGAACTGCCTAGATCGAATTTAAGTTACTTTTTGGTGTGCGAGTCCAGTGCTCCACTCTAATTCACAAGTTAGGTTTTGAGTCAATGGCACGAGGTAGAGCGCGATCGACCTTTCTAGGTTACCAGATCGCCGGTGTTGGTCGATCGCTTGAGGGCGGTCGTCTGAGTTCGTTTATTTTTGGGATAATATCTATGGTAAGTTTGATGGGCTGGAGTTTGAGCGCGATCGCTCCTCTATAATACCTCATGCGTGCGGGAACATTCTCAGAAGCCCGAAGTCTGATATTCTGGGGAAAACGATGGCTTGAGATCGTTTGGAGTTCATTGGGGGCGATCGGGAAAAAATTACCCTCACTTGTGGTAAACTTCTGAGAAACCATTTTTAGGAGTAGATTGTCCTAGGGCGACTAGAAGTTAAAAATAAAATATTTTTTAGATAGTAATTTCTGGACTCAGAATCATAAGTAAGGAGAATGGCTGATGCGGGTTGAAGCTTGTTGTCAAAGAATTTTAAGCTACGTTCTTCCCTTGGTAGACGAAAAGCGAGAAGGCATTTGTATTGATGTTGGGGTGGGAACATTTGCCTTCTATTGCGAGATGTTTTCCATGCTGGGATTTAAAACCATCGCCGTTGAACCCCTGCCTGTGGAAGGGGTGCGGGTTTTGTGTCAATATGACGGTATCACTTTGATAGAAGCCTGTCTATCAGATGTTAACGGCACTAAAACTATTCATTTAGGAAATGTGGCTGCTGGATTGGATAGTAATTATGCTTCTCTTGAACCGGACTGGTTTGGTGTTTCTACAGAAACACGAGAAGTACAATCATTGACCTTATCTAAATTACTATTAAACTTAAATGCTCAAAAAGTAACTTGTTTAAAGCTAGACATTGAAGGTGCGGAGTCTACCGTTATTACCAAATTGAGGGAATTGCCGAAAGCGTGGCTGCCAAGCATAATTATGTTTGAATATGGGGGTGGCGACTCTAGGGAAAAAGGTCAATATGGTTGGTCGCAAAAGTATTTGAGCGCTACTATAGAG
>Ga0256856_1000028_pt1 | contig 14433 bp, 11 predicted proteins | sample BONt10_FD_181175 | JGI IMG/M metagenome (GOLD analysis project Ga0256856, IMG submission 181175) | Terrestrial sediment cell enrichment communities from Utah, United States - BONCAT_SYTO_Terrestrial_sediment - 10 | ecosystem: Environmental > Terrestrial > Deep subsurface > Rock core/Sediment... | reverse complement strand
GTTTCTCTGTCGCCAACTGTTTTAAGATTTCACTGTTGAGTTGGGGTGGCAGGTTTTTTTTCATAATTGCTATATTCTACTTTCGAGTATCACACTTGTCAATACCCACCACCTGAATCCTTACCTTTTGGGAAACACGATTTTATCAATTTGACCCAACGGGATCGGTAGCTTTTCCTGTCCTAGCTGTATCAATACTTTTTGCGTTTTCTCATCAATCTGCACAACTCGACCGTCTCTTTTTCCGCCCCCTTTCATCACAATTTCCGCTTGCGTCGGCAACCTTACGGGTATCGATCCGCTAGCGTTAGCCTGTGCTTGTAGGGATGGCAAATTCTGTTTCTGGACTTCCTGAGTGGCCGCATTAACTTGTGCAGCCATACCCGCTGTCACCGTAAAAAGTGCTACAACTAGAAAAGAAAGTGTTTTGCGTTTCATCGTTCCCTAGACCCCCTTCAAGGATAAGCGTTACCCCTGCTAATATCCTAAAATTGTACTCCACATCCCTTGAAGGTGATTCCGTGACCGCTTCTCCCCAACCTACTCCCGAATCGAATATTTTAGGCAACTTTGCCAGCGTTGTTGGCTTGCTTGGTGTCGCTTTGTTTTTCACCGGCTGGATTTATCGCTGGTCTTATTTTTACTGCTTTCAGCTAAATGTAATTACCCTCGATTTACCAGTAGAATCGTTTTTCCTAGTACCGCTTCAGGTATTTTTAGGCGATGGCCCGACGATACTCAGAAGTGCGATCGCCCTTCTGCTGACAGCCCTAGCCATTTACCACAGTTTGTGGCTCGTTAATAGTATCAACAAGAAATTTACTACTACAATCAATCGGAGAGCTAGACGGTGGCGTTTCTATGCTCACACAAGAAGATTAGGGTTGCTTCATCGCATCCTGAGCTCTTGGCAACAATTTAATCTCAATAGATATAACTCGATCAAATTATTGCGATCGCTCATTGACGAAATTATCATCGTCGGTTGGGTATTGCTAGTGTTGTTTTGGTCAGCATACCACCAAGGTATTGCCGATGCCCGACGCGATGCCGGGGAAAATTCGTCTTTACCCGCAGTTGCCTTAATCGGCAAACAAGACAACCTTGCTTTAGGCAGAAAACTCGACGATCCAACACTCCGACTAGACCCCAAAGGATTTAAGGCGATCGGCGATGCAGGTCTATTTGGTGATTTGAGCAAAAGAGATTATACTGATATCAATAATCCCAATGAACCTAGAGTTTGGCGGTTGCTTTTGGAGAGAGGGAACTGGATTTATCTGTTTCCGGCTTTAACAAAAGAACAGCAAAAAGACCCTAAAGCTCGCCCGCCAGTGATGGCTATTCAACAAAGTCAATCCGGCGATCAATTGTTAATTGTAAGTCCCGAAGCTTCTCAATCGTCTAAATAATAAATTTGGGGCGGGTTGATTGGATGCCAAAATAATCTCGATCCCCCCTAACCCCCCTTAATAAGGGGGGGACAAGAGCATTCTTGCGTCCCCCGACTATCAGGGGGATGCGAGGGGGATCATAACTTAACAACAAGTGAGAGATACAAAGTTCCCCTTAAAAAGATGGGATTTGTGTTTATTTGTTAGGTGCGATCGCACACAACTTCAAACACACCCCCTCGAATAAACCGACACAAAGCCCTCCGCCGATCGTCCGCATCTTGGCGGTTGACAAAACGCGCAATTGTATAGCGCTCAGCATTCGGTAAAATTCGGACGATCGCCCAAGAATTGATCTCGCCCCCCTTTGACTTTTCAGGTGTTTTCGAGCTCGAATTTGGGTTGAGTTCGATCGCGGGGCGATCGGCGATCGTCGGAGAATTGGCTTTTCTGAGAGTGTTGAGGTAGCGGGCGATCGTACTACCTTTGAGATTCGCCCCGACGCGCAGAATCAGAAACACCGCAAAGCTTTCGAGCTCTGGCCCAGTCATGCGCGCGTGATCGGCCTCAAAATCCTCATCAGAGTAGCTGCGGATACCCGACAGCAGTTGCGTGATGCCAAAGTCATCTAAAGCTTGTTGATAGCCGCGGGTATATTCGCTGCCGTCGCTCACAGGCTTTACCATAGTAATAGTCTCCTTTTATTTGGATTGTCTCTTTGTATTTGGGGAACCATCAGCCAGCGCGGGCCGTAGGAAGTTCAGCGCTGGCTTTTGACTTTTTGACTATAGCACAGATATAGCATACATATATGCTTTCAATGAGCCATTATCGACAGGATGGTCTAGATACAGCACAATGACGATCGGCTTAAACTAAAAAATAATGAATCTTTTATGACCAAACGCTTAGCGACCTATTTAGCCGATGGAATCTATGACATCCTTGAAGAGTGGGCAAGTCAAGAACGCCGTTCAGTCAGCAGCTTGTCAGCATTCATTTTGGAGCAAGCAGCCAGAGAACGCCAAAAGGAAATGAAACAACAGCCCCAGCCATCGGATGACAAGCAGGAGAAGAGTTGAGTGCAGTTGGGGCGATCGCTCTCTCAAACAAACTGACGACTGAAGTTTTTTTATTGCTGATTCATGCGCGCGCGATCGGCATCAAAGTCCTCATCAGAGTAGCTGCGAATACCCGACAGCAGTTGCGTGATGCCAAAGTCATCTAAAGCTTGTTGATAGCCGCGAGTATATTCGCTGCCGTCGCTTCCAGGCTTTACCATAGAAATTGTCTCCTTGCTTATTTAGGGGCCATCAGCCAGCGAAGAACTTTCCTAGGGCTCGCGCTGGCTTTTGACTTGTTCACAGTATATCACTTAAACGCCACATATATGTAACGTAAATGACGTATACTCGACAAGACAGTCCAGATACAGCACAATGACGATTACCGTAGACAAGAAAATACTGAGCCTCTGATGACCAAACGCTTAACCACTTATTTGGCTGATGGAATCCATGACATCCTTGAAGAGTGGGCAGAGAGGGAACGCCGTTCAATCAGCAGCTTATCAGCATTCCTTTTGGAGCAAGCAGCCAGAGAACATCAAAAGGAAATGCAAAAACAGCCCCCGCCATCAGATGAAAAGCAGGAGAAGAGTTGAGTGCAGTTGGGGCGTGAGCTCTCTCAAACAAACTGAGGACTGAAGTTTTTTTATTGCTGATTCATGCGCGCGCGGCCTCAAAATCCTCATCAGAGTAGCTGCCGATACCCGACAGCAGTTGCGTGATGCCAAAATAATTCAAAGCTTGTTGATAGCCGCGGGTATATTTGCTGCCGTCGCTCACTGGCTTTACCATAGAAATAGTCTCCTTTTATTTGGACTGTCTCCTTGTATTTGGGGAGCCCTAAGCCAGCGCGAACCCTCGGAAAGTTCGGCGCTGGCTTTTGACTCTCTAAGAATATAGCGCATAATGCAGCATATTGCACCATTTTGCTGCACAACCGCCAAAATAGTCTAAAATACTCGACAATGACGATCGGCTTAAATAAGAAACAATTAACCTCTAATGTCTAAACGCATATCAACCTCCATCGGAGAAGGAATCTATGACCTACTTCAAGAGTGGGCAAATGAGGAACGCCGTTCAATCAGCGGCTTGTCAGCATTCATTTTGGAACAAGCGGTGAGAGAACGCCAAAAACAAAGGCAAAAACAGTCCCCACCATCCGATGAGAAACAAGATAAAAGTTGAGTGCAGTTTCTGCGATCGATCTTTTACTTTCTTCCCCGTAGAAGATTATCTACTTGTTGCTTCTTCTTCCTGATTCTTCCTTCGTGTCCTTCGCGTCTTCGCGGTTCAATAATACTAAATGAAATTTATCGGCATAGACTTAGGTTGGAGCTCAGGAGCAAGCGGTTTGTGCTGTTTGAATTGGCAAAATAACCAATTAGAATTAATAGAGTGCGATCGCCAACAAACCCTTAACGACATTCTCACCTGGATCGATACCCAAATCTCCCCAACCGAACCAGCCATCATCGCCGTAGACGCCCCCACAATCATCGCCAACCTAACAGGAATGCGCGAAGCAGACAAACTCACCCACAAACACTTCGGGCGCTACCACGCCGGCTGCTATCCCGCCAACCTTTCCCGCCCCTTCGCCCAAAAAACCGTAGAATTCGGCCTTTGTTTAGAAGCCAGAGGATTTGTCCACGCACCGATAATAGAAACTCAAAAACTAGGCAGATATCAAATAGAAGTCTATCCCCATCCAGCCACAATAAACTTATTTAAATTAGACAGAATAATCAAATACAAAAAAGGAAAACTGGCAGAACGTCAACTAGAATTGATGAAACTCTGCCAGTATATTATAGATATTTTACCAAACCTGGAACCGAGCCTTAATCTCGCAAACAGCCAGACCAAAAATCCGCGTTCCGAAGCGTTTATCTGCGGTTCAAACCTCCCCGAAATCCCCACCAGCATCGCCACCCTCAAAGCCTTAGAAGACCAGCTAGATGCCTTGCTGTGCGCTTATATCGGCGCGCACTGGTGGTACTGGGGAAGAGAGCGGAATTTGGTATTGGGCGATCGCACAACTGGCTACATAGTCATTCCCCAACTTCCATAAAGAGTGCGAGAGAGAGGGGGAGACAGCGAGAGGGAGAGGGGGAGAATTGGGAAACACAGTTAAATTCATCCATGTATCCGTGTCCGAATCCGTGTCGTGCCCTTCTTCCCTTTTCCTTCTTCCCTCTTCCTTCTTCCTTCCTTTAATGTGCCCAGAGAATCACGCCAGCTTCATAAGGACTGCTGAGATTATCGTGCTTCGGCAAAACCCGCAACGACAAACCTTGCAAACCGCTAGAAGTATAAGTAATGTCAGCCGTATAAAGGCTAGCATTGTGAGAATCTTCTCCCAAATACTCCATCACCACCGGCACGCCACCGATGATATTTCCGTTAGCATCAATCGAACCTTGATAAAGTTCGACTTGCACGTCCGCAGGCGTCAATCCCCTCAGATTAATCCGAGATTTAACACCGATCGACTCATTGACCTTAACTTCCTTATCCTGGGAAATATCAACAGCCTCAATCTTAATGTCGTGCCACTTCGCGAGAACGTGCTTCTTCCAGTGAGACAACTCCTTCGCCGGAGCGCAATTATCCGAAGTCATGGTGTGGAAGCGATCGCTCACCGGGAAATAAGCCCGCCGCGCGTAATCCTTCACCATCCGAGCCGTATTGAACAAAGGACAGTTCAAGCGAATCGAATCCTTCATTTTCTCCGTCCAACCGCGGGGAATGCCATCAGCATCCCGGTTGTAAAACAGTGGTACAACTTCCTTTTCCATCAAGTCGTACAAAGCATTCGCCTCGACATCATCCTGATACTTAGTATCTTCGTAAAACTCGCCATGTCCGATCGGCCAACCGGTGCGAACATAATCAGCCTCATCCCACCATCCGTCGAGAATGCTGAGATTCGGTAAACCATTCATCGAAGCTTTCATCCCCGAAGTCCCGGAAGCTTCCCGGGGGCGGCGCGGCGTATTCAGCCACACATCGCAGCCCGACACCATCATCCGAGCGACGTTAATGTCGTAGTTCGGCAAAAAGACCATCGAGCTCATCGTGTCGTGCTCGCGGATGAAGTGAACGATATCCCGAATCAATTCCTTACCCGGAATATCCATCGGGTGAGCCTTCCCAGCAATCACAAACTGCACCGGACGGTTGCTGTCCCGCATGATCCGCATAATTCGCTCGACATCGCGCAAAAACAGTGTAGCCCGCTTGTAAGTAGCAAAGCGGCGGGCAAACCCGATCGTCAGCACCTTCGGATTAAGAGCCTCCCGCGCCCGATCGATTTCCGTTTGGGACGCACCGCGCTCGCGCAAAGTCTTTTCCAGCCACTCCCGCGCGAACACCACCAACTCCGAGCGACAGCGTTCGTGATTCCGCCACAATTCCTCATCAGGAATCGACGACAGCCTGTCCCAGAGTCGATCGTCCTTGCGAGTCATTTCCCAATCCGGGCCGAGGTATCGATCGTACAACTCCTGAGTAGACTTCGCCACACAACTGCGAGCGTGCACCCCGTTTGTAATCGAAGTAATCGGCACCTCATCCACGGGCAAACCCGGCCAGAGTCCGCTAAACATCGGGCGCGACACCACACCGTGCAAAGCCGCCACCCCGTTGACAAAACTCGACATTTTAATTGCCAAAATTGCCATATTCAGAGGTGCGGACAAGTCGTTAGTATTCTCCCGGCCCAATCCCAAAAACTGATCTTGCGACAAGCCAAACATCTTGGGATACTGACCCAGATAGTGCATCACCATATCCGGCTCGAACAAGTCAAACCCAGCAGGCACCGGCGTGTGAGTCGTAAACATACTGCTCGAAACCACCACCTGTTCCGCTTCCACAAAACTCAGGTGATATTCCTCCATCAGCATCCGTATCCGTTCCAAAGCCATGAAAGCCGCGTGGCCTTCATTCATGTGATAAGCCGTAACTGTCAGCCCCAGGGCCTTGAGCATTTTTACGCCGCCGATGCCCAGCATGATTTCTTGGTGCATCCGCAGAGTTTTATCGCCGCCGTACAGTTGGTCGGTAATATCTTGGTCGTAGGGGCTGTTAGGTGCAATATTTGTATCCATCAGGTACAGGGGAACCGTACCCACTTGTACCCGCCAAATCCGCGCGTAAACCTTGCGGCCGGGATAGTCTACCTCAATCCGCAATTCCGAACCGTCGGGATTGCGTTCTGGGTGCAGCGGCATATTGTAGAAATCGTTAAGCGGATAACGTTCTTGCTGCCAGCCGTCGGCGTTGAGATACTGCGAAAAATAACCTTCTTGGTACAGCAGGCCGACACCGACTAAGGGCAAGCCCAAATCGCTAGCTGATTTGAGGTGGTCGCCTGCGAGCACGCCCAAACCGCCGGAATAGATGGGTAGGGCTTTAACTAAGCCGAATTCCATCGAAAAGTAAGCGTAGCATTCCTGCCGATCGGTGCCGCGCTGTTTGCGGTACCAGGCGCGATTTTTGAGATAATCGTCTAACTGCTGGGCGCCTCGGTTCATTTGGGCAATGAAGCCTTCGTCTTCTGCCATTTCTTGCAGTCGCTCTTGAGATATGGTTCCGAGCATCAGCACCGGGTTTTGGTTGCTCGAGTCCCAGAGGTCTCGATCGAGGCGGCGGAAGAGGTCTTTGGTATCGACGTTCCAGTCCCAGTGCAAGTTGTAGGCCAGCTTGCGCAGAGGTTCGAGGATTGGGGGTAGGGACGGGGAAACGTTAAATGTGCGAATCGGCTGCATAGACAAAGCTTTTATGTTTGAGTAGCGATATTTTCCTCTGTCTTTAGCCGCAAGTCCGTTATTCTGCACACTATTTTAAGTTTTAATCAGCGGGGGCGATCGCGATCGACTGTATCGACCATCTGTATCGGAACGAAGCCGTGCCGTGTCCCTACCCCAGCTCAGCTTTTAACTGCGGTGACCCGCTTGCAAATGCCGTGAAGCGGAGCTATCCCGTAGGGAATCGCCCCGCTTCACGGCTTTTCCCACGGAAAGTAGGAGATTTCTCAATGCCGTTACACCGAAAAATCCAGTGTCCGCCGCCCGCGTGTTCTATCGAACTTCTCTTTCCGTCGGGCAAAATTATCTGCCACCAATTTAAAACGGAGGAAGATTGGGAAGCGTGAGAGGAGAAAGCGAAAGCATTGGGGATGCCTTCGGGGACGCAACTTCTCAGGGAAATAGCATGAGGCTTTATAGAAACAAAAAAAGTTCTGTCTACTCAGGACAAAGAAGTTTTGGGAAAATTTTAAGCCAGTTGAAAGAATTGCAGCGCTCTCACTTGGCTGATCTAGAATCTCACGAAGAAATACTTAAAGTTAGATTGCAAGTGGCCCAAGAACATCACAATCAAGTTCTTGAACAAATGAAGCTGCTAGAACAAGAAATTATTTTCCTTATGAAAGAGGAGTATTGACATCCTCCCACCACTAATTCGGAGTACCGAATATAGTGGGGGATTCCCAAGAATTCTTGGTTCGCAGTTCATCGAGCCAACTTAGAGCTCTCTTCGTCTCCGTTCTTGAGCCAGAGGTTAGTTTCTCCCTGCGATGAAAGAGCTTTTGGCTCCAGATTCCGTATGCCCTACGGTACTGTTTAGATATTCGGCTAACAACTTGAATCCTTTTACCAAAATGTTCTTTGCGGCATTATGGTCACGGTCTAAAACTGTCCCACACTTATTACATTTATGTGTTCTATTACTAAGTGTCTTCTTGACCTTTACTCCACAGCACGAACAATCAACAGTCGTGTTGTGAGGTGGAACAGCGATAACAATGATACGGTGAACCTTGGCAAAATATTGAAGCCATTGTGTGAATTGATACCAAGAAGCATCGCTGATGGACTTAGCTAAGTGATGATTCTTTACCATGTTGCGTATCTTCAAGTCCTCATAGACAATTAAATCGTTAGACTTAACTAGCGCCAAAGCATCTTTTCGAGCCTTGTCTTCACGCTGTCTACTTACCTTAAGATGTTGCTTAGCTAAAGCCTTACGAACTTTATGGTATCTATTAGACTGTTTCTTACCCCTGACGTGTTTTTTAGAAACCCGACGCTGAAGGCTTTTTAATCTTCGCTCGGATTTCTTCAAGTATCGAGGGTTATCTACAGTATTCCCATCAGAATCAGTGTAGAACTCTTTAAGCCCTAAGTCGATTCCCGTCATTTTGCCTTGAAACTCATGCTCCTCTTTTCTATTCCAGTCCACTAAGAACTGAGCTCCGTAGCCATCAGCACGTCTGATAACTCGAACCCTAGAGATTTGTTTTTCTGAATACCAGACCAAATCCCTAGAGCTCCATAAGCTCATCGTTCCGACTTCAAAACCATCGGTGAAGGTGATCTGTTTTCTATCAGCAGATAATTTCCATCCACTGTTTTTGTACTCAATGGAACGGCTGAACTTCTTGTATTTGGGGTAGCCTTTTTTACCAGGCTTACCCAATCTACAGTTCTCATAAAAACGCCCAATAGCAGACCACGCTCTATCAGCGTGAGCCTGTCTAGCTTGAGAGTTAAGCTTCTTCGTCCAAGGGGTTTCCTTGTTTTTAGCTAGTACCGAGCAAAGCTTTTGGAGGTCATTCCTAGTGACTCCTTTGTTATCTTCCCAATATCGCAGACAAGTGTTGCGGATGAATTGTCCGGTGCGGATTGCTTCATCCAACTTACTGTACTGTGATTGAGTTCCTTTTAACTTTGCTTCTATTACTAACATGGTAGAATGATACCACATTTTACCCAACACAAACACGGGTAGAATTATAATGATTCGCTATCGCTCAATTGTTAGCGGGTCGGCATTCATCTCGCCGCTAAACCATCGGGGGTACTCGCCGAGCTCGATAAATCCCCCGATGGTTTAGCGGGAGCCTTCTGCCGACATTAAGGTAAAAGCCAGGGATTTCAACACTCGCTGGCTTTTGCACTAGACTTAAATTGCAGGCATTCGCTCTCCTATCTTGAAAAGCATCTGCTATAGGGTGCCTTGCATCTGCGGTTTCCCTAATCAAAAAATTATGCAATCAGCCTAATGACTAATGACTGAGGACTAATTATGCAATTTTCACTTTCCTCAACTGAGAATTTACCAAAAGTTTGCTAGCATCGTCAGCCGAGAGGGCAGGGCTGAAATAGTGACCCTGAATTTCTCGATAGTGGAGCGATCGCAAACACTCCACCTGCTCTTTAGTTTCTACTCCTTCGGCTACAACACTAAAGTTCAAATCTCGCCCCAGCGTCGCTACAGCATTGGCGATCGCCCGTTCGCACGGATCAGTCGTCAGTTCGCTAACCAACGACCTGTCTATTTTTAAGATATTCAAGGGCAACTTTTTGAGATTATTTAGAGAACAATAACCCGTGCCGAAATCCTCCAGCGCAATCTGCACTCCCATATTCTGCAAATCTTTCAGAACTTTTGTGGTATACTCCACATTTTGTATTGCTGTAGTCTCGGTAATTTCTAACTCTAAATACTTGGGTGCTAAACCTGTTTTTTCCAAGCAGTTCCCTACCATTTGTAATAAATTAAATTGCTGGAACTGCCGAGCCGAAACGTTGACTGCTACCCGCAAATCGGGCTGCAAAGCATCCTGCCAAGCTTTATTTTGAGTGCAGGCAGTTTCCAGCACCCATTCCCCAATAGGTACAATGAGTCCGTTCTCTTCGGCGATCGAAATAAATGTAGCGGGAGTAACTAAACCTAATTCTGGATGGTGCCAGCGCAGCAGGGCTTCCATACCCTGAATTTTCCAAGTATTGATGTTTACTTTTGGCTGGTAGAAAACCTCAAATTCTCCCTGCTCTAGAGCCTGGTGCAGCCTGCTTTCTATAGTTAGCAAGTGGCTGCCTTGGGGAGTAATTGTTGAAGTATATAACTGATAGTTATTTCTTCCCATTTCTTTAGCGCGGTACAAGGCGGCATCGGCATTTTTGACTAAAGTTTCGGCATCTTCACCGTCATCGGGATAAACGGCAATGCCGATGCTGCTGCTGATGTTAAACGCCTGTTCTTGTAGTTTAAATGCTGGCTTTAAATTGTTGAGTATTCTTTGAGCTGTTTTAACTGCATCTTCTAAGCAACTGATGTCGGGAAGCAGTAGGGTAAATTCGTCGCCTCCCCAGCGGGCTACTGTATCAGTCGATCGCAAAGTCTCGCTGATGCGTCCGGCAAAACCTTCTAACAGGCGATCGCCCGCAGCGTGACCTAGTGTATCATTAATCTTTTTGAATTTGTCCAAGTCTAAAAACATCACAGCTAGCATTTTTTTGGTTGTTTTAGCTTTTTTTAATGACGCCAGCAGCCGCTCGTTAAAAAGTAGCCGGTTCGGTAAACCCGTGAGTTGGTCGTAAACAGCTTGATAGCGGAGAATTTCTTCAGCTTGCTTGCGCTGAGTGATGTCCATCATCGTGCCGATCGCCCTTACTGCTTTGCCACTTTCATTGCGGATGATGTACCCGCGATCGAGCACAAAAACATATCCCCCCTCTGCACGCCGAAAGCTGTATTCCTCCGACCAACTTTTAGCGTCTGAGTTCATTATTTCCTTGAACCTTAATATCACTCTTTCCCGTTCTTCGGGATGAATATTTAGCCACCATGATTCTAAATCTATCGTCTGAGTTTCGTTGAGTTTATATCCCAAGACTTTTTCAAATTCTTTACTCAACCAATACTCATTTTTTAACAAATCCAAATCCCATACTGCCTCACTTGTCGCCCGCGTCAGCAGGTGAAAGCGTTCTTCGCTTTTGCGGAGTTTTTCTTCGGATTGGACGCGTTCCGTTACATCCCGAAAGCTGAATACTCGACCAGTAATTTGGCCTTCTCTGCACTGCGGCAGCGAGTAGCGCTCCAACATTCTGCCATCTTTAAACTCGAGGATATCAAAACTTTCTGCGGCCGGGCGATCGGACAATTCTTTAGCGCGGTTGAGAAAGATTTCCGGGTATTTTAACTGGTTGATTCCGAAACCCAAAATTTGGTTGTTATCTCTCAAATCGAGTAGGAAATCCGGCACCTGCCACATTTGGGCAAACTTACGGTTAAAGGTGACAATTTTTCCTTGGCCGTCAACCGCCAGAATGCCGTCCGCAGTAGATTCAATGGTTGCCTGAAGCAAGGAAAGAGATGTTTCTAGTTCTAGCTTTGCTAATTTGCGATCGCTGATGTCAAACGCTGTGATTAATATTGACGCTTTTCTCTCAAATTTGATAATATCTACAGTTGCTTCAATCCAGCGTGTTTCTCCGGTTTTCGTGAGAATTCTTACTTCATATTTTGAACCGGCACTGGATCGCCGGTGGCTGGATTTACCCCAGTTTTTAACTATTTCTATAAAATCTCGATGAATTAAGTCGTATAAATCCAACGCTAGCAATTCTTCGCGAGTATATCCAGTCAGAGCTTCAGTCTGAGAATTGACATAGCGCAACTGTCTGCGGTGATAGATCAATGCAGCAGCATTAACAGTTTCTATCAGTTGCCGAAACTTTTTTTCACTGCGCCGCAAATCTCTTTCAGCCCGCTTGCTCTCGGTAATATCTTGTGCTATATACAACTTGCCGCTGACCTCGCCTTTGCCGTCGCGAATAGTTGAAATAGAAAGCAGTACAATGATTTTTTTGCCATGTTTAGAAACGTAGACTTTTTCGACGTTGCGGACAGAACCTTCGGCTGTTAAATTTGCTAATTCTAACTCGGGCGCCGGTGATTCAGTTTTCTTCAAAAGTCCGGCTATTGGTTTGCCTAACAACTCTTTTTTAGAGTATCCCAAAAGTTGACAGGTAGTTTGGTTTAAGGAGAGGATATGACCGCCCGGGGTAACCGCAATTATCGAGACGTTCATTTCCTCGCAAATATCGAGGGCATATTCGGCAGTTTGCTGCAAATCTTGGGTCATTTTGGCAAGAGTATCCCAGATATCCTGTTCTTTTTTTGGAGGCAACACTTTCTCTGCTTCTGGTAACTTGTCCTTCCCTGTTTCAGACTTCGGTTTGCGGGAGCCGATCGCCTGGGATAAGATATGTACTGTATTCGTCCTAATTAATAAGGAGATTGCTACAGAAATACCAGCCAGATAAGCACAGATTTTTATTAACCTCAAACTACGCTCTTTTCCACTAATTCCCTGAGATTGGATAAAATTGTCGCTCCGTAAATTTACTGGTTCTATTTGGGAGAATTTCTCCAAAAATAAGTCGGGGCTTGCAGAAGCAGAAGGGATCGATGCCGATCGCAAATAGCTATGTTTCTCAGGCGCCACCAAAATTGCTCCTAGAGCGCGATTGCCGTCTCCATCCCCTACGGTCAGCAATATTTTTGCATTAATGCAACATTCCACACCAAAAATAGCTGCAGTTAAAGATCCCAAAATTAATCGATGTGTAATTTTCATATGCTCCTGTTCCTAATATTCAATAGATGCTTTTTCGCTGTCAAAACCCTGAAAAAATTTGAGCGGACGTAGAGGTAGGAAAGGCAAAGAGATCGAACCTTAATTTATGTTAATTTGGCAAGTTGGATTTTCAACACAAATAAATTAGGCTAGTAACTAATTATAATTTTAATCTGAATTTACAATGTGTCATCAGCCCTTGTGCCACAAATTATAAGCCATTATACCTAGACATCGGCCCTGAGCACGCTAAAATTAGATAATTCCTGCAAGGAGGCGGCCGGGATTGGTTATAAAAATAAACCATTAGCTTAAAATCGATGCAGAACTCCACTAATTGAACCAGTCAACGACGCTGGTCTAAAGACACGCTTGCTTCGGGCCTTGGACTTAAACCCGAGTTGACAGTCATGCGTACCTGCGTACTACGTTAGCGGTAAGAGTTCAAGACCTACCAGGGAATGCTTCGCATAGTTCCTAGCAAGCGCGAAATTTTGGATTAAACAGATTTATTGGGTTAAGTCAGTGTCCTAGATCGAGTACCGACCGTAAACTTTGGCCCAAGCTAACATTACCCCTCTCATGGAGGCTCATAAAGGAGCGAACATTATGCGATCGCGGGTTGCTGCGTTTGAGGTGGTAATTGTCCCACCGCTCGTACATTACATTCATTACACCTTTTCTAGCAATCCCCCTGTCATGGAAAGATTCCCTCGCTTATTGAAATCCCCGAGTCGTTTCCCGGGCGGGCCCTATGAGGGACGCTCGTTTCCCACTTACCGAATTTTTTTATGAGTCAGACGATCCCAGAACTCCAAAAAGAAGTCCGCGCGCTGCAAGCAGAAGTTGCCGCCCTGCAACAGTTGCGGGAAAAACTTGGCGTACAGCGCTCAGAGTGCCGACTGGCAGTCAGTTTTCCCAAGAATAATACTCCTGAGGCCATTGCCGAGTTCCATCAGCAAAATGCTGCTTTTGGGGATCAGTGGTTGCAGCAAATCCAGGAGATTGACCGAGAGACTAAAATTACTGAAAAGCAACTGAAACAAAAACAGGCTTTACTGGTCTACAAACAAGCTGAAATAGAGAAATTGGTTGCCGGACAGCACTGGCAAGAAGTAGAAAACCAAGTTCAAACCGGGGAAAAGCGCTTGCAAGCACAAGCTCGCCGAATCAATCAAGCAGCAGCGCAGCTAGAGGCAGAAATCCAAGCTTTAAAAGTCCTGTACGACCAACTAAATCCCAGTTATTCCGAGTGGTTTCAACAACCCACTCAAATAGTCAAATTTTCTGCAAAAACTATTCCTTACGCTGTTCCCAGCAGCAGCGGGTTGATATTGGAAAACAAGGAAATTGAATGGGAAAAAAAGTAGTTTTGAATGGGGAATTTTGAACGCTGAATTAGTAGGGGTGAATGGCTCGGTCGAATGACCCCATAAGCAAGAGACATTCGACGGGGACATTTAAAGGTTTTTACCTGCTTTCTTAGGTAAATAAAAAAACACAAAACAGGGTCGGCCTCCGCTAATGTTAAGAG
>Ga0256856_1000027_pt1 | contig 14557 bp, 12 predicted proteins | sample BONt10_FD_181175 | JGI IMG/M metagenome (GOLD analysis project Ga0256856, IMG submission 181175) | Terrestrial sediment cell enrichment communities from Utah, United States - BONCAT_SYTO_Terrestrial_sediment - 10 | ecosystem: Environmental > Terrestrial > Deep subsurface > Rock core/Sediment... | reverse complement strand
GCTCCAAGGATCTCGATCTACCAAGGGAAAATCGAGGATTTCAGACTAGGAACTAAAAACAGTCCGGACTATTGTTTATCTACACTTTAAAAAAATCTCAGCTATATTGTTACTCTTTTTAATTTTTAAGTTACCCCTACCCGGCCCATGTTTGACTGCAAACTGCCAATTTTAAAATTCACTCTCCTAAGTCTTGCAGCACCAACTGTTCTAGGTCAAATCAGGCCGACTGTCCAAAGCTTGCCCGACGGAGACTACCGCTACCGAGACTCAACAGGGATCGATCGACCTTTTCGAGAAATCCAATTTCGTAAACGAGATAGATACATCATTGGCAGCGATTTCGACAAACGCACGGGAAAAAGTTACTGCTTCCGGGGAATCCCCCAGCACAACAACATTATTAACATCACGGTAGGGATCGAAATTTCCCCGAAAACAGCACAGAAAATCCAGTGGAAATTAGCACCGGGAAACCCGATTAATTTCGACAAGCTTTATCCCCTGCAAGCTGGGCCAGGATTAGAATTGTACAAATGTTTGACAGCATTTTTACCAAAATTGAAGTAGTCATCAGCCAACAGCCAACAGCCAACAGTCAACAGTCATTAGTCATCAGTTAACCGTCAACAGTCAACCGTCAACAGCCAACAGTTAACTTCCTAAGAACCAGCATTTGCCAATTCTTCCCGTAGCATTTCCCGGTAGACTTTCGGCAAACTAGAACTCATAGAATTGTTCTCAATTCCATATCCCAAACTCGTCCAAGTTCCCGAAAGCATCCGCAATACCTCAGTTAATCTTTCCTGCCGCAACATCTGAGGAATATCAGCTTTCCAAAACTTGCGATCGCTCAACCAAGCATAAACCACAGCATCCTGATCTTCTGGTTCAAAACTGTAATCTTTCCAGAATAAAAAATTAGCAGGACGGGCCTGATAGCGCTTAGCCTTCTCCTTCCAAGTGGTAGTCAGAAATTGATACCTGCCCGCAGCCGTAGTACACTTGCCCCGATTCGGACCCTTAACAATTTTCACGCACCAGTCAGGATGGCGGCTCAAATCTAATATATATTTGCCACCGTAAACAACGTGATAAGGCCGAGAAACATTAGACTCGCTAGCAGAAATAGTACGCATTAGGGCTCGAATGTAAGGATCGCCGGTTTTCATAGCCAGCGGCGGGAATTTTCTCACCCCGCTTACCGACTGCAACAACTGCTGATTTGGCGGCAAACGGCCAACCAAAAAAACGCCGCCGCCAATCACAGCGCCGATTAAAAGTAGAAATCCCAGGATTTGAATTTCCGATCGCCGAAGCTCACCCCTTTTTCGACGGCTTAATTTCTCAGCTTCTAGCCAACTCATTTCCATTTCTGCAATTTCAACCCATTTTCGAGCCGCCCGCATCCGGCGCACCCGAAAATCGTATTGATATAGCGGCGCGGCTAACAGCGTTAAACTCGATAAAACCCCTGCCAATTTGATGAGCCAGAAATCGAATTCACCGGCTACTGCAACATTTGTCAGAGTAGATATTCCTGTTAGTAACTGAGCCGGATTGATTGATCGCGCGGGCCAATAAAAAATAGCAATTTGCACCAGCAGCGACAGATTAAATGCAAAAAAAAGCACTACTAAAGCATTCAAGCCTTCTCGCAAGTGCGATCGAATACCAGTGTGTCGGCCCTTGAACTTGCGCGCAACGCCAAAGCGGCCCAGCAGCATAATTAGTAAGGGATTTAAGATTTTGACGGCTAAAAAGTGACAAATAAAAAACAAAGGCAACTGAATGAGCCCTGCAGCCAGCAGTAGAGTCAGAAAGCCGATATCGTCGCTGACAAAAGGAATGCCTCTGCGAAGGACAAAACTAAAACTCTGAGCGAGAGCAAATGCCCTTAACCACGAAATCGGATAGGGGAACCAAGCTGGCCACTTGAGAGTTTTCATGCTGAGAGAGGGAAATTTCAACGGCGAATAGTAAAACTATTAAGATTTTGCCAGATTTGGCGATCGGAAAATTGGTGTAGGGTGCGTCAGCCCCAATCTTTGACCCACATCAAAGTTTTTTTTGTCTGACGCACCGAACCCAAGCGAGCCTAATTCAATCAAATCACAGCAGCAAACAACTCCTCAAAACTCTTGTGCGGAGCCTCCGACTTAGCGACAATTTCCACAACCTTGTTGCGAGAAGCCGGCTGAAACAGCGCTTCCACGCACACTTGGGCTACCTTGGTGCGGGGAATGCTGTTCTCAAACATTGTGTCGGCACCAGTCATGACGATCGCATCTGAATTATCCTCATTTTTGAGACCGCCGGGACGGACAATGGTATAAATCAAGCCACTTTTTTGCAAATACTCCTCGGCTTGCTTTTTCCAAACCAGAATCAGCCAGAACAAATTCAGCGGGTGAAAAAAGTTAGAGACGCACAGAGAAGTCACGAGCACAAAATGCTCAATTCCCTTAGCCTTAGCTGCATCCACCAAATTTTTAGTACCTTCAAAATCCACCTTGTAAGGCGCTGTCGGGTCAAAACCAGGGGCCGCTCCTGTCGCGCACAGCAACACCGTACTGTCGCCGATGGCTTCGCCCAGAGAAGTCGCATTTAATACATCCCCAATCACTAACTCTACCTCCGGCGGTAAAATTTGCCTAGCTGTCTCTAGATTTCGCACTAAAGCGCGCACGGGAATGCCTCGCTTGACCAATTCTGCGACAATTCGGCGGCCAGTCTGGCCTGTGGCTCCTGCTACAAATGCTTTCATAAGAAAAATGGGTTTGAAACCCCGTCCTTTTAGGACGGCTTTACTTGGGAAATCGTGGGCTTTACTTTCTGTGAATTGTTGTCGCTTGCCCTCTCAATCCTGTAGTATAATGTAGAAACAGAAAACGAGAACTATGAAAGCAAGGTATCAATACAGATTCTATCCCACGAACCAACAACGACAGAGCCTCGCTCAGTTGTTTGGTTGCGTGAGGGTAGTCTGGAACGATGCCTTGGCTTTGTGCAAATCCTCCGATAAGTTGCCAAACTACAATCAGTTGTCTGCACTGCTAACTGGCGCTAAAAAAACTGAAGAAAGAGCTTGGTTGAACGATGTATCTTGCGTTCCTTTACAGCAGGTTTTGAGACATTTGGCAACAGCCTATAAAAACTTTTTCAACTCTCTTCAAAAGAAAAGAAAGGGGGTAAAAGTAGGTGCGCCTAAGTTCAAAAAAAAGACCAACAAGCAATCAGCCGAGTGTACCAAGTCGGCTTTTTCGATTAAAAACCATCAAGTTTACTTGGCAAAAATAGGGAATGTCAGTCCTATATGGTCTAGGAAGTTACCATCCGAACCCTCTTCGGTGACGGTAATCAAAGATTATGCAAACCGCTACTTCCTCAGCTTTGTAGTAGATATCAAGCCTGTCAATCTAACGCCAATAAACTTATCTATCGGCATCGATTTAGGGTTAAAAACATTTGCGGTATTCAGCGATGGGACGCAGGTAAAAAGCCCCGATTATTCGACAGCCGAGCGTAAAATTAGTCAACTGCAACGCCAGCTAGCACGCCAACAGAAAAACTCCAAACGCCGAAATAAAACCAGCCTAAAAATCGCCAAGCTGCAAAACAAAGTTGCCGACACTCGTTCAGACTTCCTGCACAAATTGTCAACCAAAATAGTCAACGAAAACCAAGTAATTGTTTTAGAAGACTTGAATGTGTCGGGAATGGTCAAGAATCGACGATTAGCCAGGGCAATTAACAGGCAGGGATGGTATCAGTTTAGGGTATTTTGCTCAGCTAAATCCGACAAATTTAGCCGTGAGCTGAGAATAATTAGTCGGTGGGAACCTACCAGTCAAGTCTGTTCTGAGTGCGGCTATAAATGGGGAAAATTAGACCTATCTATTAGGTCGGTGGTTTGCTTAAATTGCTCAACCCAACACGATAGGGATGAGAACGCCGCCAAAAATATAAAAAAAGTCGGGATAGGGCATTGCCACGACTCTAAACGGACGCAGAGAGAGAGTAAGACTATGAAGATAGCATCTCCCAATGAAGCGTCAAGAATCACCGCCCTTTTAGGGCGGTGAGTATGTCAAAAGTCGAGTTATGCTGAACAAGGGTAAATTTTGTTGCTATAGCGCAACTATCCATTTCTCAATTGTAGGGAGGAAACTTCCTTGGCACATCCCCAACCCGATCGATTGGCGTGTATAACAGGAGAGCAGACGATGAAGCAGGATTCCGCTGAATATCAAACTGTTGAAGCTTCTGAGGAAAATTACTACCCAGATGGGAGTTTCGGACAGCCCCAAAGTCAAAGCGCGGATGCAGGAGAGGAAGTTGAGCCGATTTGGTTTCACACGCATTTTGAAGACAGCATGGAGATGTACGCGGATGCGGAGACGGTGGCGAACCATTTGAACAACCACAAGAATTGGTTTTGCCATTGCGCTTCGCCGATGAAGGCCCAGCCGATCGGCGAAAACGGCTATGATTTATTAATCGGTCGTTTTGGGGCTTTTGGCTACCGCGTTGAAGCGAGAATTGGTTTAGAGTTGCTGCCGCCTGACGCTGAAGGCTGCTATTTGATTAAAACTATTCCGGTTCCGAATTATACCTCGCCCGGGTATGAAGTGGATTTTCGATCGGCAATGAAGCTAGTGGAGATACCCTCTGTGGAGTTTGCCGCCGATTGGCCGAGTGCGGAACGTGCTAAGCTGCCGCCTGCGATTACCAGTGCTACGTGGAAGCTGGATTTGGCTGTGGGAGTTTGCTTTCCCAAGTTTATTCGATCGATGTCTCAACCTTTAATAGAAAAAACCGGCGATGCGCTTTTGGAAAAAATTATCAAACAAGTTAACCGCCGCCTGACGTATAAAACTCAGCTTGTTTTTCACGAAAGTTTGGGCATTCCTTTTCCGAAAAATCCTAAGAAACATTAACAAGACTTGCGCTCTAACTCACATTTGTAGGGTGCGCACTGCGCACCTTACTCTTAAGTGCGATCGTAATAACTTATACCATTTCAGATTTGAGACTTCTGCGTGAGCGCGAGCGTCGAAGGATTTTAGATAAAATAATTGGGAATAATTGATACTGTATGGGTTGGGTTCACGCACAGTTGCATCCTTTTTTGAAACTGATATCACTTCCTCTGGGTGCTTACGCCTATTTTATTGAAGGCAACACTTGCGTGACCTGTTAATCCAAATAACAAAGTTATTGCTAATAAAATTTTAGGGTAGAGTCGTAAGTGCAGTTTGACATCTGCTCCTTTATGACCCTCCTAATTAGATTTTTTTAGAGGAAATTTAGCACAGGGTCGGGCACAATTGTTTCAAGTCAGATGGCATCAACTTAGACAGAATTATTATTAAAAAATTCTTCAGTCATGATGCTTTCCCTCCTTATTACCTTATAATCAAGTAGGGTAGCCGATGCAGTCGAAAAGTCGTTCCGATCCCTCCAAAACCAGCCAGTGTCTAAGATCACAAAACCGCTCGATCGCCCTCACTCCCCAAAAACGTAAAGTTATGTCACATTAAGTAAAGGGTTATAAAATAACTCTTGCCATATCCCTAGAAAGTTATGACAACAATACTAAGAGCTACAGCAGAGAAAATGGAGATAGACGGGCAGCAGTTGAGGGTAGACCAAGAACTCATTCTCAATCAAGTAGACAATGCGATCGCTCTGTTCGACTCGTCTGACTGCTTAGTTTTGTTTAACAAAAAATTGGCCCAAATCTGGGGACTGTCCCCAGAATGGCTGGAAACAAAGCCGAAGTGCCACTTGCTGTTTGCGGAAATTGTCGATCGGGGTTACTTGTCCCTTCAGCAGTGGCAAGAGTTTCAGCAAGCACTGGAAACATCTGAGGATGAAAGTTTATCATTTTATTTCGAGCAATCCAATGCGGTTTGTTTGGAGGTGTGCGCCACGATAACCAAGAGTGGCGGACGGCTGTTGACCTTTCGAGACGTTACGGTATACCAAAACTCCCAAGCTAGCTTGAACGCAGAAGTCAGGCGGCTGAGATTTCTTTTAGGTTTAACCGAACGCCTGCAAAACTCTGAGAGTTTGCAAGAAATAGGTCAGTTTGCCCTCACCTATCTGGTAGAGGCAATGAATGCAGCTTTCGGAGATGTCAAGGTGATTACCGGCCAAGGAAACGACCGGCAAGCGACGGCGATTTGCAACCAAATTTCTACTCAATTTCTGGCTTTTTACGGGGAACCCGTAGTCGCAGGAATGCAAAAATTGCTCGACAAAGGCATTCCCTACAACATCGGTTTGCTGTGGGAAGTGGTGAAAACCGGTAAACCTCTTTTTATCGAGGATTATCCCCAACATCCCAATGCAGTCCCGGAATTTCGGCATCCGGGAATCGGACAACTGGCCATTTTTCCGATCGCAGCTACCAACGGCACGATCATCGGAGTGCTGACGCTGGAGTCCCGCAACGTCAAAAAACTGCAAGCCCCCCTCCACAAAGAAGTGCTGGAGGCAGCTTGCCGGACTCTGGGGGCGGCGATCGAGCGGGCTCAGACACGAGAGAACCTGCGCCAAGTTAACGAAGAATTAGAGTATTCTTCTCAGTTGAAATCCGAGTTTTTAGCCTCGATGTCCCACGAATTGCGGACGCCTCTCAACAGCATTCTCGGGTTTTCTGACTTGCTGCTGCGGCAAACGGCAGGACAGTTGAGCGATCGACAAATCAACTATGTAGAACTGATCGAAAAAAGCGGCCAGCACTTGTTGCAGCTAATCAACGATATTCTAGACCTTTCTAAAATTGAAGCGGGGAAAGTAGAACTCAATTTACAGCCGGTTCGCGTTCACGAACTCGCAACAGACTGTGTGAAAATGATGCAGCCACGGGCAGACAAAAAGCAGATCGCTTTGTCTTTAGAACTAGACTACCGCATTACTAAAGTTTTGCTCGACGAACGGCGAGTGCGACAAATTGTGATTAATTTACTTTCCAATGCCATCAAATTTACCCCAGAACAGGGACAAGTTAAACTCAGCGGGCGTCTCGTCTACGGCAGTGAAATAAAGGGCGACTACCGGCCGGATTGTTCTCCTGTAAATCCCAGCACTCCTTATTTTTGTTTTGAGGTGAAAGACTCCGGCATCGGCATTCCTCAAGACCGCTGGCACTTGCTATTTCGACCTTTTCAACAGGTGGATTCTTCCCTGACTAGGCGACACGAAGGTACAGGTTTGGGTTTGGCTTTGACTAAGCGTCTGGCAGAATTGCACGGGGGGACTGTTTCTTTTCAATCGGTTTGCGATCGGGGAAGTCTTTTCCGCGTTTGGCTGCCTTTGACGGAGATGCGTCAACAGTTGGGAAACTTTGCTTCTTGTGCCTTGGATTCCAAGTTAATCCCTGCTTGTGCCATTGCTTTACCAATTGGCAGCAAGCGGGTTTTGGTTGTCGAAGACCAGCCTTTTAACCAAATGTTAATTTCTGAGGTGATGGAATTGGAGGGGTACGGGGTAGAGATAATCGCGGATGGTTCGGCGATGGCCGATCGTATTCTAGCCGCCTCTGCTGCCCCGGAGTTGGTGCCGGATTTGATTTTGATGGACATTCAGTTGCCGGATGTTGACGGTTTTGAGTTGATGCGCCGAATTAAAGCAGATCCTGTCTGGGATTCGGTACCGATGATTGCGGTGACGGCGATGGCGATGCCCGGTGACTGCGATCGATGTTTGGAAGCGGGCGCTTCTGCTTATTTGAGCAAGCCGCTGGATTTGAATTTGACTATCGCTACTGTCCGTTCTTTTCTCACCTAACAATAATTATTTGCAGTTCCAGCACACCCATTTATGAGAAGTGATAACAAGAAAGGTTAAACTCAATAGTAGATAAATATCTATAGGACTTGCGCACACTTGCCTCAGAAACCCGGTTCCTACGAAAAATATCGAGTTTAGTAACGAGAAATATACGAATTAACCAGTTTTCGAGGTTCCGCACGCGCAAGTCCCGAGCTAAATTCAATATATATATTCCATGTCAAACAAGTCGCCCTGCATCATGTTGGTTGATGACGAGCCAGCTAATCTGACTTTACTGGAAGAGTTATTGCGCCTGGAAGGATACGCCACAGTATCGGCGGAATCGGGCGCGGAAGCGCTCTCCCTCGCCCGCGCCTCTCGACCAGATTTAATTTTGCTGGATATTATGATGCCGGAGATGAACGGTTTTGATGTGTGCGAGCGCCTGCGGAAGGATACGGCCTTGCAAACTGTACCCGTGATTTTTTTGACTGCCCTCGATGACGATAGCTCTCGCCTCAGAGGGTTAGAAATGATGGCAGATGATTATTTGACAAAGCCTTTTAACAGTCGCTTGCTGCTGGCGAAAGTTGAAAATATTTTGCAGTTGAGTCAAATGCGATCGCAAGCTGTATCTTCCCAATTCAATCAGCAAGTGAAAGAGCAAAGCAAGCGCCAAATAGCCGCAGCTTGGGAGGCAAACGAATATCTTTCCGAAAAATTTCAGCTATTTGTGCCGGAGCAACTTCTCGGACGAATTGCGCCGCAAGGAATAGAATCTATTCAGTTGGGCAATGTCACAGAAGAAGAGCTGACTATTTTATTTTGCGACATTCGCGGGTTTACTGCGATCGCAGAATCTCAAGAAGCTCGCGAGACTTTTGAATGGTTGAACGCTTTTTTCACTAAAATGAACGATTGCATAACGTCCCACGGCGGGTTTATTGACAAATACCTAGGCGATGCAATCATGTCAGTATTTGACAAGCCGAAATCTCACGCTATGGATGCGATCGAAGCCGCAGTAGCAATGCAAGAAAGTTTGCAGAAATTTAATGCCAGCCGCCAAAAATACAATTTAGAAGATCCACTCAATATCGGTACGGGAATTAACACAGGTATCGGCATGATCGGCACTTTGGGTTCCGATCGCCGCATGGACTCTACAGTCATCGGCGATGTAGTCAATACAGCTTCTAGGTTAGAAAATTTAACTAAAATATACGGCTGCCAAATTATTGTTAGCGAAAATGCCCTCGTTCATGCGAGAGAATTTTTAAATGGCATAAGTCCGAACTCAAACTCAAAAGAAAGTCTATTATTAAAATGCGATTTGGAAGTGGGAACACAGGAGACTATTATTTCTACTTCTGGGGCAACTGCTGCAGACAGCGATTTGCCAAGCAACAATTATTACTATCGCTGGATCGATCGAGTAACCCCGCGCGGCAAGCAGCAAGCTATTGAAATCTACGAAATCTGGAGCGCCTCCAGTCCCGACTCCGAGGTAAAGCTGCTTACCCAGGTTTTATTTGACAAAGGAATTCAAGGATGGCAATCCGAAAGATATGTCGCCGCCTTGGGATATTTTCAGCAACTAATCGAACAAAACCCTGCTGATACAGTCGTCAGTTTTTATATAAATCGCTGCCAGGAAAAACTAGGTTTGATACCTACAAGTAGCCGCCCAGAAATGAGCTAAATAGAACCAGTTCCTAGTGAGTAATTCAGTTTTATCCATCATATCGGTTCGTAGTGAGGACTTCAGTCCTCTCTTGAGAGCGCCAATAAAAGCTAAGCTAAAGTAATCTGATTCGTAGTGAGCACTTCAGTCCTCTTTCTTAGCGCAAATAACGGCTAAAGTTCTGGCTAGGAACCTATACCAATTCTGAAAAGTACGCGAGCATCTGTAGGGACACTTTTAATAATTGGTATAAGATTGAGGATTGTAGCCAGACTTTTTTAAATGGGTATTATGGGAAAACTCTAATTTTAGACCATCAAACAGTCGTCAAAACTTGCTCTCTCAACTTCCCGATCAACTCATTAATCCCCCCCGTATTCAAACGGTAACTCAAAGGATGACCGATTAAATAAGCCGAACTTTCAAACAAAACATCAATTTCCACCAAACCATTTTCCCGCAAAGTTTTGCCCGTCGAAACCAAATCCACAATCGCCTCCGACATACCCGTAATCGGCCCCAACTCCACAGAACCGTAAAGCGGCACAATTTCCACCGGCAAATTCAAATTGTGAAAATATTCCCTTGCACAGTGTACGAACTTAGAAGCAACTCTACCGTGAGGAGGCAAATCCAGCGTTCGTCGGTAAGAACTAGATTCCTTCACTGCCACAGACAGCCGACACTTGCCAAATTTTAAATCAATTAAATTGGCAACTTTCGGAGTTTTTTCCCGCAAAACATCATAACCAGCAATCCCCAAATCAGCTTGACCGTATTCCACATAAACCGGCACGTCGTGCGTCCTTACTAGCAAAGCTTTAGCAGTTCCAGTAGGGTCATAAATTTGAAGTTGTCGGTTAGAAGAATCGAGAAAAGCACTGAAGTCTAATCCAACCGATTTAAACAGCCGAATGCTATCTCCTAACAGTCCGCCTTTGGGAAGTGCAACAGTAATCATGTCAAATTTTAGAGTGTAAATTGCTCAATTTGGGAAGGGGGCGAGATCGGCACAAGCAGAAACAGCTTTTACCAAACTCAGAATAACACATAGAGTTCATAACGGAAAATAAATTTCGGGCATTGCTCGATCCTTTGTTTGGGTATATATTATATTTAGTCACTTTTTTAAAGGGCGGTCGGTATGCAAAACAATCAAAAGTTTGACACTCAAGAATTTGACGGAAATTTTCACAGTGTAGATCCGCCCATGTGAAATCAAGCGTGATCGATGAAGCCCCCCAATCGAAGTTTGCAGAAAAAGGCGGAACGCTGGGAGGGTGTTAATGTAAAATGCTTGCAGAGGCTGGTGCACAGAACTGGGCGATCGCGCAATCGCCCGAGGTGTGTCACGCCTTTGTGTATTCAACTCTAAAACTTAAAATTTAACGGGCGATCGCAAATAGCTGACAGCTAAAATATGACCAAATTGACTCTGGTAATCGGCAACAAAAATTATTCCTCTTGGTCCCTGCGTCCTTGGCTGGCGATGAAACAAGCTGGACTAGAATTTGCCGAGGTGAGAATCCCCTTAGACTGCCCGACAACCCATGAGGAAATTCGGCGCTATTCTCCCTCGGGAAAAGTGCCAGTTTTAATCGACGGCGACCTAAAAGTGTGGGAATCTTTAGCAATTTGCGAATACGTTGCAGAACGCTTTGCTAATGATTTGTGGCCGGCCTATGTAGCGGAACGGGCGATCGCCCGTTCCGTCTGTGCCGAAATGCACGCGGGGTTCCAAAATTTGCGCGAAAATATGCCGATGGACTGCCGCAACCGCTATCCGGGAGAAGGGATGACTCCCGGTGTAGAAGCAGAGATCGATCGCATCTTTGCCATTTGGCGCGAATGCCTCCAAAAATTCGGAACAGGCGGCAATATGCTGTTCGGAAAATTCACAGTTGTTGACGCGATGTTTGCCCCCGTTGTCATGCGTTTTGTCACCTACGAAGTCAAATTAGATTCAGAAGCAAAAGCTTATACTGATGCAATTTTGGCACTACCTGCAATCCAGGAATGGGTAGCAGCAGCTTGCAGCGAATCGGAAAGTATTGCACATTTTAAAATCTAGTAAAAATCAGTTTACTTAACTTAAAATCTCAAATCTCAAATTTGAAATCAGGATGCGGATTCTTTTAGTTGATGATGAAGTTGAGTTGACTGACCCTTTGAGTCGAGTTTTAACCCGCGAAGGTTATACAGTTGATGTGGCCTTTGACGGAGCAAGTGGCAGCAATTTAGCAATGCAGGGCAATTACGATTTGCTGATTTTGGATTGGATGCTGCCGAGACAAACCGGACTGGCAATTTGCCAGAAGTTGCGATCTCAAGGACGGAATACGCCAGTCCTATTTCTCACAGCCAAAGATACCGTAGACGATCGCGTACAAGGACTCGACGCCGGTGCAGACGACTATTTAGTCAAACCTTTTGAACTGCGAGAACTGCTAGCCAGAGTCCGCGCATTGCTGCGGCGGCCTCCTACTTTTGATGCCGAGGTTGCTGTCGGGCGGCTACAAGTGGCAGATTTACAGCTAGACTACGACAATCAATTAGCTTATCGGAGCGATCGCACAATTGACTTATCAGAAAAAGAATGTCAGTTATTAGAATACTTAATGCGCCATCCCGGTCAACTGCTAACACACGAACAAATCCACCAATATTTGTGGAGTGAAGCAGAAAAACCCAGCAGCAATGTATTAGCCGCTCAAATTCGCCTGCTGCGGCGCAAAATAGAAGCCCCGGGCGAATCTGTGCTAATTCACACTGTCTACGGCAGAGGCTATCGCTTTGGAGAAGCCAGCTAATAATAATAGGAATTGCCCAAAAAATATTGTAGGAAGCCATGCAGACCTCACCTTCGGCATATATAACTTTATTTACTTTCGGAAAAGCCAGGGCTAGTTTTATACAAATATTATCGGTTCTCGGGAAAGTTGACGCCCTAAGCCAGCCTTTACGGATGTTGACAAACCAAAGTAATTACTGTCACCTCCGGCGGACAAAATAGCCTCCCGGGCGCATAAGTTCCCAAACCGCGATTCACGTACAGCAAATTACTCCCAACCGAATGCAAACCGCTAGCCCATTCCCAGTGAGTAACTACTCGATCGCAAGCCGACACAAAAGGAATGAACTTTCGGATTGGTTTAGGAATGAAATAGCCAATTTTTCTGACCCAAGCGAACAAAGGCCCGATACGGGGAATAACGATTTGACCGCCGTGAGTGTGCCCAGACAACTGCAAATCAATCCGCCAATTTTGCAGCCTTTCAGCAGTATCAGGATTGTGAGACAATACAATCCGAGGAATCGCGGGATTTATTAATGCCATTACAGGTTTAGGCGCAAAATCGCCCGACCAAAAATCTGCAAACCCAACTAAAGCCAATTGGGACCCCAAAGGATAGATTGCTTCGTTGTACAAAACCCGAATCCCGACACTATTTAAAGCATTCGCAACCTCTCTCTTTGCCCCTGGCCAATAGTGGTCGTGATTGCCCAAAACCGCGTAAATTCCCGCCCGACTTTGCAAGTTTTTCAATCGCTGCACTAAGGCGTAAATAGGTGCGGGGTCGTAGGTAATAAAGTCGCCAGTTAAAAAAATCAGGTCTGGTTCGGCTTCATTGGCTGCAGCAATCGCCTCTTCTAGCAACCATTCCGACAGCCGCACCCCGTCATAGTGAAAGTCAGTAAGCTGTACAATTTTAGTACCGGATAGATTTGCTGGAAGATTGGCGATCGGTATTGTTAAATACTCTACTCGCAGTTTCCCAGTTAATAACCTGTGCATAGATCTAAGGTTTATTGATGACAGAGCGCAACCTCTAGCTTAGCAAATAAACAGGCAAGACTGCCAAACTAGATATTCTTCCCTTTTCCTTCGGTCATCTGACTAATAACTACTAATTGCTGACTAAGGACTAATGGCTAAAGTCGTGGAACCAAAAAGTATAAAATTTCCCTCAATAAATTTAAACCAAAATGCAAATTTTTAAAAAAATTCCTCGCCGAATAGAGCAGAGGACTATATTGAATGGGTATGACTTTCGATGAATGAATATATTGCTAATGCACTGTTTAAATCAATTGAAGATCCCGAGTATTTATTACATCAGCTTTTAAATGAAGGATAGTTGATTGTTAAATCGGGAACACAATTAAAAATAAGGTTAATATTTGGATCATAGCTTAAAAACAGCTTATCTAATAAGCTGTTGTGCATTTAAATTGCATATTTCGGGCGGGAGCGCTGGCCCACCCCACTCATGGTTTGATTATTTCTTTAGAGGCCATTTAAATGCTGCTTAGCTTGCTAAATAAGCCTGTGACATGGCTGTGAGTCTCTTTTGGTTACTTTATTAAGTATTGAGAGTTGTTTATTTGTAGAGTTCTCAACTCAATTTTATCGTCTCTTCAATAAAGTTTCGACAGGATTTGCTCCGATGGTTTGATAACTACCAACTAACGCTCAGTGCGCGCTTGGTGGCGATCGCACTAGCTAGCTAAATTGTCGATCGAATGCTACCCCTATTGAACTGGCCTTACGCGCCCCACTGCTACAGCATTTTTAAATAATATATGACTTGCTCCAACTTCAGTTTAAAACACACTCAGTCCTATTGAGACTGGCTAGGAGGGCCCCGCATCTATATTCTCTTGGCAATTGCGTAAAGCGGCGACTGGTGCCGCATCCGCATCGAATCGGGCTACCGCTCCTTGGATTGCCCCTACCAAACACTATATATACTCGCAAAAAAAGGGAGCTCGCCGCAACTGCGGGGGATGGCGCGGCGGGGGAGTTAATCTCGCATGGCTGCAGGACCGGTCAGCAACCGCGAGATCCTGTGAGTGCCACAAGAAATAAACCCGCTGTGGGGCCCGCGTATAACGGGTCCGGAACAGGACTGCTGCGACGGGTGCAAGATAGGACTTCATCCTCTTTCGCATCAATTCACCCCCGCTAGGAGGCTTGTTTCGCCCCTGTCTATCTTTTCATCAGCTTTCCTGATGAGTTCTATCAGTTTAACTGTCGCTAGACCCCTTTACAAACACTAAGGATACCGTTAATAATAGAAACATCATCCG
>Ga0256856_1000026_pt1 | contig 14734 bp, 13 predicted proteins | sample BONt10_FD_181175 | JGI IMG/M metagenome (GOLD analysis project Ga0256856, IMG submission 181175) | Terrestrial sediment cell enrichment communities from Utah, United States - BONCAT_SYTO_Terrestrial_sediment - 10 | ecosystem: Environmental > Terrestrial > Deep subsurface > Rock core/Sediment... | reverse complement strand
TGCCACTGGCCAAAAACTCCCCGCCAGGACTAAAAGCCACCGCCTCCACCCCGCCAGCGTGACCAGTCAAAGCCGACATCCGCCTTCCCTTATTCAAATTCCACAACTGCACAGTTTTGTCCCGACAGCCGCTAGCCAAAACCTGACCATCCCGACTGAAGGCCACAGCAGAAACCCTGTCAGAATGACCAGCCAAAGCGTACCACCACTTACCCTTATTCAAATCCCAAATATGAATCATTTTGTCCCGGCCGCCACTAGCCAAAGTCGCGCCATCAGGACTAAACGCCACACAAGTCACCCAGTCAGAATGACCCGTAAGAGTGTACCACCGCTTACCCGCATCCAACTTCCACATCTCAATCGTCTTGTCCTCACTGCCGCTAGCTAAAGTCCCGCCATCAGGACTGAAAGCTACCGAGGTGACAGCATTAGAATGCCCTACCAGAGTATGAACACACCTCCAAGTAGGCGCGCGTGCGGGTACAACCCGCTGCATCTGTGGCACAGGTATAATTGTGCCTGCAACCGTTGGCGGCACTGCATTCTGCACCACAGGCGTCTTCTGCGGCACGGGAATTGCCCTCGGCGCCGGAGTCGGAACCTGCGCCGCCGACTGCGGAGGCTGCAAATCTTTCAATACCTCAGCTACAGATTTGTAGCGGCGACTGAGACTTGGTTCGATCATTTTGTCGAGGATGCGACTTAATTTCGGATCGATTGGAACTTTCAAAAAGTCTCGCCAAACCCAAGCATTTTGATTGATATCGAACAAATCAAAAGGAGATATTTGAGTCAGCAAATAAATGCAAGTTACTCCCAAACTATACAAATCACTGGCATAAACCGCTTGACCTCTAATTTGTTCCGGCGCGACGAATTCGGGAGAACCGATGACTGTACCGGTTTCTCTCAAACCCTCCACAAGTTTTGCAGCGCCAAAATCAACTAAAACTAATTCCCCGGTTAATGTTGGGTAAGTATAAATGATGGGAGTTTGAGAAATGCGACGCCGGATAATATTGGGCGGTTTAATATCTCGGTGAATTACACTGCGATCGTGCACGAACTGCAATACTGGCAATAAATCCTTCAGCAGACTGAGAATCTGACTTTCGCTGAAAGGCCCAGTCCGCGCCAACTCTTCCTGTAAATTCTGACCTTCTATAAATTCCTGTACTAAATACTGATAGCGTTCCTGCTGAAAGTGCGCCAGCAGTTCGGGAATTTGCGGGTGTTTCCCCAACTCGTCCAGCCGCACCGCTTCTCGGTTGAATAATTCTGCTGCTTTTTCGCTGCTGCTGGTACCTTGGGATAGGGGGAAAAACTGTTTAATTGCACAGCGCGGTTTAGAGGGTTTGTCTTGGTCTATTGCTAAAAAAGTGCGGCCGAAACCGCCGCGCCCGAGGGGTTTGATGGCGCGGTAACGCTCTCTCAGCAACAGTTTGGAGCCGCAATTCAGGCAGAATTGGGTACTATCGGCATTTTGCGGGTTTTGACAGGCGGGGTTTAGACAGTAACTCATAACTGAAGCGAGAAGGAATCAGCAGCATCTCTCTATGATACTGAGGCAAAAGGGCGATCGACTCTCGCGTTAGAATTATAGTCCTGGACGCACGGGCGACCAGAAACCGGGTTTTTCACCAAAATATTTGGTTCAAACTTTCAATCTCGGTTCAAAAACCCGGTTTCTTTGTTCGGGTGCCTAAGTCCTAAATTAGAAATTAAAGGACTGAAGTCATAACTACAAACTGGTTAGTAGTTATGACTTTAATCCTCATAATTTAAGAAGTCGCTTTCACTTCCAGAGCATACTCTTTAAACCTTTCCAAGTCAGCCATAAGAGTCGATTCAACTACTCGCGCTAGAAATGAATTGTCCATCAATTTTGCCAGCCAGCCGGGAACTCCATAAGCTACCGTCAGTTTGACAATGCTGCTGTTTTTGCGATCGTAAAATCTGATCGCACCCCGATTTGGCAAACCGTCTACCGATTCCCACTGAATTATCTGATTCGGCACTACTTTGAGAATCCGAGAAAGCCAGCTAAATTCTAACCCGCCAGTTGCGAGTTTCCAGCGCGACAATTCCGGGTTGTCTTCGAGAATGCGAACTGATTCGATCCACTTCATCCAGCGCGGCATTTGCTCTAAGTCTGACCAGAGTTGCCACGCTAATTCGATGGGAATTGCTACTTCTATTTGGACGCTGTGCTCTAACCAATCAGTCATGCGATTTTAGATTTTAGATTTTAGATTGAAGAATTGTTTCTTTCTTGTTTTTCTTTTTACCAGGCTCTGCCTGGTAACGCAGATGCTTTGGCTCTGCCTCGCGTTTCCTGTCTAAATACTGGAGGCAGAGCCTCCTGATAGGCATTCCCAGGCAGAGCCTGGGAACGAGAGACGAGAGAAAACTAGATAGGACTAATGACTAATGGCTGTAAGCTTCGAGAATTGCCTTAGCCGCTTGATGACCTGAAAGTGTCGCTCCTTCCATACTATCAATGTAGTCTTGCTGAGTATAACTTCCTGCTAGAAAGAAATTGGCGATCGGAGTTTTTTGAGCAGGGCGGAAAACATCCATTCCCGGTGCTTCGCGATACAAAGATTGAGCGAGCTTAACTACACTGTACCAAGTCATGTTTAATTCCCGCGCTGACGGGAATAAATCCTGAACTTGCTTGAGTACGTGTTGGGCGATCGCCTCATTGCTTTGTTTAATAAACGGATCTCCCGGTGTCAGCACCAACTGCAGCAGCGAGCCTTGTCCCTCTTTATAATAATCCTTGGGACTTGCCAGCGCTAGGTCTGCAAAACAGGAAAAGTCTGCATCTGCTGAATACAGCAAATTATCGATTCCTACAGCGTGACTCAACTGTTTTCGCTTGGCTTCGTCTTCCAGTTCCGTTACCCAACCGTCGAACCGCAATTGTACTGTAGCAACTGGCACCGCATCTAACTTATAAATGTTGTCAAATTCCGACCATTTGCGCCAAGCTGGGGGCAATATTTTCTGAATTCCTGGCACGTCGCAGGCGAAAACGTAAGTGTCTGCGGTAATCTTTTCTTCTGTTTCGCCGTTAGCTACTACCAAGCCTGTCACGCGGGTTTCTTCGCCTTCTTCAAACTGAATTTCTCGGACTCTGCGCCGCGTGTAAATTTTTGCTCCTTTCTTTTCCAAATATTCCACAATTGGTTTGTGCAAATATTCGTTGGGAGAACCAGCTAGCATCCGCATGACAGAGGCTTCGGTTTTTGAAGCAAAAAATTGAAATATTGTCAACATACACCGGGCAGAAATATTTTCTGTGTCGATAAAACCCAGTGCGTAGGCGATCGGATTCCACATTCTTTTGAGCGAGTTTTGGTTGCCACCTTGACGGCGGAACCAGTCAGCAAAGCTAACTTTATCCAAATCGCGGATAGTTTTCATTGCCCCGTCAAAGTCTATCAAACCTCGGACGATGGGGCTAGTTCCCAGGGCGATCGAATTTTGAATTTTGTCTTGTACCGATAGCTGGGATGTAGTAAAAAAGGCCTTCAATCCGTGAAACGGAGCACCGACGGGGAAGCGAAAATCCAAAGAACCAGTTTCGCCGCCTCGATTAATAAAAGTGTGCACGTGTTCTTTGAGGAGCAAATCGTCAAAAGCTCCCACTTTTTTCATCAGGGCAAATAAGTTATAATAGCAGCCGAAGAAGACGTGCAAACCCATTTCAACGTGATTGCCGTCGGGATCTACCCAACTGCCGACTTTGCCGCCGACAAAGGGGCGGGATTCAAAAATTTCTACTTCGTGCCCGGCATCCACTAAATCGACTGCTGTGGTCATTCCAGCCAGTCCCGCACCTGCGATCGCAACCCGCATTTTACCTATCCTTTACAGTATTTTTACAAATTGTAACAAAATTTAGAATTTCCGAAACATTCAAAGTTCATAAATGCCGATCGACACTTGTATAGCCCTCTGAATTCTTGCTAGGACATTGGCACTAAGTTGACCGTAAGGGCCTTGTTCCAGATAAGTCTTTTGGACAGTTATAATTTGCTCGCAGACAGCCAGCGAGTCAGATTCTAACCCTCCTTCACCGTGCCGTAATCAAAACCCGAGTCGGAGTTTCGCCCCCTCTCAAATCGCTAGTAAAAGGGACAATCAGTACAGTACGGCTCAATTCATTCCGGCTATCTATGGAAACGACAGCAACAGGACGCTTTTTGGTATCTCCGATCGTTCGCAAAGCTCTAACAAGATAAACTTCGCCTTGTCGCGGATAAGCTTCTGTCATTGTCTCAAAGACCTTCCTCTATTAAAATTTCTTCCATTTGTTCCTGAGCAAATGTTGCCCATTCTTCCTCAAACTCAATATCTTCTTGGCTGCGGTTTTGATAAAACTTCCGCAACTTATCTTCTATTTGCTTAGCGTACCAGAGACGGAGAGCTTGTTCGATCGCCTCCGTCCAATTATCAGTAAGTTGGTCTATTTTATCAGCGAATTCAGCATCAAGGGCGACTAACACTTCTCGCTTTTGAGTAGAATTTGACATAATCATTCTCCTGAATAATTCACACAGTAGGGTGCGCAACGCGCACCTTAAATATTACTTTTACCTCTTCCTTCTCACAACAGTCAACAGTCAACAGTCAACAGTCAACTAACTTTAAAACATCGGCATCAACTGAAGCGGCCCAATTCCCAACTCTTTAGCAGACACCCAGCGCACCTCAAACAAAGCGACCATATCCTTAAACTGAGGCTGACCGCGAGAAGCACCCATCAAGCCTTTAGCAATTACCAAACCGCACCAACCGTTGGTAAATTTACAGCGACGCTCCCACTTTTGGCGAGCTTCCTGATGCACCGGATCATTTTCATTAAACTCCCCAAACAAATACAGATCCCCATTTTTAGTTTGCAAAATACCCAAGTCGTATTGTTCATCCTCAAAAGGATTTTCGCCTGGATTAAAACCAATTGCTTTCACCCCTCCAGCTTCTTTCAAATCCTGAATCATAGTTTTCGCCTTCGGATGAGAAGTTTGGATCATCACCACCGGCAAACCATCTCCGGCGGTATTAATATCAATTTCTGCCGCTTGGTAAAACTGGACACTTGTGCGCAGGAATTCTACGGTTTCCCAAGGTACGGCACCGAGACTCAAAAATGAATTTTGCGGCACCAAATCGTCCCGCAGCAGTGGCATTTCAAATTCATCATCATCATCATCATCATCATCGTCATCATCATCGTCATCACCGAGCATCTGTAATAATTCGTCGGACACCTCGGGCATTGTCGAAACTTTAACGGATACCTGTTGAATTTCTCCGTCAGACTGCGGAACTGGGATGCGGTAGCGACTGTTGAGATTGGGAAACGTCTCTGCTCCCAATTTCCGGCGGCTGTTGCGGAAAAAGCGGTGAAATGCTTCGAGAGCCACTAACATCGTGAGGGCTTCTTCTTCGTAAAGAATCGATCGCAATCCTTCTAAAGGATGCAGGTTGCCAAAATTTGGTTCAATTTCCGATGGAGGTAAATCGGCTAAATCAATTTCTTCTTCGTCGTCCTCATCAATATCGGTGGCACTTTCAAAGGTGAGAAACAAACAGTCTTGCCCTAAAAAAGCCTGTTCTAAATCTTCAAAAGATTCATCGTTGACGACTCGTTCTCGAAACCGCTTCAAGGATTCTAGAGAGCGGTACAGTAAAACTCCGTAATCCATTCTGCCTTGCCCCAATACGGACACGTAGAGGCTGGCGACATCCCACTGATTGATTTCAATAGATATAATTTGGTGTTCGCTCAAAGTCCGCCACGGAGCATCGTGCCAAATGTGAGCAGCTTTTTCGATTAAAACTTCAGCATACTGAGGGGGCAACTCAGGAGGCCTGTTGATCGCCACCTCTTCCATGCCGCGAAATATTTCGTCAATTAGGGGCAATTCCGGCACGTAGTCAATGGAAATGCCTAAATCTTGAAGTACGCCCCGCAGATAAAATTGAATTTCTCGGTTTTTGACTACTATTTTTTGGGGGCGGACTGCGGGAGCCGGACTTTGGGGATGTTCCATTGCCCGTAGCAGGGCCCGGACGATCGCCTCTGGGCCGGCATCTGGGCCTACCATGTCCATAGCCCTTACGACGCCTTCAGAGCCGTCCACCCAGAGAATGCACTCGCCACCGGCTTCTGGAGCGTCGTCGTCCTCTAGCATCATGTGCGAGTCAGCATTAGATAAAGGTCGGCGGTCGCCCTCCCACACGCTGGGAATTTGAGGTAAGTTTTGTAGCCGACGAAGAGTAGTGCGATTCAGCGCTGCCATAGAGTAAGCCCGTTGGGTGAAGCATGGTTGCGGTGCCGGTAGCCGGTCAACCGCTGCTTATCAATCATAAACCCTATAGGGGGAGAGGACATCGAGCTGGGGAACGAGGCCCCACGGGAATTAAAAATTAGAAGGTAAAAATTCTGCCTTCAGCATCTAACCCAAGGCCGGATGGCGAATGCCTGTACAATGGAGGGATAAGATTAAACTCTTAGCATTAGACAATCTCAGGAGTTCGGCAAATTATGACTCAAGCCACTTCACAAAAGCGGGGAATTCAAATGACGGACTCTGCTGTCCGTCAAGTTTTAGCTCTGAGAGAAAAACAAGGTAAAGACCTCTGCTTGCGGGTAGGGGTGCGCCAGGGCGGCTGCTCTGGTATGTCTTACGTGATGGATTTCGCAGACCCTAGCACTGTGAAATCTGACGATGAAGTGTTCGACTACGACGGTTTTCAGGTAGTTTGCGATCGCAAGAGCATTCTTTATCTTTACGGTTTGGTTCTCGACTTCAGCGATGCTATGATCGGGGGCGGCTTTCAGTTTACTAACCCCAACGCCACTCAAACTTGCGGCTGTGGCAGTTCCTTTTCTACATAAATCGGAAAATAGGGCATTGGGGATTGGTAATTGCTAATTGCTGACAATGCCTCGGACTGCCTTGCTGCGTCCGGCACCCAATGCTCTTTCCCATCTAAAATTTCAAATCCCAAATCTAAAATCGAATGACCCCTGAAGAATTGTTTAAAGACGGTTTCGATCGCTACCAAGCTGGCGAAGCCCCGGCTAATCTGATCCCCGTGTTTAAAGAAGTGTGCGAGAAAGCTCCCAAAAATGGCAATGCCTGGGCTAGCCTGGCGTGGCTCTACCTTTTAGAAAATAAACCTGCACCGGCTCACAAGGCAGCAAAAACCGCCGTTAAATTGAACCCTCACGACCCCCAAGCTCGCATCAACCTAGCAGTAGCAATCCTCGATCTCAAAGAAAAAGGAGTGCGCCCCCACGTAGAAGTGGCTCAGCAACTCCTGATGGCTTCCGAAGAGTTGCTCGACGAAGTTAAAAAAAATTTTGAAGAAGGATTAAGCAGAAAACCGGACTGGAAGAGTCTCGCCCGGGTTAAACAGTGGCTTCTGGAGCCGTAATTAGGCAAACAATTCGATCGCGGGGCGGGGAGCGACGAAATTGGATTTGCGGTTTATTACGAGATCGTAATAAATCAATAAATAACTTTATGCAAAACTCAGGAAGTCAGTGCTAGTATTTGAAAACTTAGACGATTGACAAACCCGCTTAGCGGTTTTCAGATTTTACTACGATAACTATCTAGGAGTTCTAAAAACATGAGCACTGACAGCCACGTTAACATCAAACCAGCAACCCGCAACCACAAAGGTTTCTTTATTCAGCCAGCTTCTTATAAGTTGATGAGTATCGATAAATCCGGCTGGGCCTTGATTTGCATGGACAAAGCAGTTTGTCACTATGTAGATCCGGATGATTTGCAATTGCCAAATAAATCAGGAATGTCTGAAGGTTAATTCTAAAGTTTTGAGAGACTTTAAGATGCTTTATTTGAGTAGCTGCCCTCTATTGAGGGCAGCATCTTTTTTGGTCAGAAAAAAGTCCGGCAACGCGCAGTGAATCGGGATTTAACGGATAGAAGGAGAGAAGGAAGAATTACCAATTCCCGATTACCAATTACCAATTACCAATTCCCTAATTGTTAGATTTTAAGGCAAAAAGCATCTCAAGCTGAGCAGTTGTCGGTTCTGTAGAAGCTGTGGCTACGCTAATTCCTCGGAGAGAATTGAGCAATTCAGCGACGGGCGGCGAAACTAAATTTGGCTGTACTGCGAGCAAATATTGGTTAGCCCAAGACATGGTTTTTTCCATATCTATGTAAAAGTAACCTTGGTTGACTTGCGGTAAAGAAGTGGCGATCGCCTGAAAACTCGGACTGCTGCTTAACGGCTGGGGCGGTGTCGAAGTAATCACATCGACTAAAGGGCCACCGAAAGCTACAAACACAGAATTTTCATTCAGCCAACCGTGCCCGAATAAAGTGCCTTGCTGGGGTATTTGCCACTCGGTAACTTCTTTGCCTTGAACTTGTCTGGGGGCGACGCTGACTGTAGGATTGCTTTTGGCGATCGCATCGAGTTTTTTCAGGGTTGCTTCTGCAGCAGGGCGATCGCTGGTTTCAAAAATCATCGCCGCCCCCATCCCCAACTGAGACAAAATACCTTGATCCGAACCGATCGCCCCGATCGCAAATTCCCCATTCATCCAACCAAAAACATCACGATCCGCATCCAAATCCAACCGTTTAAAACTACTCCTCACCTGCTGAACTCCCCTGTCAACCTCCGGGCTATCTTTTGCCCTTGCCGTCGCCTGCGACCAAATTCGATCGATGCCCTTGCCACCGACTAAAGCAATGGTTTCGCCGGGAAATCTGGGTAACAATTTCGATGCGACTTGTGGATTTTGCTGCACGAATTTAGGGTCTAACTGAGCGATAGTTTTTACCCTCAATCCCGCACTGTCCGCCCCAATTCCCGCTACCATTGACTTGACTTGTTTGAACTGGGAAAACACTGTCCAAGGCAACTGGATATTTGCGGGCAAATTAGCTTTCAATTGCTCAATTGCAGCAGGATAGTCAGCAATATAAACAGTTGCGATCGGATTCTTGACACCAGCACTCTCTGCAAAAAACTTAGTTGTGCTCTGCTGCGTAGCGAGGGAGGGTTCTCCTTTAAAAGTATCGATCGCCAATTCCAGAGGCTTTCTCAAAGGAGCCATGACTAATTGGTCGTTCAGCAAAGCCACACTGTAGCGCTTGCCGCTTGGCTCTGCAATCTCATAAATTTTAACTCCTTTATACTCGGTTTCTTGAGTAGTTGCACCAGGCTGAGATTTTAATTTATTCGCAAAATTCCAAGCGCTAATTTTATTGTTGACGCTGACTACAACCAGCAGCTTAGGAGGCTCGGTTTTGGCAGCAGCATCAGGGGGCAACAAAGCGACCATCACCCCCCCCAGCCAGGGCTTTAAGTCCCTGTCAAAGTCGATTTGAGTGCCTGCCAAGCTTTGTTCTTGAAAGCTCTTCAAACCCATGCCGACCAACTTTTGAGCCCCTGGCGTGCCAAATCGCTGCAACTCGGACAAGGCTTGGGGATTGGGGGAGATGAAGGCGGCCATCATTGCTTCGTCGGGTACAACTTTGGCGCTGTCTTGAGGGTTGGATACTTTTTGGCTCAAACCCTGTACGTAAAAGTAGACCGCAGCGCTACCTGCTGCGACGATGGAGGCAGCAATTAGAAGCTTTGATTTTTTTGCAGGCATGGTTTGTGTTCCTCGTGTCCTTTATCAGTTTAATGAAAATACACAAAGCTTGTGGGGAGGCGATCGAGGCTGCTCTTTATTTTTGTATAATTCAAAACAAGTTTGGACGATCGTCTAAACTACTAAAAATGTGCATTGCGGGTAAAAGATGAAAGTAGCGATCGCGGGAGCAACGGGATTTGTAGGTAGCCGGCTGGTGGAAAAGCTGCAAGCTGCGGGACATCAAGTGGTGGTTTTGAGCAGGGATGCGGCGAGGGCCCGGCGAGTTTTTCCGGCTTCAGCTTATCCGAATTTGGAAGTTGTCGCCTACACTCCGGCGTCGTCTGGTGATTGGCAAAAGTCGATCGCGGGCTGCGATGGTGTTGTAAATTTAGCCGGGGTTCCGATTGCGGAGGAAAGGTGGACCCAGGCGCGCCAGCAAGCAATTCTGGACAGTCGCAGACTGACGACGGCAAAATTGGTGGAGGCGATCGTCAATGCTAATCCTAGACCATCGGTGTTTGTTAGCGGATCGGCGATCGGCTATTACGGAACCAGCGAAACCGCTGAGTTTGACGAAACTAGCCCTGCAGGAAACGATTTTTTAGCAGCAGTTTGCAAAGACTGGGAAGCAGCCGCCCAACCTGCAAAAAATGCGGGAACGCGGCTAGCAATTTTGCGGCTGGGGATAGTTTTGGGAATGGGAGGCGCGTTGGCAAAAATGCTGCCACCTTTTAAACTATTTGCAGGCGGGCCGCTGGGCACTGGGAAACAGTGGTTTTCTTGGGTTCATCGCGAGGATGTGGTTGATTTAATTCTGTATGCTTTGCAAAATTCGCAAGTTCAAGGCGTTTTGAATGCGACAGCACCGAATCCGGTGCGGATGAATGAATTGTGTCAAACTTTAGGGGAAGTTTTAAAGCGACCTTCTTGGTTGCCGGTGCCAAGTTTTGCTTTAGAATTGCTGTTGGGAGACGGGGCAAAAGTTGTTTTGGAAGGGCAGAAAGTGTTGCCTAAACAAACTTTAGCTAGCGGTTTTCAATATCAATATCCGACGCTGAAATTAGCACTCGAAGAGATTTTATCGAGAAGTTAGAAGTCGAATCCTCGTTCTCCAAGAAACCGGGTTTCTGCGATAATTTTGGCATCTTCACGCCCGATTTGGTGAAGAAACCCGGTTTCTGAGACCCTGCCAACTATCGAAGAAACCGGGTTTCTGCGATAATTTCCACATCCTGACGACCGATTTTGCTAAGAAACCCGGTTTCTGAGCCGCAACGCGATCGCCCAACAATCCAAGAAACCGGCTGCCCGGTAACGCATTTCACTCTTGCTGTGCCTCGCTTTTGCCGAAAGCAGATGAACAATCAAGAAATAGCAACCGCATTTAAAGTTCCTGCAGAACTCCCATTTCTTCAAGCTATCTGCTGGCAAATTGCTGATGTCAAAAAATTGAGTTTCAAGGAAATGCTATGCCGCTACGAATCCGGCTGGCATTATTGGGGAGTGTTGGGAACACCTAGCTCGGAGGAACTGGCTTTTATCCAACAAATCAGCCAACAGCATCAATCTTGGTTAATAGCGGAACTGGGAAGCAGTTGCCCGCCAAAAAATCCCGAAAATAGGATAAGTTCTCAAGCAATGTTTAAAGGCGAAATTCATCAAAAGATATTAACTGTACTCACCCACTTGAATGTCGAATTTCTACAGGAATGTCGGGCGTATTTTGGGGGCGGAACGTTGGTAAGTATGGAACACGGAGAATATCGGTTGAGCCAGGATATGGACTTTATGTGTCCGATGGATGATGGCTACCGTCTTCTGCGCCGAAAAGTTGCCGAAGGAGGCTATGATGCGATTTTTGCTAGTCGCGATTCCCTTGGGGATAGCTTCGCTTCACCCATTGTTCTCCCGAACGATATTCAAGCCAACCAGTATGGGATAAGATTTCCTGTTATTGTTGACGGCACTACTATTAAATTCGAGATGGTTTGTGAAGGGCGAATTGAGTTTGGCGAACCAAATTATCCAAATAGGTCGCCTGTTCCTTGTTTGAATCAAAGTGATAGTATAGCAGAAAAGTTGTTGGCAAATGCCGATCGACAGCCGGGCGATCGGGTAAATTCTAGAGATTTAATCGACTTGGCTATGCAAAGGTTAGCGACTCCGATTCCCCAAAGGGCGATCGACAAAGCTGAAGCAGCTTATCAAGTTATGGAACCGCTCGATCGAGCGATTCAGTATTTCCAAGATCGTCCCGATTATCGGGAAAAATGCTATGAGGTTTTGAGTATCGCAGAGCCCAATCAAGTTATTGACGGTATCGATTTACTAGCTGAGGATTTAGGCCGGGAAATAACAGTCAGGACATTTAGCGAGACTATAAATGATGTTAATTCATAAGCGGTCAATTTCCAGACGAAACTGACCGGTGTATAATGCTAAGGCGCGTGCTTGCGGGTAAGGTATAGCTATCCCGCAGGGAATCGTTGAATCAGCTTCAGAGAAAACCCTTTTAACTGAGATGTTGCACCATTCTCAATAAGCTTTTTATGAACAGGCAAGATGCCTGTTCCACAAGAAAATTCACTCTTTGTGGAACAGGCATCTTGCCTGTTCTTGAGAATGGTGCAGGATGTGAGTTTTAATGTACTCTCCCTCCACTAAATCGCACTGCTACGAGTCAGGCGACGGATTTGGGGCTTAAATACGGCAAATCCGATCGCCACGATCGCCAAAAACCCTCCGGTGATGGCATAGACTGCACCCATACCTACTGCCTTTGTCAACGGCCCAGTCACGATCGGAGATAAAAATTGTCCCAGAAACATCGCCGTAGACAAACCTCCCAGCGCACGTCCTCTCACCGCTTCGGGCACAGCGGCACTCAGCCAAACGGTCATGTTAGGGATCAAAATTCCCAGTCCCATCCCGGAAATAGCTAACCCAGTCAATACCTGCGCCCAGTTGGCGGATTGACCGATTAACAGATAGCCGATGCCCATCAACCCAAAAATTAAGGGCAGAAACGCGACAAACTCCATGCGCTGTTTGAATTTGCCATAGGTGAGGGATGCGATCGCACTCAATAGGGTACAAAGTGCGATCGCCATCCCACTTTGTGAGGGGGAAGCCTGCACCAAAGTTTCCAAGAAAAAGGGCAATTGAACGGGAATCAGATAAAAGGCAATTTGACTCAGCGTCGTCAACCCATAAACAATCCCCAGAACCCCTACAGGCATGGACTTCGGCGGTGCCTCTGCAGTAGGCGCTTCTACTCCTGGGATACTAGCATCAGTCAGATTTGGTTCTAAAATAAACACCAGGATAAGTGGCACAATCAACCAGGCAAATAGGTAAATCACAAAAGGATAGCGCCAGTTTTGCTGTGCCAGTATTCCCCCAAATGTCAGAAACAGCACGCCGCCCAAGCCCATAAATCCCGCTTGCAATCCCATAAATGCCGCACGGGCGGGGCCACTATAGTAGTCGGCAATTAAGGTGGTGGCTGTCACCATAACGCCTGCTACTGCCAAACCCAGAATCGCACGCCCCGCCAGAATTGCAGTCAAGCTATCAAAAAAGAGTCCCGAACTGCCTGCTAACCCATATAACAGGGTGGCGATCAGTAACAAGCGTTTGCGGCCAAAGCGATCGACAATTAACCCCGCAACGGGCGAACCAATGACAATAAATAGGGCGGGGAGGGTGATGATTAGTTTAACTAAAGTGGTGCGAGTATCGACATCGGCGATCGCGCTTGCAAAATGTTGTTTCATTGCTGGCAGTGCGGGAGAAACCGTGGCACCGGCCATCACTGTGAGACTGCTGGCCAACAACAGCGTCATTTTGGTTGCCCAAGATTGTGGATTTTGCTGTGGATGCGATCGGGGATTTGGCGGTGAATGTGACATCAGCTTTACTCGCTATTTCTCATCTCAATCTATCTCAAAATCTCAGTGCAGTTAACTTCATCCCCTATCTGTACTGTATCCAGCCGAATTTAGCCTAAATTTGCCTAAAAATCAAAATTTTTCATGATACCTTGTATTAAAACTTATAAACGTCAGTATCAATAGACTTCTCCGGAATCATTGTTGACTGATGACTGTTGACTGATGACTAATGACTGATGACTGTTGACTCGGGGTCAAATCCCTCGTTCCCAGGCTCTGCCTGGTAACGCATATCCAGAGGCTCTGCCTCGCTCCTTCAAACAAATCATCCGACTCAAAAATCAATCAAATCAACTGGCAACAATCCATCCTGACCCATATAATTTCGATAACTAGAATATCTCCAACAAGCCGGATCGTCAACCTAGCCGCGCCTAACAGGATTATTGTGGATATACTCCAATTTTTGCAACAGCATTGCTTCATCCAAAATAGCTTGCGGGTGGAACCCTTCTTGCCCTAGCTGATATTTTTGGTCTTTTTTGTGTAGCTTTTTATAGAATGCGAGTTGATCGAGGATGTTGGTAACTTGATTTTTTTCAAGCAAGTCAATTATGGAGCGAGCTGTAAATGATTTAAAATTTCTCATTTGCGTTGACAATTCAGAAGAAGTTAGGATTAAGTGCAAGTGATTTTCCACGTTTGACGTAACCGTGTAAGGCTAAACGCTTCTCCCGTTGCATAAAACTTAAGGAATCTAAGACTATTTGTGCTATTTCTGCTTGACAGAATACAGGAATCCAGTTGATAATTGTAGAGGTGACAAAGTGCGGTTGGTTGTCGGAATATATTACTTTGTATCGGCTTCTTCCCATTGGGGCGATCGAGGGTTTGTTGGTGGGTTGGGGCGAGGCCCAGGCTCTGGATATGCGTTCCCAGGCAGAGCCTGGTAACGAGGGAATGGAGGGTTTGTTTGAGGGTTAGGGCGAGGCCCAGGCTCTGGATATGCGTTACCAGGCTCTGCCTGGGAACGAGGGATTGGGGCGATCGAGGGTTTGTTGGTGGGTTGGGGCGAGGCCCAGGCTCTGGATATGCGTTACCAGGCTCTGCCTGGGAACGAGGGATTGGATGGTTTAAATTTTCACACTATCGTAATAATGCTGTCAAGATAAAAATATTAATACTCCTCTACAAA
>Ga0256856_1000025_pt1 | contig 14843 bp, 14 predicted proteins | sample BONt10_FD_181175 | JGI IMG/M metagenome (GOLD analysis project Ga0256856, IMG submission 181175) | Terrestrial sediment cell enrichment communities from Utah, United States - BONCAT_SYTO_Terrestrial_sediment - 10 | ecosystem: Environmental > Terrestrial > Deep subsurface > Rock core/Sediment... | reverse complement strand
AGCTCAGCAATTAGCCAAAAAACTGCCCGTTAAAGGCGATATAGAAGCAGTTTCCCGTGAATTTCCCGAAAGCGATCTCGCCCTTTCAATCTTGCACAGCAACGGACAATTAACATGGCAAGATCCTTTTAATTATGCGATCGACAAATCCGCACAGCAAAAAGCGGAAAAATCAAATTTTACCGCCGCTGAGGAAATGGTAAAATATTTGAAACATCGGCACTGCAGGTGGCAATTTTTGCTGCAAGCTTTTGGGTTTGCAAATGAGGCGAAATCTATGCAGTGCGGCCACTGCGATAATTGTCGGTGAAACCAGTCTCTTATATCTTGAAAGATGTATAGCCTTTCTCAGTAACCTGAGGTATTATCTGGCCTAGGGCATAGGCCTCCGTGGGCATAGGGCATAGGGCATACCTCACCACGCGATCGAACCGCTATAGATTGCGATAAACCCGTGTTCGTGGGGGCGGGTTTACGAGATTATTGGTTTTAGGCAGTTATTATGGGTGAAACCCGCCCCTACAGGATATGTACTGCATACAAATCGATCGATTTTCAATTAGCGATTACCGATTACTAAAGAAAGTAAATGATAGAAACAGACACTGCGGCACAGATTTACACAGTAGAAAATACAGAGGAATTCGATCGCAGTAATGTCAATCAGCGATTAGATATTTGGCTGTCAAACCAGATACCGGACTTATCCCGATCGCGAATCCAAACCCTGATATCACAAGGTAACGTCAAAGTCAACGACGAAACCTGCACCTCAAAAAAAATATCCGTAAAAACGGGCGATCGCATCCAAATTATTCTACCCGAAGCCCAGCCCACTTCCTTGCAGGCCGAAGCAATTCCCCTCGACATTCTCTACGAAGACGACAGCCTAATTATCATCAACAAACCAGCGGGATTAGTCGTCCATCCAGCCGCCGGACACCAAGACGGTACATTAGTCAACGCTTTGTTAGCCCACTGTCCCCTAGCAGAAATAGGCGGAGTTCAGCGGCCGGGAATCGTACACAGATTAGACAAAGATACAACAGGTGCGATCGCGATCGCCAAAACCGACATAGCCCACCAACACCTGCAAGCCCAACTGAAAGCCAAAACAGCCCGCCGCGAATATTTAGGCATAGTTTACGGCGTTCCCAACACCGAAACAGGCACAATAGACCTACCCATCGGGCGGCATCCCACAGACCGCAAAAAAATGGCGGTAGTACCAGTAGAAAAAGGCGGTCGCCCCGCAGTTACTCACTGGACAATCAAAGAAAGAATCGGCAACTATTGCTTAATGCACTATCAATTAGAAACCGGCCGCACCCATCAAATTCGCGTGCATACAGCGGAGATAAAACATCCGATTGTCGGCGACCCGATGTACAGTTCCAACCGTTCTATAGGCGTCAATTTAACCGGACAAGCCCTCCACGCATGGCGGCTGACATTGCAGCATCCAATCTCGGGAGAATTAATAGAGGCGATCGCGCCTTTACCCGATCAATTCAACACCCTGCTAAAAATATTGCGGTTGCGGGCTAATATTTGATAATTGGTATAGCAGTCGCCAAAACTGTTATGACAAGTCGCCATCAGGCGTTGAGAATTTTATCTACCTTGATTGCTTTGTTCAACATTCTCTCCAGGATATTGTTTCTACCTTAACTTTTTTTAATAGCACAAGTATCACTTTGATGCTAGTGCAAGTCTGGGATGGTACTGCTTTGTGCAAATTTGTTTATGTCCAACATATCGATGTAGCCGTTTATCTCATTTCTCCCAATCTTATCTACTTTTATAGGTGCGATCGAGTTCTTGCAACCTTGACACCAGATTGCCCAGTTCCATGACGTAAGCATCCCTAATCTTCTTTTTGTTCCTCAAAATCACTTTGGCATCGCTAAATACAACTACTCGAGTGACCTTCGTTAACTTCTTAGCTTTTTTGATAGCCGTAGCTTGTTTGCCAATCTGTTCCAGAAAATCTTTCTCAAAATCTATCCATTTCCCGTCGTAAGATTGACGCTGGAGCACATCCCCCTCCAACCGAACTTCTTTTGGGTAAGACTTCACCTCAAGGATAAAATTGCTCCCTTTAGGCGATTGCAGCCACACATCGATCTCGCCTCCTTGCGGCAATCTTAAATTGTACTCAGCTATCCATCCAGATTGGGTTAGGGACTTCAAAACTTGCTCAGTCTTTTCTTCACCACAGGCCCCTTGGTAATATGTCTTAGACTCCTTCCACAACCTGTTCGCCTCCGGAATCAACAGAGGGGCGGTTAATACCCCTATCAAAAGAGCTACAAGCAAAAATAAAGGATCAAAATGTGCTACCGCGTATACCAGCAGTGGCAACACCAGCCCTGTCGCGACACCGTACCTGCATAAGGCTTGGGTACGAAGCTGTTTAGCACGGCGACGCAATGGTTTTCCAGCATCTTCGTTATATTGCGGCTGCATAAATGCACCTATGCACTTATAGTTGACAATGAGAAAAGGTCGAATTATTTTTCTTCCTTCTTCCTTCTTCCTTCTTCCTTCTTCCTTCTTCCTTCTTCCATCGGACTGACATCCGTTACATCCGTTACATCCGTTACATCCGTTACAGAATCCGTTGCCGAACTTCCTTCTTCCTTCTTCCTAATGACAAAAAATTATGAGTCCTAAGTTTTGGATTCCAAGTTTATCAAAAAACTCAAACCTCAAAACTCAAGACTCAAAACTCTCTCAGCCTAAAAGCCGATCGATTCAGTCGAGCGCCCGACACAAATAATTGCATCAGACAGCATCAATTACCGGCGACGGGGAACCATCGTGTCGATATTGATATTAGCCAGAGCCACCCGCTGCGGCGGAGTAGCAGGCAGGGGCATATTGCGCGCCATACCCAAATAGTTCGACGGATCGCCAGCCTTGGGCTGCTTCTCTTGAGGAACAAAACGGCGGACACTTGTTTGCCAGATGATTTGCGGGAAGCCAAGCTGCGAACGGTGGTACTCGTTGTAACGAGGCGTCTTCAAGTTGAAAGGAGTGTCCCCTCCAACTCGCTGAGGCAAAATTCGGCGCTGCTGGTAAGGTATTGTGTCATAGCCGAACTTATCCAGGTACTCATCGCTATTGACCAACTCGTCAATAAAGCCTTGAGGCCCCTTATTGGCTACCACGATCGACCAAGCAATCTTTTCGCGCTCGCTGTAAACATCCCGGCCCAAAATGCGCTGCACGCACATTTCCACAAACCGATAGTTGCTGTTAGTTTGATAATTCCGCTCCAAGAAAGGAGCCGAAGTCGCCAAACCGCGAATAAAGTCCCGCACCGTAATTTGGCCGAACTTGAGTTGCGACTCCAAAGACTTTTGGCGGTTGCTCTTGAGGATTTGGTGTTCGCTGTAAATCTGGCGATATCCAGCCCAAATCAAATTTTCCATGTCTCCAGACGAGAGCACATTTTCAGTTGTGAAAATTCTCGGCTGCTCGTCGCCCCCTATTTCATAACCAGCAACGCGCTGGTTTTGGCTCTTGGGGGCGTAGCTTAATAAAGGAAGCGCCACGTTAAAATCTCCGTTATCTCAAATTTCAGAAATAGTTGACACCGTGAGCTGCCAGCATAACGGATACAACTAACCAACATACAGATTAGGGGATTCCCGCAATCTAAATCTGATTTTCCTGAATTTTTGCAACAATCTGTAACATTTGTTGACTTTGGGGAAGTCAGGAGTCAGTAGTCAGCAGTCACCCTCGTTGCCAGTCTCTGGCTGGGAACGCCACTTTAGAGGCTCTGCCTCGTCTAATCTAACCGGAGGCAGAGCCTGAGCCCCACGATTCCCAGGCTGAGTCTGGAAACGAAGCCAAAGTAATGACCAATGACTGATGACTAATGACTAAATTACCAGCCCAGAGCCGAATAAAACTCGCTGGGGGCCACTTGAGCTGCTGCGGGTTCTGATGTTGCATCCGAGTCTGGTTCGACCCGAATTTCGGTACAAAAAGTCGAAGTGCTGAAACCGCCAAAGCGCTTTACACTACTCGTCCGCATCCGCACGTTCGGATTAGCAAACCAGAAACGCTCGATCGAACTCATCGTCTCGTATTCGGTAATCAGCAGCAGCCCATCCTCATCATCCATCTCAAAACGGCCAGCCACCGGCACAATTTCCGCATAGCCCCGTTCCCGCAACATCAAACCCTGCCGCGGATTTTCAGGATCGGGAACGATCGCGAACACCGTAGACCCTTTATGATTCTCATCATCCTTATCCCACGCCATCGAGCCGTGCCAAGTCACAAAAGCCCCCCCAGCAGCCCGGCTCGGATCGACAGAGTGCATCTTGCAAATCTCGGCGATTCGCGCGTCATCCGCACCCAGCGCCGTTACCTGAATATTTGAATCCCCAATCTCCGCTTGGCGGAAAGCGAGGTGGTGAGTGCTGCGCTGAGAACGCCACTCCCCAGCGCTGCTTTGAAAAAACTCCATTGCATCCATACGAACTAGCTCCTTTGGCTTAGGCTTCCCGGTGTTTACGCCTTTTTATGATAAGGCTCCCCCCACTTAGATGTACTTTTGCTACACAAATTAGTCTCAAAATGTCTACTTTGGACATATTGTCAAGCGAATGTTATGATAGTTTACAATGTAGGAGAAACAACAAATCCTGCGAAACGTCATTCCGATCAATCTCGCATCAATCTCAGCAAACTCGAGGAGCGATTTATGGATATGTCTACAACCAGCCTCAGCATGGAACAGCAGTTCAAACTGCAAGTGCTGCGCGAAGAAGTCAAAAGGTTAAGCCAAGACCAAGCTCAGGAATACTTGCTCGAAGTTATGCGGCAAAACATGGTTAAAGAAAACCTGTTAAAATATTGGATGAAGAATATGTGAACTCTTCAAGCATTTCTTCACAAAAATCAGTGGCTTGTATATGCAAAAAGTGCGATCGAGCTTTTAAACATAAAACCCAGAATCCCGCTTTCTTGGAGAAAGCGGGATTCTAAATTCACAAAAGTTTTACGCGGGTTTTGTTGTCGCTACCATACTCAGCAAATTAAATGTTTTTAGTCTCAAGCTTAAGAGACGAGAGTTGGTGTAGGGACAGGTTTCAACCTGTCGGGGACTCAACCAAAACGGCCGCTGACATAATCTAAAGTAGACTCTTCCTTCGGAGTTTGGAAAATTATCTCAGTCTTGTCACACTCCACAAGATAGCCAAACCGCTTCCCATCGTCAGAAAGTTTAGCATTGAAAAAAGCAGTCAGGTCAGAAACCCGAGAAGCCTGTTGCATATTGTGAGTAACGATCACAATCGTATACTTCTCCTTGAGTTCCCGCATCAACTCCTCAATCTTAATCGTAGAAATCGGGTCAAGAGAAGCGCAAGGTTCATCCATTAACACTACATCAGGATTAATCGCGATCGCCCTAGCAATACACAAACGCTGCTGCTGGCCACCCGAAAGTGAAAAACCGCTTTGCTTCAACTTATCCTTCACCTCATCCCACAAATAAGCTTGGCTGAGCGATTTTTCCACCAGCTCATCCATATCCCCCTTATAATTGTTCACCCTCGCACCATAAGCAATATTGTCATAAATCGACTTCGGGAAAGGATTCGGCTTTTGAAACACCATCCCAATCTTGCGGCGCACCGCCACAGCATCAATATCAGGATCGTAAAGATTTTGACCGTGGTAATCAATTCTACCCTCTAAACGAAAACCGCTAACTAAATCGTTGAGGCGGTTAAAACATCGCAGAATTGTACTTTTACCGCAGCCCGACGGCCCAATCAAGGCAGTAATGCGATTTTTAGGAATCTCCATTGAAACATTTTTAACCGCGTGAAAAGCGCCGTAAAAAATATTGATATTCTCTGTCCGCAAAACAGTTTCCGTTTGCTTGTCTAAATCCATCATCATACAGATAACAATCCTCTGAAATTTTACTCAAAACCTGGGTTACATTCGGCCTTCACCATAAGTGCATGAATGCCTTTTTAAAACTCACCCTTTAATACACTTTTTTGTGAGTAGCCCAGCGAGAAAGAATACTCGTCAGCAAAACCATAAACACCAAAATCAAAGATGCAGCCCAAGCCAATTCTTTCTGTGCCTTAAAAGGAACCGTTGCAAAGTTGTACACCAAAACCGAAAGACTCGGAGTTGGCTTATCAAATCCGGCAGGCCAAAAAGGCGAATTTAGCGCCGTGAAAATCAAAGGAGCAGTTTCTCCAGCAGCGCGAGCAATTGCCAGCGTCACACCCGTTAAAATAGCCGGAATTGCCGCAGGCAAAACCACCTGCAACACTGTCTGATAATTAGAAGCACCCACACCAACCGACGCCCATCTAATATCTTGCGGGACGATTTGTAGAGCTTCGTCAGTAGTCCGCACAATCGTCGGCAACATCAGCACGGCCAGCGCCGCGCCCCCTGCAATTGCCGAAAAACCTCCCATATTTACCACGAACAAACCGTAGGCAAATACCCCGGCAATAATCGAAGGAACGCCGCTGAGGACATTAGTAGCAAAGCGCACCCAGCGAGCGATTTGGCCTTTGCTAAATTCCGACAAATAAACGGCTGCCAATACGCCAAAAGGAACAGCAATTAAAGAAGCAATTCCTACGGTCATTAACGTACCGACAATTGCATTAGCAATACCGCCTCCCGATAGTCCTGGCGGCGGTGGCAGCTTGGTAAACAAGTCTAAATTTAGGCGATTGAAACCCTGTACGGTGACGTAAGAAAGCACTGCAAACAAAGGCAGCAGAGTGATGGCCAAAGCAGCTCCAGCCACTACAGTCATCCCCAGACTAAACAGCGCTTGCTGGCTGTTTTTAACTTTCTTCAAACTTCCTGTTTTCGATACCAAAGGATTCTCATCGGAGACGCTATTTGACATAAACTAAAACTATGTAGGAAATTGCGGCCAACTTCTAGTTGTACTTCGCTCTTACTTGAGAAACAATCCACTCAGCCAAAATATTAACAATCAGCGTCAGAATAAACAGAATTAGCCCCGTGTACATCAGAGCCGCCACTTGCAATCCCGAAGCTTCGGCAAATTGATTTGCCATCAAAGAAGCAATAGTATTTGCAGGAGCTAGCACAGAAGCACTTAACTGATTGGAATTGCCAATTAACAGAGTTGCGGCCATTGTTTCTCCCATCGCGCGACCGAGCCCGAGCATAATTCCGCCGACAATGCCGGAAAAAGCCGCGGGTACGAGTACCCTAAAAATGGTTGTCCAGCGAGTTGCTCCCAAACCTAGAGATGCTTGTCGCAAATCGGGCGGGAGACTTGCTAAAGAGTCGCGGGAGATAGCAGTAATAATGGGCAAAGTCATGATTCCCAAAATTACTCCGGCTGGCAACATTCCCGGGCCGACTGGCGGAGTGCTAAAAATCGGCAGCCATCCGAAGTTACTGTTGAGAAACTTTCCGACAGTGCTAATAATGGGAATCAATACAGCAATTCCCCACAAACCGTAGACTACGCTGGGAATGGCGGCTAAAAGTTCTACTAAAAAAACTAAAGCTGTGCGCACTGGCAGCGGCAAAAAATCTTCACTCAAGAAGATAGCAGTCCCTACTCCTAATGGTACAGCAATTAGGAGCGCGATCGCCGAACTGACGATCGTCCCGTAAATCATCGGCAGCGCGCCGTACTCTTCTTTAACCGGATTCCAGCTACTGCCAAACAGAAAGCCCAAACCGTACTGTTGAATCGCAGGTAAAGCCCTGTAACCAACGGTGAGCGCGATTGCCAGCAAAATTACACCAACTCCTATTCCCAAAATCCGAGTCAGCCAGATAAAGCCTTGGTCTAAGGATTTTTCTGCCCCAGAGCGCGATCGGCTCTCTGATTGAGCGCTCTTAGTATTTGAAATCATAGAAAAAAAAACCAAATATATAGTAGCGGAAAATAGCCTGTTTCGGAAAAAGCCAGAAGGAAGCAGAAACAAAGACTATAAATCAAATCACATAGGGGCGGGTTGATTCATCCCGTAACTTTTCAACAAGTATTTCTGGTCAAACCCACCCCTTGTATTTTGAAAGAAGTAGATGGCGATTTACCGCCCAAGCGGGGGCGGGTTTATCAGATTATTGATTTTAGGCAATTATGCTTGGTGAAACCCGCCCCTACACAGATGCACCGATTGTTACATAGAAGAGGGGCGGATTTATTAATCCCCTGACTTTTTAACAAATATTTCTGGTAAAACCCGCCCCACAGAAATATCTCTCTTCGTTGTTCCTGATTTTTACCCGCACGCGCAATGCCGAAGGGCTTTTTTCCCTCTGACAACGGACAACAGTCAACAGTCAACAGTCAACACTCAACAGTCAACAGTTACTATTGGGCAACCTCAATCTTGTAGTCTGGGCTGATGCCGTCAGCGGCCGCGGCTACTTTTTCTTTCACGTTTTGGGGCAGAGGAACGTAGCCCAATTCGGAACTAACTTTTTGACCTTCAGTTAAGCCGTATTCAACCATTGCCTCAATGGCTTTGGCTTTGTTGGGGTCAGCAACTGTTTTGGGGACAAGCATCCAAGTGTAGGTGACAATTGGATAGGATTGAGCGCCTTCGGGGTCTTCGATAAATGCTCGCAGGTTTTCCGGCATGGGCACAGTTGCTAAAGCTTGAGAAGCTGATTCGTCGGTAGGTGCGACAAAGCTGCCTGCTTTGTTTTCCAAAGATGCAAATTTGACGTTGTTGTTTTTGGCATAGCCGTATTCTATGTAGCCGATGCTGCCTACGGTTTGCAGAATTTGGGCCGTGACGCCTTCGTTGCCTTTTGCGCCTACGCCTACGGGCCACTCTACTGTTTTGCCGTCGCCTACTGCAGTTTTCCAGTCGGGGCTGATGGCACTCAGGTGTTTGGTGAAGACGGCGGTGGTACCGCTACCGTCGGAACGGTGGACGATGGTGATGGCTTGGTCTGGCAATTTCGCGGTCGGATTGGCCGCTGCAATTTTGGGATCGTTCCAGTTGGTAATTTTACCGGCGAAGATATCTGTGTAAACATCCCGTGGTAGTTTCAATGGTTCGGTTAAGTCTGGCAGGTTGTAGCCCAGGACGATGCTGCCGGCTGTCATGGGCAGTAAGATTACGCCTTTGTCTGCTGGAACTTTGGCGATTTCGTCGTCTTTCATGCCGGTGTCGCTGGCCCCAAAGTCTACTGTGCCTTTGGTAAATTGTTCGACTCCGGCGCCGCTGCCTACTGATTGATAGTTAATTTGTACTTTGGGGTTGGTTTTGTTGAAGTCTTGAAACCAACGCTGGTACAGAGGGGCGGGGAATGAGGCGCCGGCTGCGGTGATGGCTACGTCTGAGGCTAGGGCGAGTTTGGTGTTTTCGGCTGTGCCGGTGGCTGCAACGGGGGATGCGCCGGGGGATGCTGCGGTGTCGCCGCCGGGGCTCGGGCTGCTGCTTGTGTTTGTGCTGGGACTGGTGCAAGCTGCTACACTGAGGGCGATCGCCATAGCCGAAATTGCTGTAGTCAGACGGTTTGGATTAATCAAGTTGAGACGAAAAAGCATAGGTATACAAAAGTTTCGATCGTTATATGGGTGTCCCGCATCAGCATAGCGCGCAAAAGTAAAGATTAGGTTAAGAATCTTTACACTTAATCGCAATTTAATATTAATTAATATTATTAAGGTTATTTATGAGCTTGACAATTGTGATTTTATAAGATATGGGGCAGATAAATAGCTACGGAAACAAGCAGTCGATCGCCCGATCGCGAAAAATTCCCGATTAAATTATCACAAGATCCAGGCTTGAGAACCAGAAAACCATATAATGGTGGTTTTTTTGACAGTAGTGCTAGTATTAAGAATTTAAAAGCTGCGGGCATTGAAGCTTGCGTCTGACAAATGCCTTCTGCCTTATACCTTCTGACGAATGCCGTTTGATGATAATGCCTGCTCCTATTGAATTAATCTGGGCTGTTATTGGTTTGCTGCTGACGATAGGAGGCACTTTTTTGCCTGCATCTGTCACAATTCCTATTGGGTTGTGGGACGATCGCGGACTTCAGGCGTACTCTTTAGGTGTTACCTATCAAATTGGAGCCGTTTTGCTAGTAGGCTGCATGGGGGGGAAAAATGCTGCGGCTCTCTCGCAAATTGCTTATTTGGCATTAGGATTAACTTTGTGGCCAGTTTTTTCTCAAGGCGGCGGCATCGGCTATCTCAAAGAAGCGAGTTTTGGGTATTTGCTGGGTTTTGTGCCTGGTGCTTGGGTGTGCGGCTGGGTGGCTTTTAAGGTGGCTTCGCGGCTGGAATCTATGGCTTTTAGCTGTTTGTGCGGTTTGTTCACTGTTCACGCGATCGGCTTAATTTATCTAATTTTTACTTACTTGCTGCCTCCGGCAAAAAAAACACCTTTATTCGATGAGATTCTTAAATATTCAGTTTATCCTCTGCCGGGACAATTGGCGGTAGTTTGTGCGATCGCAGTGCTGTCATTTACTTTGCGCCGCTTGATGTTTTATTAATTGCGAAGGAAGAAGGAAGTTCGGCAACGGATGTAAAGGATAGAAGGAAGAAGGAAGAAGGAAGAAGGAAGAAGGAAGAGGTAACTGGTAATTGTGCAAAATAAGGTTATACTATCATTGCCAAACGGGAGAGTCATCTCGCTGCGGCTGGGATTGCTTTGCTTCACTGCATTCTGGTGACAATAACCAGCGAAATTTGAGTAAATTATCCCATGCCCGATGCCCCCTATTCAATTGCCTAATTCATGCGTTTTAAAAGAAATCCCTTGTTCTGGATTACTGCTGTTATCAGTTTAGTTTTAGACCACCTGACTAAGTTTTGGGTGGTGCAAAATTTTGACTTGACGGTTCCTCCGCAGACGCAGGCGGTGTTACCTGGGGTGTTTCACTTCACTTATGTTGTTAATACCGGTGCGGCTTTCAGTCTGTTCAGCAATGGCGGGGCGATTTGGTTGCGGTGGCTGTCTTTGGGCGTTAGTGTGGGATTGATAGTGCTGGCTTGGTTCGGGCCGCGAATTAACCGCTGGGAACAAGCTGGCTACGGTTTGATTTTGGGGGGAGCACTGGGGAACGGGATCGATCGATTTGTTTCGGGCCATGTTGTAGATTTTATCGATTTTCGGATAATTCGGTTCCCCGTATTTAATCTGGCCGATGTGTTTATTAATGCTGGGATTATCTGTTTGCTGATTGCAACTTTTTACAGTCCACCGCCGCCGAGAAGCCAAGACGATAGCAATTCTATTTCAGACTAACTTTCAACAAGTCAATCGATTTTAGATTTTAGATTTTAGATTTTAGATTAACCCACCCACGGGCTGTACCGTTCTCAGGTTTATCGGATGCGGAGCTTTTTTTTGCTTATCCACTGATGAATCCGGGGGCCTCGCAACCAATTGCTTTCGGTCATTTGTCAGTTGTCTGTTACCAGAAAATCTAGGTGTCAACTTAAGATTAGAGTCATTTATGAGCTATAATTAGATTCTTTATTGCTAAGGCTAAACTTGCCCGCGAGCAAAAGCAATTTGGTCACCAATCCTCAGATTTATCCGTGGGATAAGTTCCATAATCTAAAATCTAAAATCTAAAATCTAAAATCGGATGACTCCTAATCCATTTGCCCAAGAACGCTTACTATTTGCCCCAGCAACCCCCGATGCTGATGCTATCTCGACTATTTTTGCTTTTCCCAACGAGTACACGGTGGGTATTACCAGTCTCGGCTATCAGATAGTGTGGGCAACTTTGGCTGTGCGATCGGATATTGAAGTGGGCCGTTTATTTACTGATATCCGCGAACAACTTCCCCGACATCCAGAATTACTGGGATTTTCGCTTTCTTGGGAACTAGACTATGTAAATATTCTAAATTTATTGGAATCTCTAGAAATTCCGATTTGGGCTTCAAAACGAACTGATAATCATCCGATCGTCTTCGGTGGTGGCCCGGTTTTTACTGCTAATCCAGAACCTTTTGCCGATTTTTTTGATGTGATTTTGCTGGGAGATGGCGAACATCTCATTGACAATTTTATTGATGCTTGTAAACAAGTCCGTAGCGCCGACAGACAAACTAAATTGCGGCATTTAGCCCAGGTTCCGGGAGTTTACGTCCCCAGTTTGTACGAAGTAACTTATCTGGATGCGGCTGAGGGTATTAAATCGATTCAGCCTGTCGATTCGGAAATTCCCAGTATGGTTGAAAAACAGACTTATCGCGGCAATACTTTATCTGCTTCCACTGTGGTGACAGAAAAAGCTGCTTGGGAAAATATTTACATGGTGGAAGTGGTTCGGAGTTGTCCAGAAATGTGCCGTTTTTGTTTGGCAAGTTATCTGACTTTGCCGTTTAGAACTGCGAGTTTGGAGGGTTCGCTAATTCCGGCGATCGATCGCGGTTTAGCTGTGACTAATCGTTTGGGTTTGTTGGGTGCTTCGGTCACTCAGCACCCCGAATTTGAAGCGTTGCTGGATCATTTGAATCATCCGAAATACGACGGCGTGCGGCTGAGTCTTTCTTCGGTAAGGACAAATACAGTGACAGTTAAATTGGCAGAAATCTTGACAAACAGAGACAGCAAATCGGTGACAATTGCGGTGGAAAGCGGGAGCGATCGCCTCCGCAAAATCGTCAATAAAAAACTCACCAATGACGAAATTATCCAAGCTGCTATCAATGCTAAGGCTGGCGGCTTAAAGGGAATTAAACTTTACGGGATGGCGGGAATTCCCGGCGAAGAGATGGAGGATTTAGAGGAGACGGTGGCGATGATGCGGGCGATAAGAAAAGCTGTTCCCGGTTTGCGGTTGACTCTGGGATGCAGCAGTTTTGTCCCGAAATCTCACACTCCTTTTCAGTGGTTTGGAGTGAATAAAGATGCGGAGAATAGGCTGAAGTTTTTAGATAAAGAATTGCGTAAGCTGGGTTTAGAATTTAGACCTGAAAGCTATAACTGGTCTGTGATTCAGGGGTTGCTCTCTAGGGGCGATCGGCGGTTGTCTCGGCTGTTGGAATTAGTGCGGCATTACGGCGATACTTTGGGCAGTTATCGGCGGGCTTTTAAGGAGTTGCGGGGACAGTTGCCGGAGATGGATTTTTATGTTTTTCAAGAGTGGGAATTGGATCGGGTTTTGCCTTGGAGTCATTTAAAAGGGCCGCTACCGGAGGCGACTTTGAAGAAGCATTTGGCTGAGGCGACGAGTCATTTTAGGACGAAGGATTTGCAGTTGACGACTTAGGAAATAGCGGGATGCAAAAGATTGAAACTAACTGTTGCTGTTTGTACTGATACAGAGGATAATACTGGAAATGCTGAAACGCGATCGCATTTAACTGTCTAGCCAAACGATACAATGCCTAATTTTAAATATTCGTCGCTGATTAATGCCACCGTTGAAGCAGTCTGGAACTTTCACGAAAGGCCGGATATTCTGCAACTTTTGACTCCCCCTTGGCAACCGGTTCAAGATAAGATGAGGAGCGACATACTATAATACAATTATGGCCGAAGTCCAACCCAGGGAAATTCAGCGTTATGTTGCCTCAGACGGTCAAGTGCCGTTTGATAACTGGTAGGATTCGCTCCGAGATAGCAAAATTTCAACAATTATTGATAAAAGACTTAACCGAGTTATTTTGGGGAATTTGGGAGATTGTCAATCAGTTGGAAATGGAGTCTTTGAATTAAGGATAGACTATGGCCCTGGTTTCCGAATCTATTTGGGGCAAGTAGGAACAACAATTATACTTCTTCTGTGCGGAGGAGATAAAAGCACTCAAGACCGAGACATTCGCCAAGCAATAGAATACTGGACAGATTATAGGAGTTAAAAAAATGCCTAAAAGTTTACCGTATCATGACTTTTTGATGGCACGGCTAAAAAGCCCCAGTTATGCGGCAGTCTATCTCGAAACTCATTTTGAATTAGATGAAGGCGAAGAACCTGACGAAGCATTACTCAGACTTGCTCTCAGCAATGTAGCTGAAGCTCTAGGTCAACCAAAAATGACTCCAGAAGAATATGAATTGCACTTAAAAAAACTGGATGAATTGCTATCGCTACAAGGAAGTGATGCGATTTACAATCTGGGAACTTGGCTGAATGCTTTGGGATTGAAACTAACAGTTGCTGTTTGTACTGATACAGAGGATAATACTGCAAATGCTGAAACCCGATCGCACTTAACTGTCTAGCCCAACGATACAATGCCCAATTTTAAATACTCGTCGCTGATTAATGCCACTGTTGAAGCAGTCTGGAACTTTCACGAAAGGCCCGACATTCTGCAACTTTTGACTCCGCCTTGGCAACCGGTGAAAATCATTCGCCGCGAAGGGGGACTCGATGTGGGTGCTGTATCAGAATTTCGCCTGTTATTGGGGCCGATTCCTGTAAAATGGGTGGCGACTCACACTGAGTGCGAACAATATCGCTTGTTTGTTGATGAACAAACTGAGGGGCCGATGGCACGTTGGACTCACCGACACGAGTTTACCTCAGAAAATGGCAAGACTAGATTGACAGATGCGATCGCATTTTCGATACCGGGCGGCCCGATTGTCGATTTGTTGTTAGGTTGGTGGGTGGAAATGCGGTTAACAGATATGTTTCGCTACCGCCACGAAGTCACAAAAAGAGAGTGCGAGAAAGATGCAAACAACCGCTGAATATTACTGTGCTTTCTGCGGCGAACCGAGTACAACTTTTGTTGATATCAGCGGTGGTATGGAGCAATCTTATATCGAAGATTGTCAGGTTTGCTGTCGCCCGAATGTTCTTTATGTCAGAATAGATGAAGATACTCTCGATATTGAAATAGATAC
>Ga0256856_1000024_pt1 | contig 14947 bp, 5 predicted proteins | sample BONt10_FD_181175 | JGI IMG/M metagenome (GOLD analysis project Ga0256856, IMG submission 181175) | Terrestrial sediment cell enrichment communities from Utah, United States - BONCAT_SYTO_Terrestrial_sediment - 10 | ecosystem: Environmental > Terrestrial > Deep subsurface > Rock core/Sediment... | reverse complement strand
AAATCGGAATCTACATTTTTTGAAGGCGATCGAACATCAGGTTAATCTGGGTTATTGGTTGGGAACGATCGAACACCTACGCTTTGCGCGAACGACGGCGAATCAGCACACTCATCACTTGCTTCGGATTAGCCGCACGCTGTACGGGACTCCAATCGCCCACTTGTGCAAATCCCAGCCGGTACAAAGTCAGTATGGTTTCCCTGACACCATTGGGCGAACCGACAACCGTTAACAGCACCACTTCCTGTTCGGATATTGCTGAGTCTGAATTTGGGCGATCGGATAAGTTGTCGTCAGGCACGAATTCCTGTGACATAATTATGTTCTCCTTGATTTTGGGTTTTGTAGGAAAACCCAAAAACCCAGCCGCCCCGTAGTTCAAGACATAGCAGGGCGGCTACAGAGAATGTTAAGATACTCCGTTAGCCTCCAGACTGCTCGCTCAGTTTGGCGGTTAGCTGTCCATTGCTGTTCGCGCAGCTTTGGGCAGTGCAACTAGATTTTTGGGCGACGACGCGGGTTGCCTCCTCTACAAGCAAAGCAACCTCTTACTTCAAAGCCTAGCCGCAGATGGGGGCCGGTGTCAATCGATTTTGGATTTTAGATTTTGGATTTGGGATTAAAGAATTGTCCTGGATGCAGGAGTGGTGAGAAACCGGGTTTTTTGCCCTGAAGACGCCCTACAGCCGGTAGAAGCTTTGACACTCTCCGGCGTAAACGCACGGAAATTCTTGGTTCAACTTTCGCAGGGATTAGCAGCGGGTAATTGGCAACTGTTTCTCGATACCGTCACGGAGGACTTTACTTTTTAGTTTCGAGTCGGACAGTTTCATGGCAAGAAGGTGGCGACAGCTAAAATTTGTTTTTAGTTATACAAGATATTCCATATAAATCCTCTACAGCTACAAAACTGGGAAAGCCAATTGCTGCTACCTTACTTGATAAATCTGGAATATGCTGTAATTTATCAGAAAAGTTCCTTGGTTTGTAGCCACCTCTCCACCATAACCGATCACGTCTCAGCGGTCTGGTGCATCACCGTTGTTATGCCCCCCACTTCACTCAATTCAGGTTTGAACCAACCTTTAACAACGGCTTTCCCAACATTTATATAGGGGTTATCTAAAAATTCTTCGATAGCAGCTTCACTTCCAGCCTGAAGTGCACCAACTGCCCGACGCTTGAAACTGGGAGTAGTTTCATCATTAACGTAAGCAACCTTTTCAGCTTCAGTAGCATTCGGATTCGTTTTCTCAAGCTGTTGAATGAGTTGTTGAATTTCCTTAGCAACTTCTGCAAGCGTTTTCTTAGGCTCCGATAAATGGATGTGTTGATTTGCTTGCTGTCGCGCATTATCTGAAACTTGGTTGGCAAAATTGGCAACATTTGCGCCACGCAAGTCATTTTCAAAGGTTCCTGAACTAGCCTGACTCTCTGATGATGAGTTTTGCACCTGCCACTGTCCTATTTTGAATTGAATAATACTATTGTAATCATTCTTAGCAGCAATCTGTTTTTCTTCCTGGGAAAAAGTCATTCCCTCTCCTAAAATCCCATCTTCCTCTAATTTCAATGACCAGGTAAGAACGACATCCCGTACAGCCTCTAATACGCCCTTTACTTGGGATCCATCAATATGTATTCGTATTTCATAGGGGATGGAATAATACTCTCTCAACACTTCTTCCAATTCGGGTGACATAGTAATTAAAGATGACTTTGGATTTTTGGAAGTCTCAACCAGTGCTTCTATGTGACTGATTGGTTGACGCACAGGTGTTTTGCATATCAACTCATGGAATTGCAAAGGAACTTCGACTTGCCTCCATCCATGATGAGTACGCGCTTTCAAGTCTCCCCACATGAATCGATATTGAGGGAGATCAGACTTATTAGGATAGCCCTTAAGTTCTTTTTCTACCCACTGCTGAAACTCTTGAATATTAAGTTTTATTGCAACGACCAAAGCTTTTCGGAGCAAAACTAACACAGAGATTGCTGGATTGAGAGCATCCCTCTGTAGTTCCAAGACTAAGAAATCCATAAAGCTTCAGTTACCTTACTTCAAGAGCTGCGCTGTTATTCTAACGTGTCCTTCTAATTACTGTTTTCAATTGCCCTACCGAGAATTTTAAACTGCTGTCGTAACCCATAGCCTAGCGGTATAACTCGATATTGGCCGCATTTCGGTACGCTGTAAAAACACCCCTTGATTCTAAGTTATCGCATATTTAGTGTGCTGTCAACAACCACTGAAAAACTTAGGATTTTCTAGGCTCGCGGATTTTACGTTCCCTTGGCGGTCGCTGCTTAAAACTTGTTCGGATATAATTACTTTTTTCCTTTCTTTCATTTACTCATATTATAAACAAAGGGCGGGCAATTGCCCGCCACACTTTTTACTTGCTCAACACACCATCTGGAATTCCCAAAATATCCTCTATGCGAGGCATATCTTCTAAGGCAATCACTCGTCCTTCGTTCTCAAAACCAGCAATTTGATCGAAATTCAAATACCGATACAAATCACTAGCAAAAGGATCGATTCTTTTTGACACAATGTCGTTGTATTCTTGGACTGTGGGAATTCGACCTAACAGCGAACAAACTGCCGCTAATTCTGCTGAACCGAGATAAACTTGCGCGTCTTTGCCCATGCGGTTGTTAAAGTTGCGAGTAGAAGTTGAAAACACGGTTGTCGCATCTTTAACCCGCGCTTGATTGCCCATACAAAGACTGCATCCTGGCATTTCTGTACGGGCTCCAGCGGCTCCAAAAATGCTGTAGTAACCTTCTTCTTTGAGTTGCTGTTCGTCCATGCGAGTTGGCGGACAAATCCACAGGCGAGTTTTCACTTCCCCTGCACCTTCCAATACCTTCGCAGTGGCGCGGTAGTGACCGATATTTGTCATGCAGGAACCGACAAATACTTCGTCAACCCGATCGCCTGCAACCTCACTCAACAATTTAACATTATCCGGGTCGTTGGGAGCAGCCACAATTGGCTCTTTAATCTCGTTGAGATCGATTTCGATGATTTCAACGTACTCCGCATCAGCATCCGCCTCCATCAGCACCGGATTAGCCAGCCATTCCTCCATCTTCGCCACCCGGCGCATTATAGTCCGCGCATCTTGATAGCCCCGCGCCACCATGTTTTTCAGCAGCGCGACATTGGAACGAATGTACTCGGAAACAGTCTCCACGCTCAATTTAATCGTGCATCCGGCGCAAGAACGCTCGGCCGTCGCATCGGTCAATTCAAAAGCCTGCTCGACCTTCAAATCCGGCAAACCTTCAATCTCCATAATCCGCCCAGAAAAGACGTTCTTCTTATTCTGTTTCGAGACTGTCAGCAAACCTTTTTGAATCGCCACATAGGGAATTGCATTCACAACATCCCGCAGGGTTACTCCGGGCTGCAATTCGCCTTTGAACCGCACTAAAACTGATTCCGGCATATCCAAAGGCATGACGCCCAAGGCGGCAGCAAAGGCTACTAATCCCGAACCCGCAGGAAAGGAAATTCCCAAAGGAAAACGAGTGTGAGAATCGCCGCCGGTTCCCACTGTATCCGGCAATAACATTCGATTCAGCCAAGAGTGAATAATGCCGTCTCCGGGCCGCAAAGCTATGCCCCCGCGCTCTGCCATGAAATCGGGTAATTCATGGTGAGTTTTGACATCAACTGGTTTCGGATAAGCGGCGGTGTGGCAGAAACTTTGAATTACCAAATCGGCGCTAAATCCCAAACAAGCAAGTTCTTTCAATTCGTCCCGAGTCATCGGCCCGGTGGTATCTTGCGAGCCGACTGTTGTCATGGCTGGTTCACAAGATGTACCGGGACGAACGCCGGACAAACCGCAAGCTTTCCCTACCATTTTCTGTGCTAATGTGAAGCCTTTGCCTGTATCGGCGGGAATAGTCGGGCGGGTGAAAAGAGGGCTTGGTTCTAGTCCTAAAGCTTCGCGGGTTTTGTCGGTTAAAGTGCGTCCAATTAATAGGGGAATTCGACCGCCTGCGCGAACTTCGTCTAGAATTGTGTCGGGTTTGAGGGTGAAGGTGGAGATGATTTCTCCGGCTTCGTTGGTAATTTCGCCTTTGTAGGGATGGATGGTAATTACCATTCCTGTGGACATTTTGGAGACATCGCATTCGATCGGCAAAGCGCCGGAATCTTCAGCGGTATTGAAGAAAATCGGGGCGATCGCACCTCCTAAAATATAACCGCCACTGCGCTTGTTCGGCACAAACGGAATATCATTGCCAATGTGCCACAGCACGGAATTAATCGCCGATTTCCGCGACGAACCGGTGCCGACAACATCACCAACATAGGCTACGGGATGGCCTTTTAGCTTCAAATCTGCGATCGTTTGCAAGCTTCCTGGCATCTTACTTTCCAGCATCGCCAAAGCGTGCAGGGGAATGTCGGGCCGCGTGGTAGCATGAGGTGCTGGCGACAAGTCGTCAGTATTGGTTTCTCCGGGAACTTTGAAGACTGTAACGGTAATGACTTCGGCCAGTTGGGGGCGGCTGGTAAACCACTCGGCATCCGCCCAAGAATCGACGACCTGCTTGGCGTAGGGATTGGTATCGGATAAAGTCAGAATGTCATGGAAGGCGTCGAATACTAACAGCGTTTTGCTCAAGGCCCGGGCTGCGGTGGCGGGAATGGCGACCTCGGCAGTGGGATCGAGCAATTCGATTAAAGATTGGACGTTGTAACCGCCCATCATTGTCCCCAGCAGGTAAACTGCCCATTTGGGAGCAATTAGGGGGCTGTGGATTTCGCCTTTAGCAATGCCAGTTAAAAAACCAGCTTTGACGTAGGCGGCGCTGTCTACTCCGGGCGGGACGCGATCGCGCAATAATTCTATTAAGGTTTCTTCTTCTTGTGCCGGCGGATTTTTCAGCAGTTCACACAGTTCCGACGTTTGCTGGGCGTCTAGCGGCAGCGGTGGAATTCCCAAAGCGGCCCGAACGGCCGCGGTACGGCGGTAAGATTCAAGCATTTCTCCTCTCTCCTCGGATAGTATTCGGTGGTTGGCAAGCAGGTGACTTTACTTTTTAGATTAGGAGCTTCCGCTGCAGATTGGGTAAAGTACCTTGCTCTTATAAAAACTTAACGCAACTTTAAAAACAGTAGATTGTCATACCAAAGATAGATGTTCTCTCCACCGGAGTGCAGGACATCCAACTCCAGCCGAGCAGTTTAGGGGCGTTCAGTGGCATTGTTCTGGTTAAGATTAATGTGTTGTAGGGTACTGTCGAGCGTCCCCTGCATCTTCCATGGTCATTTTCCACAAGTTTAAAAAAGTTGTCCTGCTAATGGATAGATTAAAAAATGGAAAGTTTTATCCCTGAAACCTCTGAAGACTGTCAGGGTCAGGTCTCCAAGCCAGACTTCTACAAAGAGCTCCAAGGAACTACAGAATTACTGCTGACGATCGCCAACTCGATGCCGATACCCGTGATCGTCAGCAGTCTGCCTGACGGCACAATTCTTTATAGCAACGATTTATGCCGTCAGGCTTTTGGGTTCACAGCATTCAAGTCGATCGACGGCGAAAAAGCCTCCATGCTCTACCACAACCCCGCAGACCGCGAGGAAATGCTGTTGCGACTCGCCTGCAACGAACACGTCCGCGAGACAGAAGTCCGGCTTAAAAAAGCTGACGGCACGCTGTTTTGGGCAAGTGTATCGATGCGGTATTTGACATTGCTCTCAGGAAAAGCTGTTCTGTCGGTGTTCTCTGACATTACCGATCGCAAGCGAGTCGCCGCCCAAGAGCAGGAATTGCTCACGTCAATCCACTTGCGGGCCCGCCAGCAAGCGGCCGTCGCTTACTTGGGGCAGCAGGCCCTGGCTGAAACAGATTTGTCCGCACTGATGGACAAAGCTGCGGTTTTAATTGCTCAAACGCTGGACGTTGATTATTGTCAGTTGTTAGAACTGTTGCCTTCTGGCCATGCTTTTCTGCTGCGAGCGGGGGTTGGCTGGCAGCCGGGCCTCGTCGGCAGCGCTACTGTTAGCGCTTCTCCCCGATCGCAAGCAGGTTACACATTGCTAGTGGGGGAACCGACGATCGTCGAAGATTTGCGCGTGGAAACGCGCTTTAGCGGGTTGCCGCTGCTGCACAACCACGGGGCTGTCAGCGGCGTCACTGTCATCATTCCCGGCAATCGGGGACTGGGGAGCAACTGGGGACAAGCAGAACCAGCGAACAGTTCCTCCTCGCCGGCCTGGGGCATTTTGGGGGTTCATACCAGCCAAAGGCGAGTTTTCAGTCAAGATGACGTTTATTTTGTAGAAGCGATCGCCAACGTATTAGCTGCGGCGATCGAGCGCATTCTATCGCAAGAGCGTTTGCAAATGATGGAACGGGCGATCGAAAGTTGCAGCAACGGCATTGCAATCACCGACGCGACCCTTGCAGATAATCCGATTATTTATGTCAATCCGAGTTTTGAGCGGATCACCGGTTATAGCAGAGACGAGTTAATTGGGAAGAATTGCCGATTTTTGCAGGGCAGCGACACGGACACCGCCGCAGCCAAACAATTGCGAATTGCGATTGAAGAAGGCAGAGAATCTCAAGTTATCCTGCGCAACTTTAGGAAAGACGGCACGCCTTTTTGGCACGAACTGTCGATCGCTCCGGTTTACAACTCGCGGCGACACTTAACCCACTTTATTGGAGTGCAAACAGACATTACCGACCGCCAGCGCTCGGAAGAAGAATTATTTTTAAATTCTCAAGCTTTAGCAGCTTTTAGCGCTAATCTCAAACACTTGCACCGGATTACAACTTATCATTATCAAAACTTTGAAGAACTGCTAGACGATTATCTAAGAGCCGGCTGTTTGATGTTTGGACTTACTATGGGCATCATGGCTGAAGTTGAGGGGGAAACTTTTATTGTGCGGGCAGCGAAAACAGATTTAGCATACTTCGTGCGCGGCTTAGAATTGAAGCTCAGCGATACTTTCTGCGCTGCGGTGATTAAACTAAAAAAAACAGTTTCGTATGCTCATATAGGAGCAAAAGAGGAGATGCGCGAACATCCAGCTTATCAACTATGTAAGTCGGAATCTTACATCGGAACGCCGATCTTTATTAACAATAGAACTTACGGAACTTTGAGTTTTAGTTCGCGAGAAATCAAGAAAAAAGATTTTGAGTACCAGGAAATAGAAATCATAGAATTGATGGCTCAAAGCATCGGTAAAATTCTGGGGGTTCACCAAATGGAAGTCGAACGCCAGCAAGTCGAAAAAGAGCGCTGCGATTTGATAGTATCTCTCCAAGAAAGTGAAGAACGCTATCGCCGTTTAGTAGAACTATCTCCCGAAGCGATCGCCGTTCACAGTCAAGGGAAAATCGCCTACATCAATGCTGCCGGCGCTAAACTCCTCGGTGCGAGCTCTCCCGAGGCGCTAATCGGCTTTCCGGTATTGCATTTCGTCCATCCAAACTATGTGGAAATAGCCAGAGAGCGCATTCGGCTAGTCGAGGAAGAAAATAAGCCGATCGACCTTGCCGAACAAAAACTGATGCGGCTCGACGGACAAATAATAGACGTTGAAGTTGTCGGCATCCCCGCTACTTATCAAGGCTTGAGGGCCGCCCAGATTATTATCCGAGATGTCACCGAGCGCAAGCGAGTAGAAAGGCAACTGCTGCACGGCGCTTTTCACGATGCGCTGACAGGTTTGCCCAACCGCGTTTTGTTCCTCGACAGGCTAGGACAAGCCATCCGCCGATCCAATCAGTCCCCCGATTACCAATTTGGTTTACTTTTCCTAGATTTAGACCGCTTCAAAGTAGTTAATGATTCTTTAGGGCACGTTTTAGGAGACAAACTGCTAGTCGCCCTCGCCGATCGGCTGCAAAGCTGCGTGCGGGCTTCTGATACCGTGGCCAGGCTGGGGGGAGACGAATTCACCATCCTGCTAGACCACATTCAGAGCCTCAGCGACGCCACTCTAGCAGCTAAAAAGATACAAAAAGAACTGACGAGACCGTTTAATCTCGAAGGGCACGAAGTATTTACCACCGCTAGCATTGGCATTGTTTTCAGTGGAGGCGAAGCCACCGACGCTGGCGAATCAAATCTGTACACTCACCCGGAAGAATTCCTGCGCGATGCTGACATCGCTATGTACCGCGCTAAAGCTTTGGGCAAGGCCCGCCACGAGGTGTTTAATTTGGCGATGCACGACCAAACTATGTCGCTGTTGCAGTTAGAAACTGACCTGCGGTTGGCTATTTTGGGCAAGGAGGAATTAGGGGAGAGCAAGGATCAATGTTCGCACTTTATTGTCCACTACCAACCGATTGTTTCGATCGCCAACGGTGCGATCGAAGGTTTTGAGGCTTTGGTTCGCTGGCAGCACCCGGTTCGGGGTCTAGTTCCGCCGTCTACCTTTATCCCTGTAGCTGAAGAAACAGGTTTGATCGTGCCTCTGGGAGCCTGGGTGTTGCGGGAAGCTTGTCGGCAATTGCGCCTTTGGCAAGAAATGTTAACCCAGCAAGAGGGAAGAAGTCCGATGTCCGTCGGAATAAGCAAGAATGAAGAAGTCCGATGGCAGAGGGCAACCGGCAATCTCCGGGATTTAACTGATTTAACGGATACAGGGAATGAGGAACAGGGAAGAAGGAACAGGGAAGAAAGAATCGGTAAAAAATTACCAATTCCCAGTTACCAATTCCCGAGTTCCGATTTCCACTCCCCTGTTACTAATTCTCAATTACCAGTTACCAATACTTCGGCTACGCTCAGTACAAGTTCCCAGTTACAGATTCCCAATTTTCGATTACCAATTATTGATGTTTCGCAATTAACAATGAGCGTCAATCTTTCTCCTAAACAGTTAGGTCTGCCGAATTTAATCGAGCAAATCGATGAAATTTTAGCAGAAACTGGCTGCGCTCCGAGCTGTTTAAAATTGGAGATTACTGAAAGCGCGCTCGTGGAAAATGTGAAGAAAGCCAATATTGTGCTCGGCGAATTAAAAAATAGAAATATTCGATTGTCGATCGACGATTTCGGTACAGGTTATTCGTCTTTGAGTTACTTGCACCGCTTTCCGCTGGATACGCTGAAGATCGATCGATCTTTTGTGAGTCGCTTGGGGGCTGTCGAAAACGGTGACGGCGGGGGTCAGCCTTTGCAGATTGTGCGGGCGATCGTGACTTTGGCTCACAATTTGGGATTGAATGCGATCGCCGAAGGTGTGGAGACAGCCGAACAGTTAGCACAGCTTCGAGAACTAGACTGCGAATTAGCTCAGGGATATTGGTTTTCTAAACCTTTGGACAGTTCCGCGGTGACAGCAATGCTGATAAATATCAGTAATATAGCAATTCTCCAGTGAGTGATATAGCCTTTCGAGCGTAACATGAGGTACCCGACGTGCATAGGGCATAGGGCATAGGGCATAGGGCCTAGGGCCTAGGGCATACCTCACCACGCGATCGAACCGCTATATCAATTCCGGTTGCATTGGAATGATTAAACCGCAGAGTACGCTCCAGAACGCAGAGTTCGAGAACAGAGAGATGAATACAGGACGATGCTAACGGATTTGATATGAGGTACAGATTGGTAATTGGTAATTGGTAATTGGTAAGAAAGTGAAGTATGGTGGGTCAGGTAGGGAAATTTTTGCTACAAACTCACAAACTCAAAACTGACGCGCCAGAGAATAAATGGTGCATCAGAATTAGATTTTCGGTGATGATTGAGAATTACAAAACCTACGCACTGTAACGTTTTCGCAATGCCCAATGCCCAATTCCCAATTCTCAATTAACAATTAACAATTAGCTTTGAGTGGAATCTCGATCACCAATTCTGCACCCTGTCCCGGCGAAGAAGTGCATTTCAGCGAGCCTTTGTGTCTGTCTGTAACAATTTGATAGCTAATTGACAAGCCCATCCCAGTGCCTTTTCCCACAGGTTTAGTGGTAAAAAATGGGTCAAAAAGTCGATTGCAGACAGTCTCTGTCATTCCCAGGCCGTTGTCAGAAATCCGAATGAGCACCCGATCGGGAGCCAGCATTTCAGTTTTGATGGAAATGATACTAGGATTTTCTCGCAGTTGAGCGGCCGAAAGCCGCGATCCTCTTTCTTCCAAAGCATCTAAAGCATTGCTCAAGATATTCATAAATACTTGATTTAACTCTCCGGCATAACATTCTACCAAAGGCAAATTGCCGTATTCTTTAATCACCTCAATTTCTGGATGATTGTGTTTGGCTTTGAGTCGGTGCTGCAAAATCATCAGGGTGCTATCTATGCCTTCGTGAATGTTGACTGCTTTCATTTCTGCTTCGTCCATGCGGGAGAAGGTGCGCAGAGATGCCACGATTAGCTGAATTCGGTCTGCACCGACTTTCATCGAGGAAAGCAGTTTCGGCAAGTCATCCATCAGAAAGTCGAGTTCAATAGCTTCTAGTTCCTCTTGAATTTCCGGGACAGGCTCCGGATAGTGGTTTTGGTAAAGTTCGAGCAGGTGTAGCAAGTCTTGAGTATAGTCGTTGGCGTGGCTCAGATTGCCGTAAATAAAGTTAACTGGGTTGTTGATTTCGTGGGCGACTCCTGCCACAAGTTGACCGAGAGATGACATTTTTTCGTTTTGAATTAACTGCGATTGAGCGCTGGTTAATTGCTGCAAGGTTTGCTCTAATTCGAGAGCTTTATTGCGAGTTTGGGCGTAAAGATCGGCTTGGTTGAGGGCGATCGCCAATTGAACTGTAATCGCTTGCAACAATTCTACTTCGCTGTCGCTCCAAGCCCGCACAGAACGGCAGGAGCAGCAGCTAACTGCACTCATTACCCCGGAAAGTGCCTGCATGGGGATGATTAATACAGATTGGTAGCCCATCGATCGAACGGTTTGTTTCCAAACAGGATCTGCGACTGTTTCGACATCATCCACCCGCAGCATTTCCATATGCAAGAGTTTTTCTCCCAGAGTACCGAAGTCGGAAGCTTGATAGCTACCTGTTAAATCGGGAAGTTCCCCAAGGCGAGATTCTTGAATAATTTCCCAGAAAGGCTCCTCCCCGTCGCCGCGATACCAGGCAAAATTGCAACGATCGATCTGCATGAAAGCGCGAATTTCCTTAACGGAGACTGTAACGATGCTGTCGAAGTCGAGGGAATTGCGGATTTGAGCGGTGAGACTGTTGAGCAATTTTTCTCTAGAGGCCTGCTGTCTGAGTCGGGCTTCCGATTGCCTCAAAGCAATTTCTCCCCGCTTGCGCTCAGTAATGTCTTCGGTAATTCCTAATAAATATTGGGGATTGCCTTCTCGATCGAGAATTGCGGTTTTCTTCGTATGCAATATGCGAGTCTCGCCTTCTCTTGTTTGAATCATTTCTTCGGGAATGTATATAATTTGCCGACTGGCGAGCGCTTCCCGGTCTTTGGCGGTGAAAAAGTCGGCTTGTTCTTTGGGGAAAAAGTCCTGGTCGTTTTTGCCTATAACTTCTGCTGCACTGTAACCGACCAACTGTTCGGCGGCCGGGTTCCACAGTACATATCGCAACTTTTCTGCTTCTTTGCCAAATACTGCGACGGGTATGGTGTTGAGTACGGATTTCATAAAATCTTGCGTCTGTTGCAGTTCTGCTTCTGTCTGTTTGCGGTCGCTAATATCTCGGACGTTGGCAATGACGCTGAGATTGCCGTTGAGATGAATTCTGGACAGGGCAACTTCTGCATCAAAAGTTGAGCCGTCGTTGGGACGCCTCGCTTTCCATTCCATGCGACCTGTGGAGCCGGCTAATACTCTTTCCCAAAGTTCTCCCAGTTGTTCAATGGGATTGTCCGTGCTTGAATAGTCGTTTTTAATTGATAATTTTGTTGCTTGTTCCTGGCTCACTCCGTACATTTCTAACATTCGATTATTGACATCGAGAATGTTGCCTTCTAAATCGTGAATGAAGATAGCATCGTAGACATTGTTAAATATGGTTCGCAGGTTTTGCTCGGAAACTTGCAGCGCTGCTTCTGCAAGTTTTCGATCGCCAATTTCTTGTTCTAACTGGGCGACTGCTTCGGACAGTTCGGCCGTGCGATCGCTCACTCTGTCTTCTAACTCGGCTGCTGCTTGCCGCAGCGATGCTTCGGCGGCTTTGCGCTCGGTAATGTCGATCGCCGTACCGAACATTTTTACCACTTTGCCACTGGCATCGGTTTCAGCGCGGCCTAAGGCGTTGAGGTGCCGCAGCGTGCCGTCGGGACGGTAAAGGCGCAAGTCCAAATCAAAGGGGATACCCGCGTCGAGTCCCCGCTGTACTTGAGTCTGCCACAATTCCAAATCTTCTGGATGGATCAGAGCGATTTGTTCGGCTAGGTTGGGCGCGCTTTCGGTCGGTTCGAGCCCGAAGATGCGGAAAAGTTCTTCCGACCAAGTGATGGTTCCGGTGGCTGCGTCGAGTTCCCAATTGCCAACGTGGGCGAGTCTCTGGGCTTCTTTTAGCTGCCGCTGGCTTTGGCGGATGGCGGTTTCGGCAACTTTGCGATCGGTAATGTCGAACAATACGCCGCAAAATATGATTTCGCCGTTCTCGCTGCGCGTGGGCATCGAGTCGCCCTGCCACCAGCGAATCTCACCGTCGGGCTTGACTAACCGCCCTTCGTAGTGCCACAGGCAGAGGTTTTCTACGGCGTGGCAGACGGAGGCGATGTAGCTTTCCAAGTCTTCGGGGTGGACGCGGGAAATGAATGTATTGATGTCTCGCATCATTTCTGCTGCTGTGACGCCGCTGATATCTTCGATGCGATCGCTCATGTAGTCAATGCGCCAAACTCCGTCACGGTTGCAAAACTGGAACAAAGCTCCGGGCATGGTGGCGGAGATCGTCCGGAACCTGGTTTCGCTAGCACTGAGGGCGGCAAAAGTCTGGCGCAGTTCTGCCGTGCGTGCTTCTACTCTGCGCTCTAGTTCTGCGTTGGCGTGTTGTAAGGCTGCTTCTGCTCGTTTGCGATCGGTAATGTCGGTGGCTGTACCGGTGGTGCCGAGGACGTTTCCTGTTTCGTCGTACAGGGCGATCGCGTTGAACATCAAATGTTTCATGCTGCCGTCTTTGGCGATGTGGGTGCTTTCGTACTGGAAAATTGATTCTCCGGCCAACACGCGAGCGAAAAGTTCTAAATCTTTCTGGCTTTGTTCTGGTGTCGCAAAGTCCGAGAACAACCGACCGATCATTTCTTCTGGTTGGTAACCGTAAATGTACTTAACTGCTGGGTTGACGAAGGTGTAGCGCCCGATGGCATCGACCGACCAAATCATGTCTTGGGAGGTTTCTACCAGGCTGCGGTATTTGGTTTCGCTGGCTTTGAGGGCTTCTTCTGCTTGTTTGCGTTCCGTCATGTCGCGGGAGACGCCGACTGTCATTACAACTTCGCCGTCTTGATTGCGGATGGGTGCTTTAACTGTGCTGAACAGCCGCACTTGTCCGTCGTGCCGCGTCACCGGTTCTGCGGAAATTTGCAGAGTTTGTCCGGTGTCAAATACGAAGGCGTCATCTGTGAGGTACTGGCGAGTATTGTCGGGATTGGCGAAAGGTGCGTCTACCATGCCTTGAAGTTCCTCTTGAGTCATGCCGTAATAGTCGCGAAATGCTTTATTTGCCCAGACGATTTTCGATTGGAGGCCTTTGACTAATACCATATCGGCGATCGAATCGAGAATTTGCTGATATTTTTGTTCGCTGTCGCGGAGTTTCTGCTGCGCGGATTCGATTTCTGCTATTTGCCTCTGGGTTTGCAAGTGCAGTTCGGCTTGGTAGATGGCAACTGCTAAATGGTCGCCTACTTGTCTGGCAAATTCGATTTCATCTTCTTGCCAATCGCGGGGATTGCCGCACTGATGAATGGACAGCAATCCCCACAGGTGTGACCCTTGCAGCAGCGGTACGACTAAGTTAGCTCGGATTTGAAATCCCTTGAGGATTTTGAGGTGACAAGCGCTCAATGGGGCTTTGTAGATGTCGCTGACTGCTTGAACGTAACCTTCGGTGTAGTTGGCTGCCAATTGTTCGCCGAAGCCGTAGTCGAGGACTCTTGCTCCCAAACATGGGCTGTATAGGGGAAGTACGTCTTCGGAAACTACTTCGCCCTCGTTCCATTCGGATTCGGGAAGAAAGCGGTATATGGCGACTCGATCGGCATTTAGGAGTTGCCGGAGTTCCGTGGCTGTAATTTTGAATATTGTTTCTAAGTCTAGGGATTGGCGAATTTTGCCAATCACTCCCATCAGCGCTTGCAGCTTTTTGAAGCAGGTTGGAGACTGCGTTTCTTTTTCTAGGTTAGCTAGCTTCTGGCGCAGGTTGGTTAGTTCTTGATACAGGTATTGATTAGACATAAAGCTCTTTCTTTCGTTATTTTGCGGTTTGGTATCGAGGTTGATGGCATCTCAATAGCGCTCTGCAAGTTGAGCGTGCTCTCATCAACAGGGCAAAGGACAAATTCTCCTGCTTCTGCTAGGACTTACCACCTACTCACGCTACATTTCCGTAGTTTTTATGAATTGGGAGGCGGAGCGAGGAGCTTAATTCAGTATATTTACTGAGAAAGCGGGCGCTGATTTCCTACGCCATAAATTGTCAATTATTGAGAATTATACTAACAAAACTTACGCATCAACCCGGTTTGTTAACGTAATTAAGTCAGAGAAGCTCCGGAAATGGAAACGAGAAACCCGGTTTCAGGGCGCGAATACGCGGAGCGTCCTGACTAATTTTGACCTTTTTTGCGCTCGCCTGCGGTTGCCATTGTCACCCTTTTATTATTACCGCAAACTTGATGATAGTTTCTTTGCTGTAGCGCTCGAATATCCGGTTGGGAGCGCCAATATTAAATTTTTTAATTGACCAGAGAGCCTTTTATATAGTTGCCAGTAATTCTTGATTTCTCTGTCTTACAT
>Ga0256856_1000023_pt1 | contig 15431 bp, 8 predicted proteins | sample BONt10_FD_181175 | JGI IMG/M metagenome (GOLD analysis project Ga0256856, IMG submission 181175) | Terrestrial sediment cell enrichment communities from Utah, United States - BONCAT_SYTO_Terrestrial_sediment - 10 | ecosystem: Environmental > Terrestrial > Deep subsurface > Rock core/Sediment... | reverse complement strand
AAGTGTGCTGTCACTATTTTTGAGCGGAGGTCAAGGGAATAGGATTTCATTAGTTTTGACTATCAGATGCTTTTCACCTTAATTCTTAATTGTACCTCATAGCATCGGAAAGTGCTGTAACATTTTGGCGATTTCAGTTAGCATCCTAACTAACTCTTCTTTCCAAGAATCTTTATCCTCAACATATTGTCCTAACCAATTTTGGAAAATCCATCCGTGCAAAGCATCCAATCCTAAATCGGTGCAATTGTGTAGGGTAATCTCATTTTGCCGCACCACAAATATCAAGGTATCGCTAGCAGTGGTGTAAAAGCTCAGAATGGCAGTAGTGGGTTTGTCGATCAGCTTCTGGATGGATGGGAATTTGAGAGGATTGACTCGAATTTGACCCGCAAGCACTGGATCTAGGCGGCGGAATTGTTCCCAAATTAGGAGTTTATCAGCTTCCAGATCAGCTATTGTTTGATTGTAAGCTGCTAGTGCTGCGCGGCTGTTATCAAGTTTACTGTTATCAAGTTTGCTGTTATCAACAAAGTCGCTGCTAGGTTCATTAGGCCCTCGTTCCTTGTCAATTTGCTGCTGTAGCTGTTCAAACTCCTGTAAATACTGTTGAATTTCATCAGGAATTTCTGCACTTGAATAGAGGTCATTGCTTGCCATCAAATCTACGAGGCGTTTAGAGCGCGATCGCTCTACGTATTCAATAGCTTTATCTAACTGCTTATTATTGATGCAAGCTTGCACGATGTTTGCATAAATGTCGATCGCCTCTGCTAAAATTTCTTGGCGGCGAAATTCAGAAGTTGCCCAAGTACGGCTGGTTTCTACGCCTTCGATCGCGATACCGTATCCCTCAATGGCTAACTGCCAATCTTTAATTACAAATGCTATTTTTCCAAGGGTTTCTCCAGTTTTATGGCATTCAAAGGGGAAAGCAGTTGGCGTGAAGACTTCCATTGCTGATCGATAACAGGCGATCGCCTCTTCGTGTCGTCGGAGAAAGAGGTAGGACTTGCCTAGATTGATTTGAGTCATAGCCCACTCTCTAGGAAAATGATCCTGGTTAAAGACTTTTAAAGCAGCTTGATGGGCGGTAATAGCCATTTCTAAATTCTCATTTGGATCGCCCTTAAGTCGATCCCCGTAAGCGTTGCCCAGATTCATTTGCACTCCTGCCCAATCTGCGGGAAACTTGTCTTGAGTGTAAACTTGCAATGCTTCTTTGTTAGCTGCGATCGCCTTCTCAACATTTTCTACCCGATCGCCATGAAGCCGGTGGCGGTAAGCAGAGGCAAGATTCATTTGAGTTTGCGCCCAAAGTTCCGGGGATTCTTCGCGGGTGCGGAATAACAGGGCGTTTTGATAACAAGCGATCGCTTGTTCCAAGTTTTCCGCCTTGTCGCCGCAGATGCGATCGCGGTAAATAATACCCAAATTGTTTTGGAGTTGAGCCCATGATTTCGGATTTGCTTCGCGGGTGTCAACTTCCATTGCTGCCAAACAAGCGGTTCTTGCTAATTCTGCATTCTCTAATCGTTCTCCGCGAATTCGGTTGTCATAAGCAAGAGCTAATGTACTTTGAATGGCGGCCCACATTTCTGGAAAGGATTCGCGGGTATATACTTGTAGAGCATTTTGGCAGCAGGCGATCGCTCGTTCTTGATTTTCGGCCCAATCTCCTTTAAAACGGCGACGATAAGCACTGCCAAAAAACATCTGACAAAGTGCCCATTCTTCTGGAGTAGATTCGCGGGGGAAGACAGTAGCAGCAATTTCATAACCTGTAATTGCAATTTCTAAATTATTAGCTTCATTTCCTTGTTTAAATTCATGAATGCAGAGGCTTAAAGCTCTAATGCTAGCAGCTAGTTCTTTTTTCTGTTCTGGTGGCACTTCAGATAGTATCGCAGACGAGCGAGTTCGCAACACCTTAATAAAGTGTTCATCAAGTCGATCTTGATTAGCTTCAAGCACGACGTTAACTTCTGGCAGTCCCGTGAAAAAATGCTTGTCTATTCGTTCTGCATTTGTTTCCACCAATCTGTCAGCGGCGTCGAGTCTATTTGAGTTTGTTTCCACCAATGGATCGACTGTTTGGAAATTTCTTAGACTTTCGTTAAGAGCTTTGAGTAATTGAAACAATAAAAGAGCGCGAGTTTCCTCTTGGATGGCCTCCCACTGTTCGGGAAAATTTTCTTGCGTAAAAATAGTGGCAGCAACTTCGTAGCCTGCCTTAGCAATCTTGCAGTTGTTCTCTTCCTCGCCTTTATCAAAATGTTGAATCAGCCTGCTAAAATAGAGAATTGCCACTGCTAGATTGATTTCTTCTGCTGGCCCTAATTCAGATAAGCCTAATTTTATAGTGTTTAATCTTTCTACTAAACTGTCGTTCAGTTGCTCTAGATTTTCTTCGATAAGTTGGTAGAAGGCTTGCGGATTAGTTTCGCTTTCGAGAGCTTTTTGCAAAGCTCGTTCTAGAAACTGCCCTAATGAAGTTATTTGCTGGATTTGAACATTTTCCAGTAGGTCTAAAATAAAAGGAGAGCTGGAGCTCTCGGCATATTCTTTGGCTTTTTCGCGCTCTCCACAGGCGAGGCAAAGCGTTACTATTTGTAGGTAAGCATAATTTTTTTGGGGAATTTCTTGATGTAAAGATTCAGAATCACCCCAACGGCTGAGCATCTCTACAGCTTCAATTACAATCGCAAAAACTTCAAAAGCTTCCGCCTTTTTACCAGTAGCCAATGCTACCTTGCCCAACTCAAGTCCGGTTTCGATGCACTCTCTAGGGAATGAAGCAGGTGTAAAGACTGTTAATGCCGCTTCAAAACACGTTAAAGCGTCAGCAATTTGTGCCAATTTGCGGTAAGCTTTGCCTAAAGCTGACCGGGTATTAGCCCATCTTTCTGGATAGGTTTCGGGAGTATAAATTTGTAAAGCGGCTTGGTAGGCTGCGATCGCCCGTTCCTGGTTCTGGATTTTGTCCCCTAAAATCCTTTCGCTATAGGCAAGACCAAGGTGAAATTGGCTACTAGCCCAATCAGAATCAGTGCGAACTTTTAAGGCGACTTGATAACAGGCGATCGCTTGCTCGAAATTTTGTGCACGAGATCCTTCAACTCGGCCGGTGTAAGCCACGGCGAGGTTATTTTGCAGTGTTCCCCAAAGTTTAGGATCTCGATCGCGGCTAACCACTTGCAGGGCTCCTTCAAAACAGGCGATCGCCTTTTCTAAATTCTCAGCTTTATCTCCGACGATTCGGTCACTGTAAACAAGACCGAGGTTATTTTGCACCATCGCCCACTCTTGGGGAGAAGTATCGCGAGTGGAAATTTGCAAAGCATTCGTAGAAGCGGTGAGGGCTTTCTCAAGGTTTTCGGAGCGCTCGCCCAACCTTCGATGGCGGTATACTGGAGCTAAATCGTTTTGGATTTTTACCCACATTTCGGGTAAAATTTCACGAGTTAAAATTTTGGCAGCTCCTTCAAAACCTGCGATCGCAATTTCCAGGTTAATTGCTCTATTACCCAGTGGCAACTGCCAGAGACTCTCGCATAGAGACACCACACCTAATGCGATCGCTTTTGTTATTTTTGGATCGCACTTCAGGAGTGTGTAATCTATCCATAGACCGAATTGCAGCAAAAAATATTCATTCAGTTCGTCTGAGCTAGTTGCTAATATCAAGTAAACAGTTTGTCGGTCACTTGGGTTGAGCGAAAATGTCCGCAATACTTCCCACAATAAAGCCGGAGCTTTAACAAAAGTGCCTGTTACTGGTGAGCCATCTGCTCCTATGTAAGAACTATATAAAAAATCAGCCAAATCAATTAAAATTTGAGCACTATAAAACTCCCTCTGTCCTACCAGAATTGTAGCGACCATTTCCATCATTTCCACCAAACCAACATCCACCAAGTCCGGGTGCTTCCTTAAAATCTTCGGTTCCTTACCGCGAGGACATTTGAGGAGCGCTTGAATCAACTTGAAATAAGCTGTCTGGCGTTTGGTCGTGTGAGGAGCTTTCTTCGGGCCGAATCCTTTTGCCATATTCTTTACAGGTTACGAAGGGGAGACTACATATACACATCAGCCATGCGCTCCAAAATTACGCAGCATCCCTCCATATTCCTGCTAACTTCTCCAGCAGTGCTTCGGCTAAATCTTGTAAATCAGTGTCGGCGCGATCGGCACTTTCACGAGTAAACTCTCCGGATGCGATACTCCCAGCTAACATCTCTCCCGCTGCATACCGCCACTCATACTCCTCGCAAGTTCGATAAATACGCTCTAATTGGGCAACAATATTGCTCTGCGATTGAGTTTCTATTTGAGCTCGCACTTGTACCGCTACCGGATCGTCTGTTTCTAAGAAGGCGAGCGCTTCTTCTAAACGAGTAATCTGTTCAATTAAAGTGTCGATCGGCATCAGTTCTGCTACTGCTATTTGTTGCGGTGGATTTGAGCTATCTAAGCTGGGAACAAATCCCAATAGTTGCACGGAGTCAAGGCGATCGCTAAACTGTACTCCCACATATCCAATTCGATTTTCTATTACTTCTTCGGGTAATAGAATGGTTGTTTCACCCGGTAAAACTGGGCGGCATTCTAAGGAGCCAATGCCAGGAATCACCAAGTCACCGACATTAGCTAGCGCCGTTTTTGCTGGATTGAAGCTATCGGAAGAATTCAAATCTGTTTCAATTTGCAGCCATTTTAAATAGCTGTGAACTGCGTAAACTGCCAGTGCATTCAAGTAAACTCGTTTTCCTTTTTGGACTGTACTTTGAACGGCTGCCAACTGTCGGGCCATTTGATGAGCTTTTAAGTCTAGCGGTACTGTTAACAGAGGTAGTTCTGCGAGGTTCATGGTTGTGGTTCCTGTTTATATCCTAGACTGCGGGCTATTTCTTGCAACGATGGTTCGCATTTTCTCTTCCAGTGAGAATTCAGGGTTGTATACTTAACGTTTAACTCTTCTGCTAAGTCTTGAAATTTGTCAGGATGGTCTTGTAACACTCTTCTTTTGCTGAGGAATTGGCAGTTACACTCCGGGTAAGAGCGAGGGTAGCTATTTTTTAGCTTGTCTTCTGGATCTTGCTCTATGTAAAGTTTTAGTTCGAGACCAATTCGCTGAGTGCTTTCTTTCTGAGCATTTTCAATCATGCCATCCAACCCACTGAGCGTAACATCGGGTAATAGTTCGAGCCGAGTTGTTTCCCCAATATCTGCTGCGAGCGGAGCATTTAAACTAATAGGAGCATCTTTGTCAGGAGAATGCAAATCTTGAATTCGCCAACCCAGGTAGCCGTTGATCCAGTTAACCAAACTTTTTGAAACAGAAGATTGGCGCGGCTCAAATTTAGCAATTTCGCGACTAACCCATTCAAAAGTACGATTGAGGGCTTCAGGATAATCTTGATGGACTGATTTTTTGAGTCCTGGTAGTTGTTGAATTTCCAATAACAGCTTGTTCATGGCTGTTCGCCATTTTCTACTGTTAGCTGGATTTTGACGTATCTCTGCAATTAGAGCGCTTAACCGTCCATCTAGGTCATCCATGCGACTTTTTTGAGGAGCAATTTAGTTTGTTTATTAGCTATGAAAATTCGCGATCGTGCGAAAAGCCTAAGCTATTTTCTCATGTGGTTGAGCTCTTTGTGTGCGTAAGTTCTTGCCGTCCGGAGGTTCGAGGCTATTTCCACGCGAATTATTGCAACTGAAGCAGGCTAAACGCAGGTTGGAGAGTGCGTTAGACCCCCCTCGGCTTTTCGGGAGTAAGTGTTCGATAGTTCTTTCTGATTTCTGCATCGACTTGTTGCACCAGTGGCAGCGGTTTCCGTACAGTTGCAGAAGTTGGCGTCTCTTGTTGCGTCTTGAAGCTGGGGACATAAAGCTTTGGGAGGCGCACGGCTGTTACGTGTTCATTTACGTATCAGCTCCCTGCTAAAAATTTACGCAGCCATAATTTAAAGTCTACTGGTGCCTTTCATCGCTGGACTTTAGTCGAGCGGGTTTTCAGGCTAGTTTTTGATGATTTTTCTTTATTTTGGTTGGTAATCAGAAGACTTCAGTGCCCCAGCCAAAAAGCGTTCTGTGTAATACAAAGCCAGTTGATTGCTCACACCATTAAAAACCTCATCAAAGGCGTTTTCAGCCCAAGGAATTTCGAGCATTACCGCACGTTTTCCAGTGGGTCGTAATTGTTCGTAGAGAGAGCGTCTACACTCGGCTTCAACTATATGGTCGCGACCTGCATAAACCAGTAGAGAAGGGGGAAGGTTGGGTTTAACATAATTGATAGGAGAAGCTTGACGGTAAAGCTCTCCTAATTTGTGGGGGGTTCCTCCCAGAAAGTCACGCAGAATGGCTGGGACGTTTAGGGGGTCGGGAAAAGGTGGATCGTAATATCCTCCGAGCAAGTTATTTTGCCCGTAGTAATTCACTACTGTTCTAACTGGAACTGTAGTTGAACGATAAGCATAAAGCGATGCTAAATGGGCATCGGCTGACCTTCCCATCAGAGCAATTCTGTCTATATCAATGAACCACTCATCGGCATGGGTTTTGATATACGACAGAGCGGCTTCTACGTCCTCCAACTGAGTTGGAAACCGCTACAGGGGAGCGTGGCGGTAATCAATTGCTAACACAATAGCCCTTCACGACCATGTAGCGGCTAAATTCCTCATTGCTATTTGGACTGCCTTTTTGCCAAGCTTCTCCCTAGAGGATGATGCTCGCCGGATATCTACTAATTTGCATCATCAGTAGCTTTACTTTAAGATCCGCTTCATTTTTCCAATCCCTCACCCACCAATGCTTCCAGTTCAGCTAACAGCTTCTCTAGTTTCTTTTGCTTTTTGGGGTCATCCCAAACCTTAGACTTTTTCACTCTGCCATAAGCTGCATCTACGCGACTTTTAAGTGAGTGATTTGGTGTAGTCGCCTCCCCTGTACTTTTCGCTTTTAAATCGGCAATGCGCTGTTTGATTTGGGTCAGGGAGAGGTCGAGAGCGATCGCCTCTTCTAACAATTGGGAGCGCTTTGAGCTATCCTTAACTCGGGCGATCGCTCTGGCTTTGGTATACTCAATCTGTCCTTTCCGCAGCGCTCCAATAACATCATCTGGCAGGTTCAGCAAGGGGAGGCGATTGGTTCGGAAACTCTCTGGAGTGTACTTCCCAACGAGTGCAAATATATCGCTTACTATTTGCCAGTCCGAGCTGTGGATAACGTTATCCACAGCGGCGCGTTCTGGGTGCGCGGCCGCTCCGAGCAAAGCAATAACTGACGAGGAGGTAGAGTTCAATTTCATTGCCAGCAATTGCAGAATTCCCTCAGTTTCCTCAATCGCATTCAAATCTTCCCGCTGCAAGTTTTCCAGCAGTGCAATTTGTAGAGCCTCTGTGTCTGTCAGTTCCCGAATCACAACAGGAATCTCAGTCAAACCTAACGACGAAGCGGCTCGATAGCGCCGTTCTCCCGCTACCAATTCGTACTTGTTGCCATCTATGGGGCGTACCAGGAGCGGTTGCAGAATCCCTAGCTGCTTGACTGACTCCACCAGTTCTTGCATAGCTGTCGGATCGAAATAGCGGCGGGGTTGCTGCTGGGGCAAGACAATTTTGTGTATTGAGACAAGGGAGGATGCGGCATCAGAGCTGTCGCTGGTTCCTAATAGAGCCTCAACCCCTTTGATTTGATAAGGCTGACTGTCGCGCTTTTGATTCATGCCAGAGCTAAGAGTCCTTGTGCAATAGTATCGAGTACGGCGACGGCTGGATGTTTTGGATTGTACACTGTCAGAGGTACGTGTTGCTGTGACGCATCGGCAAAAGCCACAGTCCGAGGCACAGGAGGGTAAATCGCACCAATCTTCTCCAGAGAAGTAGTAATTGACTGCAAACTTTGAAAGGCCTGTACAGTACGGGTATCGTACAGCGTTGGAATCACTCCAGCAATCTGCAATGAACGATTAGCGCGTTTTCTGACGCGAGCAATGGTTTGCAACAGCAATTCGGTTCCTTTGAGAGCTTTATATTCAGTCTGAATCGGAATTAAGACGTGAGTGGAGGCAACTAGGCTGATATAGGATAGGATGCCTAGCGAAGGAGGGCAGTCTATCAATATGAAGTCATAGTGCGAGCTCAGGGGGTCAATGACTTCTTTTAGCCGGCTATCTCTCATGTCAGCCACCACCAGTTCCAGCTCTGCTCCGCTCAAATTAATATTGGAAGGAAGCAAGTCCATGTTGTGAAGGTTTTTGCAGAGCACCGCTTCAGAACCGTTCATAATAGACTCGTAGACAGTCTCCTGTAACTCAGATGGCTCCAAGCCCATGAAGGCGGTAAGTGAGGCTTGGGGGTCCATATCTACTAACAAGACTTTTTGCGAACGCCTCGCTAAATGGTAGCCTAAATTCATTGTCAAACTGGTTTTGGAGACACCGCCTGACTGGTTGAACAGCGCAATAATTTTGCTCATCTATTTTTAAGCACGCTCACTCAACGTGTTGATTAAACAATATTAGTGGACTGCGGCTTATTCTAGGTTAATCTTTGAAAGAACTTTGAGAACCGCCTCTGATAACTGCGATAGCAGTTAGCATTGAACAGAGATGTTGAGGGGAGCATCCCGATGCGTGCAAGTTGTCTCAAAAGACAACGGCAGTATAGGGCTTTCGAGGGATATCAGCGGTGTTTTTGCACGCATGGGGATGCTCCCGATGTTGAGCGCAGTCCATACCCATAACTTGGATTTGGGTGGGATTCATTCAAAGGTAGTGTTGAGTCAAATCGCTGATAATATCTAAGCTCATATTGTCAACTAATTTAGTCAGAGCCGCAGCAAGAGACTTCTGCGACAGGGGAATTCGCTCAATCAATAGCCTTACCGCTTGCTCGTCTCCACAAGCGGCTGCTTTATAAAGCTTCTCGATCGACTCCCTCGGCAACACAGATAGCGACTCAGGAGTCAGTTGCATAACAGGCTCATCCTGTTCGGACTTCCTCGGCGACTCCTCTTCATAGATATAGCGAACACCCAAATGAAGCGCCATCTTCTCAAAAATTACTGCTTCTGGGAACGGTTTGGCAACAAAGTCATCGAAGCCGTTCGACATGGCGAGTTCCTGGGTTTTAACAAAAGCATTAGCGCTCAAAGCAATAATCTTAGTGTTAGAACCCTCAGGCAGAGCTCTAATTTTTTGAGCAGCTTGAAAGCCGTCTAAAACAGGCATCCTCAAATCCATCCAAATTAAATGCGGCTTGTACTTTCGCCACAATTTAACAGCTTCAATTCCGTTATCCGCGAACCGCACAAGAAAGCCAGCCGACTTCAATATCTGAGTTAGCAGCAACCGATTTGCCGACTCATCGTCCGCTACCAGAATGCGATATATTTGTTGGTTGGATGCCAACCCCTTCACTCGTTTTTGTGGCAGTCTGTCATAAATTTCGCTCTCAGTTGCCAGACTGACTTTAATGTAAAAACTAAAAACCGTTCCTTTCCCCACAGAACTTTTGACCTTAATCTCGCCACCCATCAGCTTCACGAAAGAGCGACTGATTGGCAATCCCAAGCCCGTTCCCGTTTGCGATTTCCTACCAGTTTCAGTTTGCACGAACGGCTTGAACAAACGGCTAATCTCTTCAGGGGCAATACCAGGACCTGTATCCTTCACTGAGAACTGGAGAAAGAATTTGGGTAACGGTTTTTTAGCCAGAGGCTGAAGGCATTTTACAGTCAGCTTCACCCTACCCGCCTCAGTAAATTTAACAGCATTGCCCAACAGATTAATCAAAACTTGGCGCAGCTTGCTTTCATCAGTTCGGACGTATTGCGGTACATCAGAACTGCGTTCAAAAACAAGTTGCACTCCTTTAGACTGAGCTTTGAGTCGGAACATCCCTTCTATGTCCGAGAGCAAACTGTACAGGTCAAAAGCACTTGATTCGAGGGTAATTTGACCAGCTTCAATCTTAGACAGCGACAAAATATCGTTGATTAGTTTCAACAAATGCTCGCCACTGCGATTGATAATATCTAAACTCGACTGCTGTTCCGGTGCAGTTTTCTTAGAGTTCACAAGGAGGTGGGCAAAGCCGATAATCGCATTCAGAGGCGTTCTCAATTCGTGGCTCATATTCGCCAGAAAGGTACTTTTAGCGCGATTGGCACTTTCGGCTGCAATTAGAGCTTGTTTTAGTTCCTTTGTTTTCTGTGTAACTTGTCGCTTTAAATCGCCAGAATATTCTTCTAACCGCTTGCGAGATGCTTTTAACTGGCAATTCATGCGCAAGAAAGCACAGGCTAGGGCTTCGAGTTCGGCAATACCGCTACCTGAAACTGTTGAGTCGAAGTCGCCACCAGCTATCGCCTCTGTTGCCGAAATTAAACGCAGCAGCCGCTGTTCTATTCTTAGGGAAATGGACAGCAAAAGGCAGATAGAAAGAACCAAAGCCAGCAGCACGAGCAAAATAGTGTTGTGGGTGTTGGCCTGAACTTTTTGGGTGAAGTCGGTGGAGGGTACAACTGCCACAATCAGCCAATTTAAGCCTTTCGGGTTTTTAAAAGGTCTGACTTGTAGCAAGTATAGTGAGTTGCTGGCAGTAAAGTTAAGATTTTGGCTGCTGTTAATAGCAGCGAGGCTGCCATAATGTTTAAGCAAATACTCTGTTGAAAGCTGGATTACTTTTTGTTGCAGAGCTTGGGTGCTTTCTCGCTGCAGTCCGTCAACAGAAATAGACGGTTTTGGTTCAGTTACCTCGTTCCGAGCAATTAAATGTCCCGAACGGTCTAAGATAAAGGCTTGACAGTTAGGGCTAATGAGGAAATCGTGCAAGTTGAATGTTGAGGTTGGGGTGGGAAAAGCAGAATTTGTTTTTTGCTGAGGCAATATTGTTTTTGGAGAGTCTGACTCCTTTCTTTCCCCATTTGGTTTGATTGTGACTTTGGCTGTTTGACTTGGGGAAAGTTGATTTACCGAACCTGTTGGAATTTGATTGTAAGTCCCTTCTCCTTTCCCAACCCCTTCTTTTAAGTAGTTGTCAAGGCGATCCCAGATGCGGCTCGTTGCTTCTCCCAATAGGTGTGCAACTAAGTCATTCATTGTCTGCAGCCCTGTTTGAAAAGAAAGCCATCCCGTTAGACATAGTAAAGTCGAAATCAGGAGAGCGTTGGGGACTGTAAGCACAACTTCTAGGGAAAGGGTTTGAAATAAGGTTAATCTTTGTTTTATTAGGCTGATGCTGAAAAGGCTTGCAGCCTTTTAGATCTCAAATGCGTTTTATAATACCAGAAGTAGAGGTTGCCTTTTAAAAGGAAGCAGCTTGAACTGGATTGAGGAGTGCTGCTGCAACAAGGATGTAGTACCCGTGCATTGTCCAGTGCAAGTTCGGTAGCAACTCGACTTCGTTTGACGCTGGAGCATCCTCGACCGCATAGATTTATTTATAAGCTTTTCACTGCTCATAAGGGAGATCGCACTCATCATGGCTAAACTTGAGGAATTAAGCGAAGGGTTTAAGCTTAAAGGAATTCTACCGAACACCACAGTCACGGTAGAACGTGTCTCCAGGTGTGGAGCCGATGCTGTCACACTAATATATCGAGCTGATGATAGCGGTAATCTAGGAGATCGCGTCCTGTATCGTTCAGACGAGGCACAATTAGAACTTATCACTCAAAAATATTCTTGGCGATTCGATGCTGATGGGGCTTTATTTCGCCTAGTTTCGGAAGCCCTCCGCATTCACCTGGCCCATATATTCGATCGATTCTTGGCTATTCATACATCACAAGTCGAGCCGTATCCCCACCAAATCACGGCAGTTTATGAAGAAATGCTACCACGTCAACCTTTGCGCTTCTTGCTGGCTGACGATCCAGGTGCAGGCAAAACCATCATGGCCGGGTTGTTGATTAAAGAGCTAATGATGCGTGGTGATTTGCAGCGTTGTCTAATTGTTGTTCCTGGCAACTTAGTAACCCAGTGGAAACTAGAACTCCAGAAGAAATTTGAGCTAGATTTTGAAATTCTTAGTAACGACCACATCAAGACCACACTCACAGAAAACGTTTTTGAAAAGATGCCCTTGGTCATTGCTAGGGTAGATAAATTAAAACGAGATAAATCGAGTCAAGAGAAAAAACTTCAAGAAAATATAAAGTCAATTGAATGGGACTTAATTATCTGCGATGAAGCTCATAAAATGTCTGCCTCTTTCTCCGGGGGTGAAGTGAAGGAAACTAAACGTTACAAGCTTGGCAAGATCCTATCAGATAGTAAAACTACCCGCCATTTTTTATTGATGACTGCTACGCCTCATAACGGCAAAGAAGAAGATTTTCAACTATTTATGGGGCTGCTAGACCGCGATCGCTTCGAGGGCAAGTTTCGTAATGGCGTTCATTATGCAGACACCTCTGACATGATGCGACGGATGCTAAAAGAAGACTTAGTAGATTTGGAAGGCAAGCCTCTGTTGCCAGAACGTCTATCTTACTCTTTAGCTTATCATCTATCACATTTGGAAGCGCTGCTTTATAAAGAAGTGACTGAATATGTAGAGAAAGAATTCAATAGGGCTGATAAACTAGAGAAGGGACGCAAGACGAGCATCGGTTTTGCCCTAACGATTTTACAGCGACGACTGGCATCATCCCCAGAAGCAATTTACCAGTCTTTGCAAGGGCGACGGGAGCGATTGGAAAAGAAATCGCGTCAAAAAGAAGAAGATTTACTGAAGACACTCACTTGTCTCGATTCAGAGGATTTAGAAGATTTACCAGTTGTTGAAATAGAAAATCTGGAAGATGAATTTGTAGATCAAGCTACAGCAGCTTCAACTATTGCAGAACTTATAGCTGAAATTAATAAGCTAGAAAAATTGGTACAATTGGCACAAGAAGTACGAAAAAGCGGTACTGATACAAAATGGGAAGAGCTTTCTAAGCTATTTAAAAATAATCCAGAAATGTTTGATTTTCAGGGACAAAGGCGCAAAATTATTGTGTTTACTGAACATCGCGCTACCTTGGACTATTTGGTACGCCGTGTCAGCGACCTCATAGGCGAAAAAGCAGTTGCTACGATTCATGGTGGTATCAAACAAGAGGATCGCCAGAAAATACAAGACGACTTTAACCAAAATCCTACGGTGCAAGTTTTAGTGGCTAATGATGCTGCGGGTGAAGGGATTAACCTCCATGAATCTTGCCATTTAATGATTAATTATGATTTGCCCTGGAATCCCAATCGACTAGAACAGCGATTTGGACGCATTCACCGGATTGGTCAAACAGAAATATGCCATCTCTGGAATTTGGTAGCAGTGGATACACGAGAGGGAAAAGTGTTCCAAAGGGTGCTGGACAAATTAGAAGTGGCGCGAAAAGCATTAGGAGGTAAAGTTTTTGATGTCTTAGGAGAGGCGATCGATGGTAAACAACTAGGAGAACTTTTAATTGAGGCTATCCGCTATGGTGATAGACCCGACAAGCAAGCGCAACTAGAGCAAGCGATTGAGGACAAACTTAATCTAGAGCACCTTCAAAATATCCTAGAAAAACGGTCACTTTATCATAACTTAATGGACACTTCTAAGCTGCGTCAAATTTATGAAAATATTGAACGCGCAGAAGTGCATAAGCTACAACCCCACTTTATAATAGACTTTTTTCTAGCAGCATTTCGGCTGCTTGGTGGTAACATACAGGGAGGTGAATCGGGACGTTATGAAGTGACGTTTATTCCAGTTAGTCTCCGCAACCGATTACCTAAGCTTTCCCGTCACATTTGTTTTGAAAAAGCTCAAGCTCATCTTCGGGGTAAACCATCTGCTGAGTTTATCTATCCCGGTCATCCACTCTTAAATCACACAATAGATTTAATTTTGGAACCCTATCGTGATTTATTAAAACAAGGCTGTATCCTTGTGGATGAGACTGACTTGACTGAACAAGTTCGCATTTTAGTGTATCTAGAACATTCTATTCAAGATGCTCGTAAGGACAAATCTGGCAATTTCAGAGTTGTATCTAGGCAGATGCAGTATGTAGAAATTGACTCAGAAGGTGACGCTAAAAATGCAGGTTACGCACCCTATTTAGATTACCGACATTTGCAGCAATCTGAACAATCTCTGGTACCCCAGATATTGATGAATCAATCTTCAATCCTACAGAAAGGGATTGAGGAACAAGCGCGAGATTATGCCATTCAACACCTAGTTCCCCTGCATAAAGGGGAAGTGCAACAGCAGCGGACGGAGCGGATTAATAAGACAATAGAAGCTGTAACAGAGCGACTGACTACAGAAATTAATTACTGTGAGAATCAAGCCGAAAAATTTCGGCTAAAAATTGGGGTACAGACGAATGCACAACTCAATTACGATAATGCTCGTCGGAGAGCAGAAGAACTAAAAGCACGCCGGGAAAAGCGACTGGCAGAGTTAGAGCAAGAGCGTAATATATCAGCTAAATCGCCAGTGGTTTTGGGCGGTGCATTGATTGTACCTGTGGCTTTGATCCAGCATTTGAAAGGAGAAACTCAACAAACTCTAGGTAATTTCGCTGAAGAAAAACAGCAAGTAGAGAAGCTGGCTATGGAAGCAGTGATGGCGGCGGAACGAAAACTAGGTTTTCAGCCAAGGGATGTAAGTGCTGACAAGTGCGGTTACGATATTGAATCGCGCATCCCCGGCACGAATCGGCTGCGTTTTATTGAAGTCAAAGGTCGAATTCGGGGTGCGAGTACGGTGACAGTCACGAAAAATGAAATTATCACAGCTTTGAATAAACCTGATAGTTATATCTTGGCTTTGGTGGAAGTTTCTGAGCCAACACAGTTATCCCTGAATAATTGTACTTTGCGTTATGTTCAGCGTCCATTTCAGCAAAAGCCAGATTTTGCAGTGACAAGCGTGAATTATAGCTGGTCGGAACTTTGGTCTAGGGCAACCTTAGTTTAAGTAATCGCTAGCAGGCAATTGAACACCGAGTCTTTTAGCTTCTAGGAAATCCTTAGTCGCTTTTAATTTATCCCCAACCCTTTGGTGGGCCATACCACGGTAGTAGTAGGCAATACCATAGTCTGGTTTGAGCAATAGAGCTTGGTTGTAACATTGAATTGCTGCCCCATACTTTCTTTGTCGGGCATGAACTCTACCTTGTCTGCATAAAGATATTTCTTGATTCTCGGTCTCAAAAAGAAGGTTATTAGTAGTTTGGACTATTTTAGCTGTTGTAGGAGGTTGATAAAGAAGGTTATTAGTAGTTTGGGCTGTTTTAGCTGTTGCAGGAGGTTGATTAGGTGCTGCTTTAATAGGTTTTGTTTGAAAAGTTGCTTCATTAGAAGCTTGCCCAAGTAACCTTTTAGCTTCACCCTCAGTGAGTAGCTCTAGTTTAGCAGGATCTTCTAATAT
>Ga0256856_1000022_pt1 | contig 15564 bp, 13 predicted proteins | sample BONt10_FD_181175 | JGI IMG/M metagenome (GOLD analysis project Ga0256856, IMG submission 181175) | Terrestrial sediment cell enrichment communities from Utah, United States - BONCAT_SYTO_Terrestrial_sediment - 10 | ecosystem: Environmental > Terrestrial > Deep subsurface > Rock core/Sediment... | reverse complement strand
TTAGCAGTGTTAGCGGCGACGGCGGCTTCCTTAGCTTTTTCCAATTCTTTTGTATGTTCCGAAACCCGCTGGATTAGGTGATTGAGAGACACGGCTAATGAACCTATTTCGTCTTGTCCGGTGACGGGGGCTCGCAAATCAAAATTAGACTCGGCGGCCACTTGTTCGGCAACCTGAGTGACGCTGATCACAGGTTGGGCGATCGCCCGACTCGTTTGGTAAGCCACCATTCCCGCCACCGCTACCGACACCAGCATACTAATAATAATTATGCCCTTTTCGAGGCCTTGCGCGTCCTCCATCAATTCACCGCCTTGCCTCTCTTGCTGCTGGGCAATGTCAAGGATTTTGCTCACTTCCTGAAGGCGACTGTCGAGTTGTTTTGCACCTTCTCCGCTTTTAATTGCGAGCATTTTTCGGGCTAACTCTATCTGGGCTGGTGATAATTGCGATCCCTGGATTTGCTGCAAGCTGGACAGGAGAGTATCGGCGTAAGATTCTAAATCTTCTGTGCAATCTTGCAGTAAAGCTTTGAGAATCGCAGGTTCTGCTGCCACCCAAGCGGGTTTGCTGTCGACAAACTTTTCTAGTTTCAACCGCAGGTTCTTTGCCTTAGTAATACTCGCGATCAAATGCTCTTTTTGCCATTCTAGTTGGGTCCCATTGTCTACAAAAGAATCTAGCAGCGCTCCCTGCAATTGCGCCGCCTGGGCTGAATCTTTAAAATTGCCCAGCAATTGGGCCTGCAGGTGAGCATCATTGAGTTGGTTTACTCCTTTTCCTTGGTAGTAGTCGGCTATTGCCAGCCCGCTCAGGGAGCCTATAAATCCGATTCCTATTGCCAGGAAATACCCGCCGCCAATTTTTTGATGGATGGGCCAACGGCCAATTTTAGATGGCAAGATTTTGCTGATTATTAAGGATGATCTTTCTACAAAATCCTGGCTGGATATTTTTTTGTGTGCGGTTTCTAGAGAAGCGGCTTCTTCAGAAATAAAGGGCGACATCAGTTTACCTACATTGCTATTTTTTGGGTTGACCTTTCGCGTTGCCACAGGTTTTTGCGGCGGGTTAAGTGGTTCTAACTCTGGATTGAACTCGCCCTGGCATTCCCAAACGGCAACTGATAAACTTGCTTCGTTCCCAGTTTTTTTTTTAGCAAGTAAATTTTTGACATATGCAACCCCTGTATTTTCTTAAAATCTACCACGCTCTTAAGTTCTCCAAACGGAAAATCTTGTCGGTTTTCCAGTAGACATCTGCCAAAAAGCATCTGAAACTCTTGTGGAGTCAGAGGAGAAACTTAAATTCGGTTAATGTCTAATAGATAATTAGGGTGTTGATGGCTGTTGCCAAAATACTTTTTGGACTCGTAAAAGTCTGCCACAGGCATAATAAAGAAATTTTTATCCCGTCAGGGAATTATCCCGACCTAGAATTATACAGGCAGAAAATTTTGTCTGACCCGTTTTGCCTGGGAGTGGCCCAAAGCTGATATAGTCTGTTAACAATGCACCCCATTCCTTCGCTTTGGATTTTGGCTGCCAGCAATGCGATGATTGCTGGACGATTTTTGTTGAGCATCCGACGAATTCACTGTACAGAATGTAACAAATGCGGCAGCCGATCGAACTTTTGCACTCAGGCGATCGACTTTTGGCATCGCGGCCCCGCAAAGACAAGTCTGAAGCGAAGTCGTGTAAGTTGAGTATAACTGTAGGTCTTACCAAAAGAAACCCGGTTTCTGCGAGTCAACTGTTGGCAATTTCGAGTTCTGGAGTAGCAGTGGTCAATTCGATCACCAGTGCTAACTTACCGTCTCTACCCAAAGCTTCATCTGCCAATTGTATCATCCAGCGATTCGGCTTAGCCTGGGGTCTGGCGGCGAGCACCACGGCCCACGCTTCTTGTTCTTTGCCGCGGCCCAACAGCGCAGCACAAACAGTCAAAGCTGTGGCTGTTGAACGGCTGATGCCGCTTTGGCAGCAGACGAGCAAATTGCCCGGGCGCGCCGACATTTTGAGGGCGAAGTCGATAATTTTGATTACGTCCTCAAGTTTAGGCAAAACCCGATCGGGGTCGTCAACGGGGGTGTCGAGGTCGTTAAATTCCAGCCGCAGTCGGTTCGGGACTTTGTGAAAATTTCTGGGCTCGCGCACGCCGGGACTGCCGATCGAGATCAGGTATTTTATCTGGCGCCCGGCAGGGCGATCGACAATGTAGTCGCTGGCTTCAGCTTCTGCAGCAATCAGGATTTTCGGCAGTTTTTCACCCGAGAAATCTGCAGAAGCTGAGGGATCTAAATCAACGGTTTCTGCCGAGGTGCTGACATCGGGCAAGTATTGGGCGGCCAGCGCGCGAACGTCAGCAAATTCCCGGTTTAAAGCTGCTTCCAGAGCCAAAATAGCAGCGGTAGAGCCAATTTGACCGAGGGATTTAACAGCATTTTGACGCACTCCAGAGGTTTCGTCCCCCAGCAGCCGCACCAAAGCTGCCACAGCTTCCTCTGTCCCAATTTGCCCCAAAGCAGCAGCAACTCTCCACCGCACATAAGATTCGCTGTCGCCGATGGCCAGCGCCAGTCCCGCTGTCACCATTTTTTGCAAGTTAGGATCTCCGGCTGTATTGAGGTTCCCGAGGGCAACCGCCGCCCTGCCGCGCACGAAAATGTCTCGATCCGAGAGCGCTCGCATTACCGCCACCGCAGCCACCTCGCTGCTGATTTCCCCCAAGGCAGAAACTGCACTGCCGCGCACGTCTGAGTCGTCATGGTTGAGGGCTTCCAGCAGGCCGGCCACAGCCTTTTCCGTGCCGATTTGTCCCAAGGCCTCGGCGGCCCTCAAAGAAACTGCATAGGAGTCGGGATCGTAGAGCCTTTCTACTAAGCTGGGTACTGCCTCACAATCGCCGATTTTCCCCAAAGCCGCTGCTGCCCTAGCGCGGACGATGTGATTCGAGTCTTTGAGGGCGTTCATCAGCCAGGGAACTACCTCAGAGACGCCGATTTTCCCGCAGTGGACGGCCGCCCGCCAGCGCACCTCGGAGTCTTGGTGTTTGAGCGCTTTGAGCAGTGCGGGGACGGCTGTTTTGGGGTGAATTTTGCCCAAGGCCCAAACAGCCCAGACGCGCACCCCGGAGGCTTTGTGGTTGAGGGCTTTGAGCAGTGCTCCGGCTGCTGGTTTCGAGTCGATTTCTCCTAAAGCCCAAGCCGCCCAAGCTTGCACTTGGGAATCTTCGGATTCGAGCGCTCGGGCTAATTCAATTACTGCAGCTTCGGAGCCGATTTTCCCGATCGCCCGAATGGCATTAAGGCGCACTGCACTTTCTTTGTGGTTCAATGCCGCGACCAGCATCGGAATTGCCCTATCGGAACTTGTCAGGGCCAGCAGTTGAATTTTGAGCTGGGGCGAGGTTGGGATTTTTCCGATTAATTTTATTGTGGCTGTTTGAAATTCTGGCTTTACCGTTCCTGCTAGCTTCGAGCCGAGTTTTAAATTTACTTTTAGGGCTAATTTTACTGCCCGCAAAGCCAGACTTTGCTGTTCTACTTGGGGCAATATTGTCGCCAAGGTGCGCATCCCTTGTTTTTGTTTCAAATATTTTTCATTAAATTGAGCATCGCTGAGCTCGGGTAGCTGTTGGATGAGGGTGGCTGCTGAGTCCATTGATTTACCTATTATTTTGGCGAGCGCTTGAGATTGCTCTTTTAAACTGTCTGTCTTAAAAAAAATACAGCATCTACAAAACTCTACTTCTAAAAAAAGCTTGCACCACTTCTAAAATATGCCTGAGCCCACTATTTTTGCAACTCCCCAATTATTAATTATCGGGTTTGTTTGGGCAATCAGCTTGACAATTAGTACCGCTTGCTGCTTGGCGGAGCTGGTTGTTTAGCTAGTCTAACTCTGCTATATCATTTTATAGCAAGTTGGCTGGAAATAGCGATCGGCTCAGTTGAACGCAGCGAACCGGAAACAGCTTGATTGCGGGACAGTCTCTCAACGAGCATAGGGCCCATTTTTCAAAACCTCAGCCAAAGCGTTACCGTTATCTCGCAAACCTTCGTAAAAAAACAGCACTTCTCCTTGAATGCCGCGACAGCGGTTGTAAGCAATTACTTGCAACAACAGCTCGGGAGTTATGCTATAATGGCTGCCTCGATTCGCCAACAAAATACCCGGCGACACGCACTGTACTTGCTCGCCGCTAAGCTGTTCCCCAATCAGTCGATCGACCAATTGTTTGTAAGCGTTAAAATCGCGGCGATAAAACTGCGGGTGAAGCATATCGACCAACTTTTTGTCAACCCAAGATTTAGAATCTTGCAAATATTCCACCAGTCCCCACTCATAAGGACTCGGCGACATTGACAGCAACAAATCAGGATTAATAGCTTTCAATTCTCGGTGCAAGCGATCCACAAACTCAGTAATAATATCAGCGCGCCAGTGCAGCCAATGTCGCTCTCTACAATGCGACGGCGGTTCTCTCCCGCACTCTTCTCGGTAGCGTTTAACCGTTTTTTCGTCGTAACCGCCTTCTGCAGGCAGTGCAATGCGATCGTCTCCTTGAACGCCGTTTACCGGATAATTCTTAGCAACTTCCAGCATCAACCCCAGCAAAAATTCTTGCACTTCCGGGTCTAGAGAATTCATCCATTCAAAGTTATTTTTCTTAAGTAAATTGCCGCTGCAATCGCGCGCAGCCCATTCCGGTTTTTTCGCCAGCAAATGACCGCCGTTGAGATTGTAAGAACTCACAAATCCGTATTCAAACCAAGGAATAACTTTGAGACCGACTCTATTTGCCTCAACAATTAATTCTGCCAAAGGGTCGCGACCTTGATAGCGGGGGTCAATTTCCGCACCAAATTGTTCGCGCATAATTTGAGAAGGATAAGCAGTAAAACCCCGGTTCCAAACTACAGGAAAAACTGTATTAAATCCCGTATCGGCGATCAAGTTCATTGCCTCAGCAATCCGCTGTTTTGAGGTGAGAACTTCGCAGTCGGTGCTGGGTATCCAAACGCCACGAATTCCCGGATTTTTAGATGCCAACGAACTTGGCAGCGCTGCTGGATTTGGTGCAAAAAATTCCCCCGCAAACCGCTGTTTGAACTCCGAAGCCAAACTGCGAATTGCTGATTGAAAAGGTGTGAAAAATGGCATTTATTTATTCTATTTTTGTTGTAAGGTGCGCACGGCGCACGCTACGTTATTAATTGGTAGCACCGGATATTATTTATGGATAAGATGCTTTTCTTGATAAGTCTGCGAACCTAATTAAACGTCAAAGTTTTAGATATTGATTGATTGTACAGAGCCTAGCTGATTTTTGTAAATTTTAATAAAATCTCTAGCTTTTGTATAGACATTCCATTCATCAAAGTTTACAGTCGTAGCCTACAATAATTTATTCGGCATTTAAAAAATGGCAAAATACAAAGGGAATCAATTAAGTGTTGCGATCGCAAGTAGCGTCTTGGTCTGTGTAGCCATATTAACTCAATTTGCTAGCGAAGCACAAGCCGCTGTTCTCACTTAGGATTTTACGATCGATGCTACAAGCTTATTCTGCGGCGGGCCTAGTCCTTATATTGCTAATTACAAGGGTAATTTCAGCTTTGATAACTCATTTCTAACGGGATATGGTGACGAATCAGTCAGTGTAATTTCTGGAGTATTCAATTATCTATTACCCGGATTTGCACCGTCCGATTATCAGAATCGTTGGTCTTAGAATTTTACGGAGACACCTCATTCAGAAAGTGGTGAGTATTATTTCACGCAGGTATCAGGTGGAGTGGTCAATGTGCCAAGAGAGGAAATTGGCAGGACTCAGCTTGAGTGGGTACAGCTTCTTGGTTCCTATATCTTGAGTTACTTGGAGCATAGAGAATGATAAGTTTATGTCCAGTAGAAAGCTTATGGGGCCTTCCATAGGAAATGATCCAAGTGCTACCGTCAGTTATTTTGGGCCAGAGATAGTAGTTTCCGAAGCAGTTCCAGAACCGACAACTATCGCAGGTGCTATTTTGGGTTTAACAAGTATTGTAGCAATCAAGAAAAGAAAAAAGATTGCAAGTAACTAATAAATGGGGTGCGCAGTGCGCACCCCAAAATTGTACTATCGGGCTACTTCCAACAACTGCTCGCTCAAAGCTTCTTTCAAAAGTTCTGCCTTATCAGTTTGCTCCCAAGGCAACTCTAAATCACTGCGTCCGAAGTGACCGTAAGCCGCCACATCTTGATAGAAACGGCCGCCTCTTTCAGCAGGCAAATTCTGCAAGTTAAATGCCTGAATGATGCCCGCAGGACGCAGTTCAAAATGCTGCTTCACAACTTCCAAAAGGCGATCGTCATCAACTTTTCCAGTGCCAAAAGTTTCGATCATCATGCTAACAGGCCGCGCAACGCCGATCGCATAACTCAACTGCACTTCGCACTTTTGGGCCAAACCAGCAGCCACGATATTTTTAGCAACGTAGCGACAAGCATAAGCCGCGCTGCGGTCTACCTTAGTGGGGTCTTTCCCAGAAAAAGCGCCGCCGCCGTGGCGGGAATAGCCACCGTAGGTATCCACAATAATTTTGCGGCCCGTCAAACCCGAATCCCCTTGAGGCCCGCCGACGACAAATTTGCCTGTGGGGTTGACAAGAAAGCGGGTTTCTGCATCCGGCTTCAGGCTAATATCGGCAAACACGGGTTCGACGACTGCAGCCCAAAGGTCTTCTTTGATCTTGGCTTGAACGGAGGCCGTTTCTGTTATGTCGCCGATCGTTTCGGTGTGCTGCGTAGAAATTAAAATCGTATCTATGCCAACCGGTTTGCCGTCCTCGTAAATCACCGTAACTTGGCTTTTGCCATCGGGACGCAGGTAAGGTAACTGACCGGTTTTGCGGACAGCGGCCAGTTGACGGCAAATCCGGTGCGCCAGACTTATAGGCAGAGGCATCAATTCCGGCGTTTCGTTGCAAGCAAAACCAAACATCAAACCTTGGTCGCCAGCGCCGATAGCGTCTAATTCCTCTTCGCTAGCTTCTTCCCGGCTTTCCTGAGCCGTATTGACCCCTTGGGCAATATCGGGAGACTGAGAATCAAGAGCCACCAAGACCGAGCAGCTAGTGGCACAAAAGCCGTTGTCAGCGTGGATGTAGCCAATATCGGCTATTTTTTTCCGCGCCAATTCCATGTAATTTATCCGAGCTTTAGTGGTGATTTCGCCCGTCAGCAGGATCAAGCCGGTGTTGACGACAACTTCGGCTGCGACGCGGCTTTTGGGGTCTTCGGTCAGTAAGGCATCTAAAATCGTATCTGAAATTTGATCGCAGATTTTATCGGGATGGCCTTCAGTGACCGATTCAGAGGTAAACAGGTAGTGGCGTGACAATGATTATTTCTCCTTTGATGGGGGCTGTTCCTGCGCGACATCAACGACCGACGAGTTATGTTTCAGGTAAAGGCCCAGAATCATGGCGTCTGGGCTACCGTCGAATTTTTGTCGGTCGGCATTCGTGTTAAAGCAGGGTTTGAAATTGGGTAAAGTGACACTACTATAGCAAAGTCAGTCGTGGGAAATCGTTAAAAAGTTAGGTTTTTTAGGATTCTCGATCGATCTTGTACACCGCTTGTCTACCCCCCTAACCTGACAAAGGTAAGATACAGTCAGGGTATCGCGTCGCGGAAGGACTATGGCAGGAATCCAAAAATCACCAAACTTAATCCAAACGGTTGCGGACCTAGAATTTCCCGGCGGCCCCATACCGATTGACTCTCCATTTTATATCGAGCGATCGCCCGCTGAAGCCCGAGCTTGCGCAGAAATTAGCAAGCCTGGGAGCCTGATTCGCATTAAAGCTCCCATAAAAATGGGCAAAAGTTCGCTGATGCTGCGCATAATTCACGCGGCCCTCGAGCGCGGATACCGCACAGTAACTGTAGACTTTCAGCAAGCCGACGAAGCGGTTTTTGCTAGTTTAGATAAATTTTTGCGCTGGCTTTGTGTCAATGTCGCTCGACAACTCAAACTCAAACCAAATCTCGCTGAATTCTGGGATGAAGATATGGGCAGCAAGGTAAGCTGCTCTCTTTACTTTGAAAACTATTTGCTCGCAGAAAGTGACAGTCCGGTTGTCTTGGTACTCAACGAATTAAACCGAGTCTTTAAACGCGCCAATATTGCTCAAGAATTCCTGCCACTGCTCCGTTTTTGGTACGAACAAGCTCGCGCAAGCGTTGCTTGGCAAAAACTCCGCATTGTCGTCATTCACTCGACAGAAATTTATATTGCTTTGAGTCTTAATCAATCTCCATTTAATGTAGGGCTGCCGGTTAAACTCTCAGAATTGACTGCTGAACAAGTCCAAGATTTGGCGCGCCGACACGGACTGAACTGGAGCGATAGCTATCCGATCGAGCAATTAATGAACATGGTAGGGGGGCAACCTTATTTAGTGCATTTAGCGCTCTATCACCTGGCACTTTTGCTGCAAAATCCTCTGTCGGTCGATCGGGATGAGTCTGGGGAGGAATTGGGGCTAGCCGAGTTGGAAGAATTGTTAATAGCAGCTCCTACTCACAGCGGAATTTATAGCGACTACTTGCGAAATCAGTCGATCGCCATTCAACAGCAGCCGGAACTGGCATCCGCCTTCCAACAGGTTGTCGATGCTAAAAATAGCGTTCACCTCGAACCTTTTATGGCCTATCAGTTAGACAGCATGGGACTTGTCAAATTAGAGGGAAATAACTGTAGCTTGTCTTGCGAATTATATCGCCTGTATTTTCAAGAGCAAAATTTGTGTGAGGAGAGTTTCTCGGCTGGTGGTTTGGAGGAGTTGCAGCAAGAAAATGAAAGGCTGCTAGCTTTGGTGAATGTGGACGAACTTACTCAAATTGGCAACAGACGGTATTTTGACAGTTGCTTGCGAGCGGAATGGAAACAGATGGCTCGCGATGGGTTGCCGATATCTTTGATTTTGTGCGATATCGATTATTTCAAAATATATAATGATACCTACGGACATCAAGCTGGAGATGATTGTTTGCGATTGGTAGCTCAGACAATTCGCCAATCACTCCAGCGTCCTGCTGATGTAGCCGCTCGCTACGGGGGCGAGGAATTTGCTGTGATTTTACCTCAAACTGATGCGGCGACCGCTATGCTTGTTGCCGAACACATTAGAGTGAAAGTTAAAGATTTGAATATTTTTTTTAACCCGGAGAAATTTGACGGTCTGCCTAATTCTGTGGTAACGATTAGTTTGGGAATTGCCAGTGTTGTTCCGGGGCAGGAAAATGATGCAGCAACGCTGGTACTGGCGGCTGATGAGGCTCTTTATGACTCGAAAAGGCAGGGGCGCGATCGCTTCACTATGAGTAAGCTTTTAAATTTTCGATTTGCTACTGTTAATTAGGTAATTCGGGGGAAATATAATTTGTTTCTACACATACAAAGTCCGCCCGCGCGGACTCTGAAGAAAAGGATAGTTAAGAACTGGATTTGATGTTAATAGCGGGGGACGGTTCGATCCACCACCATTGAGTAAGCATCGATACCGCCAACGATATTTTTAACGTTGGTAAATCCTTGATCGGCTAACCACTGGCACATTTGAGCCGATCGCACTCCGTGATGGCACAGAACTAGGGTTTCTTTGTCGCGATCGAGTCGAGCGTCAATTTCACCAGACCATTCGGGAAACTCGCTCAGGGGAAAAGCTGCAAATCCCGGCAGCGCCGCGAGTTCAATTTCGTAAGGTTCCCGCACGTCTACAAGCTGCAATTTCTCAGCATTGGTTTCGGCTAATTGGCGACCTAATTCTTCGACTGTAATTTCAGCAAAAATTTCTGACATTTGATTAAAAAAAAGTAGTCATTAGTCATCAGTCATGAATCAGTTAACCGTTAACAGTCAACAGTCAACAGTCAACAGTTAACCGTCAACAGTTAACCGTCAACAGTCAACAGTTAAGCGTGATTAATTGAGGCGCTCTGGCGGTGAAATTAGCTCCGCAGGAGGCGTCGGTGCAGGAGGCCCGTCCAACTGGCTCACGCTGCCCCTCGGGTCGAGACAAGTGGCGATTAATGTGTCAGTTGGAAAGTCGAGCCTGCCGCTCAAGCCGACTACGCATTCAGCAAACTGTTGTGGCAATAAACTGCGGCGGCATCCATCGAGAACTAGCAGGGCAGCCGCAGGTTGAGTTCGAGTTTTGCCGTTAATATTCACTACGCAAGTAGCCAATTCCTTGGGACGCCTCACCCGCCGACAGCTAGAGAGCGCTTCGATACCAGAAATATTAGTTTTGCGGTTGATTTGGAGGGCGCATTTAGATATGTCGCGGGGGTAGAGCGCGTCAGCACAAGCGCCGGCTGCAGCAGTAGCCTCAACTCCGGCTTCGATTAGTTCCAGGGCGCAGACACGATAGGGATTCCTAGAGCGAGGAATTCTAATAGTGATGGCTGATGCTGGCGAGATTGGCAGTACACTCGCCAACAAACCGAGTGCTGCTAGCTGCGTGCCGAGGGCCAACATCCAGCGCCCGGTAGCGCTTGAGCCTGTCGGTGCTGGCTTTGGGGAAGAAGTGCGGGAAAAATTGCGGTTGTGCATGGCAGATCGAGTAGTGAGTTTTTTGGCTGATTGGGGCGATCGAGCGATCGGCTTTTCCTTCAGAATTTACCGCACATTATGGATCGCGCTGCGGTCGATCGTTTTTTTATCGAGCTTTGTTGGAATTTTGACCCTTACTAACATATAATATAGAGTCTGCATAAAATTGCATACAGATATTAGAGAGGAAAATAAATGTCTCGATATCGAGGCCCCCGATTGAGAATCGTCCGTCGCCTGAAAGAGTTGCCGGGTCTAACCCGCAAAACCCCCAGACGAGATTATCCGCCCGGACAGCACGGTCAAAACCGCAAAAAGCTCTCTGAGTACGCGGTTCGCTTGCAAGAAAAGCAAAAACTCCGTTTCAATTACGGTGTGACGGAACGCCAACTGCTCCGTTACGTCCGCAAAGCCCGCCGTGTCACCGGCTCCACAGGTCAAGTGTTACTGCAATTTTTGGAAATGCGCTTGGACAATACTGTGTTTCGGATGGGAATGGCTCCAACCATTCCGTCCGCTAGACAATTGGTAAATCACGGTCACATAACAGTCAACGACCGTGAAGTCAATATAGCCAGCTATCAGTGCAAGCCTGGTGATGTGGTTGCGGTGAAAAATAGAGAGCGATCGCGCACAATGGTAGAAGCTAATCTCAAAGACCCAGGCTTGGCTCACTTGCCCAATCACTTGGAATTTGATAAGCAAAAACTGGTTGGTAAAGTTAACGGCGTTATCGAACGCGAGTGGATTGCTCTTCAGATTAACGAACTGCTAGTGGTGGAATACTACTCACGACAAGCCTAATTTATTAGTCATCAGTCGTTGGTCATTAGTCATCAGTTAGTTGCTAGCAAGTAATTAATAATTTGGTACGAACCCAGTTATTGATTAATTGCTACTGAATAATGAGCACTAAGGACTGAGGACTAAAAATTAATAATTTTCAACACTCCCACCCCTAAAAAGGGATGGGATTTTTTGAATGTTTCGCTTGTTAACTTCTTTGAGTTGCTATTTGCTCAGACGACACCTGCCTGATGACATTAAATGATGTCCCAGCCTCAAATTATTCCCTTAAAATGTTTCTTTTCCTGTTGGTTCTTGGTGGACAAGACCTCGCTTTTGAAGGCGATAATTCGCTACAACCGGGTAAACAACACCGCGTATCCGATTGATCGCACCTACTGGACGATGAACTGCCAAACCGTTCCAGGGAGAATATCTCAGGTTTTCGTTGAAATCAGATTGTTTTTCATAATCAATAATCTGATGCTTGACGGTGAGACGACCTACTCTCAAGAAGGGTGATTCCTTTTCCTTCCAGACATTGATGCCATCGTCGATCGGCATTTTTAGGCTGGTTTGGAACTGAATGCCAAAATCCCACCAGTATTGGGCATCAGGTTTCGCCAAGGCTTGAATTAGATCCTCCCGGTAATAATTGTCTGGTTTATTGGGATCTAAACCCAAGGCTTTAGCGCGATCGACAAAGGGAATTTTAGGAATTCCCGGTCGAGATTCTTCTGGAATTATCTCGTGCGGTGGTTTGGATGAAACCGGAGTAAACCCATACTTAATTACAGCAGGATATTCGACAGGAACTAGACCAGGTTGGGAGGGATCGAAATCGGGATAGAGACCCAAAGCAGATGGTGAACCGCTCCAATATTTGGCTGTTAGCAAACTCTTCGGAGTCCGGCTACCAGTAAGCGTCGCGACCGCTAGAAAGTGTCTGGGATGTCGCATTAGCCACTTTTTTAATGCCTCGGGTGATTCAACCAGAGCAGAAAAAAAGCCGTAGTAGTCTTTGATGGTTTGGCTCACAAATAGCTCTGAATTGTGAACAATGATGTCCTGGGTTTTTGACTCGTGGCTTTGCGCCAGTCGTTCCCCTTCCACCCCCATCACTTTCACTGATATTGAGCGTGAATCTTTTTGGTAATCAGGGTATACTTTGGTAGCCCCGTTAGCAAATCGCAACCAAACAGGATATTCTTTGGGTTTTGCTAGCAAACCTTGCTTAAGGGAAATAGCATTGAGTTGGGAAGAACTTAACGAAGCGCGTTTGCCCAATTCCCGTTTAATCGCTTCCTCATCAAAGTCAAAAATTTCCAGAGTTCCTTTAACGCACGCATGAGCTTTGGCGTGAGTATCTCGGAGAGCCCGCTCCTTATCCCCGTAAAGATTATCCATCCGAAGCTTGGCCTGCTCGACCAAAAGATCGTAGTATTTGCGTTCGTCCTGTTCGGGATATTCGGTAAATAACTTCTTGCTCATAAATAACCATCGGTAAATCGATAAAAAAGGCTCTACAAAAACCGTTTCCTCTGTTAATTAGTATAGGTGCTGGTGCAATTTCTCCCTAATTGCCCAAGGCGATCGCTTCCGAAACGATCGCGGCACGCTAAATCGCACTCATCTGTTTACAGCGGATCGCCCCCCGCTTCCAGTAAAAGGACTTTATAACCTGCTTTTGCTAAAATAGCAGCTAGAGGGCCGCCACCTGCCTCTGAACCGACAATTACGTAATCATATTCCTGTTGTTCTTGAGTGTTGCTGCTCATCGGATTGTTGTCTTTGTAAGAGAAAAAAGTTTTTAAAATTCGGCGACCAGCCTATGGGGGGACAATAAACTTCTTTGGGGAAAGGGGGAAAGGCAAAAGGGAAAAGGGGAAATTATTACCTCCTGCCTCCTTCTTAACCAATGACCAATGACTTTTGACCAATCACCTTCTGCAAGTTATTCCAGAAGAACAGGCTCGACACAAACTGTTGCTTCTGCTAAGTAGGACACGTGGTGGTGCAATTGCGATCGGATCGCTTGTGCGATCGCTTGTGCTTCCAAGACTGAAAGTTCCGGGTTAACAGCAACAGCGATTTCTGCTTGCAACCAGTGACCTGTCCATCTCGCTTTCACATTTTTCACTTCGAGAACCTGGGGGACATGGTTGGTAGCATGACGAATAGCTTCGATCGCTTCTGGTTCCACACCATCTAACAAACGGGTGAAAATGGTTTGCGCTGACTCGAGGACAATGCCAGCGATCATTAGGGTAATCAACAACCCGACGATCGGGTCTGCCAAAGGATACCCCAGTCCAGTTAAAACTGCCCCGAAGAGAACTGACAAACTCGTCAATCCATCTACCCTGGCATGGTAACCGTCTGCGACCAAAGCCGCACTACCAATTTCTTGACCAACTTTCAGGCGAAATCTTGCAACTGCCTCGTTACCCAAAAAGCCAATGACGGCGGCGATCGTGACGGCTCCCAGGTATTCTATTTTTTGGGGGTGCAACAACCGCTGAATCGACTCATACCCAGTGACGATCGCACTTAGTAAGATGATACCGACGATCACTACTCCCGCTAAATCCTCAACCCGTCTATATCCATAAGTGAAACGGCGATCCGGTTTCCGCAGCCCCAGAACAAAAGCGATCCACAGGGGAACAGCCGTTGCCGCATCGCCCAAATTATGGATGGTGTCTGCCAGTAGAGCCACGCTACCGGAAAGCAGCACTACCCCAAGTTGCAAAAGAGCGGTCAGCATTAGCCCGACAAACGACCACTTGACTGCCCAAATACCGCGTTCGGAGGTGAGAATTTCTGGAGCGATCGCACCGTGGGTATGCGGGTGATGCTCGTGATGATTGTGAGTATGATGGCGATCCTCGTGATGAGCGTCGTGAGCGATCGCGCCGTGGGTATGTGGGTGATGATCGTGATGATAGTGAAAAAGGCTGTTACCCATAATCCTATTTGTTGGCGGTAGAGGGCGGTGCAACGTAAGCAGGCGGGAGGAAAGGGAAAGAGTTGGTAGCCAGTTGAGTTGGCTGGTTAACTCCATCACCGATACGCGGCCCATTACCGCGATTGACATACAGAGAGATGATGTCGTCTACGGTGTCTTCATTGGGCATCCGTCCTCCGCAAGTCTCGTAAGGACGATCGGCGAGGATGGCTTTTTCAATATCCAAGTAGCCCTGCTCCTTGCATGGTTTGGCAGTATCGATGACTAAAATGTCATTTAACAGCACGTTTGTCAGGGGATGCTGATTGTTTTCTCCAGCCTGCCAGTCAATTTTGCCGTCCAGGTTATCCCAAAATGCTAGATTGGCATTAAACCTGGCGCGATAAGTGCCAACGTAGTCTTTTAACGGCTGGAAAGTATCTTCCTGGTTGTACAAGTCCCTAACATCTAGGTCTTTGTTTACTTGGTCGAATTGCTTCAAACTCAAGGTAACGTTAGTTATTTCTGACCGTCCTTCGCGATCTACCCGGATACTTGGTTTGCCAGCCGCATTGACTTCCCCCACAATGGCTAACATCGAGCCTACCTGGGAACCAAACACATTGGCCATGTCTGTGTCGATGACGATGCTCAACACATTCTTGTTCTGTAGCGAATTCTTGCCCACTACGTCAGGTCCGAGTTGTCCCTTAGCGAGCCGCTGAAAGTCGAGAAAGAACGAATCTAGGCGACGCCCTGCAAATACCCGCATTCCCCCAGCTTGAGTGCCGTCTTCGTCATTCACTACCACAGGCACAGATATCCCACCCGGCCCTTTGCAAGTGCCGCGCTGTACCAGGCCTTTAGCATTGCCCGACCAAGCGCGGGGACTTGGTGCCTTGAAGTTGCAAGTGAAACGAAACTCTGGTTCGCTTGTTGTAAATCCCGCATTCGCCCCTGTACCGCTGATACTGGCGGGCCGAACGACAATGCTGTAGTCGAAGGCATCGGAAAACAACGACGACTCGCCTGCTAAGGGTGCGACGTTCATAATTAATACCAGATGACTGGGTTGCTCCGGGTTGGTAAATGCGAAGAGATCAGTAATGTCTATTATCGGAGTTCCCATGATTTTGGGCGCATCTTGGTGATCTGAGGCATAGGCTGGATTAACCAATATCAGCCAACCGATAAAAAATGCGATTACTTTTACAATCCAACTT
>Ga0256856_1000021_pt1 | contig 16009 bp, 14 predicted proteins | sample BONt10_FD_181175 | JGI IMG/M metagenome (GOLD analysis project Ga0256856, IMG submission 181175) | Terrestrial sediment cell enrichment communities from Utah, United States - BONCAT_SYTO_Terrestrial_sediment - 10 | ecosystem: Environmental > Terrestrial > Deep subsurface > Rock core/Sediment... | reverse complement strand
GTATCAACAGCTTCTGCAACAGATTTAGTTTGAACTTTCCAAAGCTTTGTTTCTCCTTTGGACACACAAATAAGATGGCTCCAAACCCCCATCAATGCTGAAAAACCAATCCACGCACCAATACTTACAAGTGTCCGCAGAGAAGAACTATCTGGACTTGCAAGTGTCTCGAAAGAACCTTTTGGCAAGGATCTGAAAAACTTAATTACGAGTAGTGAAACTATGATGCGATTAAAGATGAGCAATAAGGTACGCACCCACGAACTCCGGGAAGGGCATTTAATGTGGTTCATTGCTAGCGCTTGCGAAGGTTGGCAAATTGTCCGAGGTACTGGGCAACCCTGAGCGCTGAGATGAGATAGGATAAGGAAGCCACACGGGCCATGATGGAATTTTCATGAGTTTGCGATTTTGATAGAGATAACAAGATTGTCTCAAGCTTTAGCCCCCAGTGGTTTGTTCAACCTCTCAGGTCAGTGCCTGGGAGGTTGAATCGTTTTTAGCTTTTATGGAGCTGATGTTCTGCGTATCGGCGCCGTAGCCAAAATAGTTTTCTGCAACCCCTTGACGGTTGCTTAGAAGTTGCTTATATTGGTTGCATAACCTATTAAGCAACTTCTAAGCAACTTATGGCAATTCCATCGGTAGTGCAGGGAACGATCGAAGTGGACGAGGGCAAGGTGTTTGAGCTAGATTCCCCCAGAGGTGCGGCGTGGTTAGAATCGATCGGCTCCTTCAGATATGAACCCATCTGTGACAGTAAAGCCTACACAGTTCGCAAAGAGCCAAGCGGCTACTGGTACGGTTGCAGAAAAGTTGCAGGAAAGGTACGTAAGAAATATATTGGCAAGTCCTCAGACGTAAGCATTGCAAAGCTTGAAGAGATTGCGGAAGCTTTAGAGATTCCCCCAGTGCCACGGGTTGCCCAGGTTGCAAAAGTTGCAGAAGGAGTTACCCAAGTTGCAGAAGTTGCACAAGACAGGCTGACAGCCCTAGAATTAGAGGTGGCTAATTTACGGAAAGCGCTTGAAGCCTTAGAGGAGAAGCTGCCAGGAAAGTTAGGGTCGGGTGATTCTGCGGAGTTACCCAAGATTAACAGCGAGGTTGCAGAACAGTTGCACAATAGTTTAAGCAACCTGAAAGCAGATAATAAATGGCTGCGCGAGAAGCTTGCAGAGAGCCAAGGTACTGTTGATTGCTTGAATTGGGGGACAGAAGCTCTAAATAAGCAATTAGAGGCGTTGCGCGTTGAAAACCAGCGGTTGCAGAATGATTTGGGTAACTCGCAAGCTGAAGTAATAGAACTGCGATCACAATTGGAGACAGAGAAAACCAGGGGAGAAGTCGAAGCGGAACTCGCCGACCTAGCTCAACTCAAGAAAGAAGTTAAGGAGCACGCACACGAACTGCACCTTGAGGAAAATTCGATAAAGCTTGAAAAAGTCCGCTGGCAGCGCGAACTGAGCGACGCCAGGGCCGAACTAGCAGATGCCAAGGCAACCATGCTCAATCAAAGTAACAAAATTCGGGAATTGGAGCGGGGCTTCAGTTTTAAACCTAACCCCGCAGAATCTCGACTGAGGCTTGAAATTGGTAATTTGCAGGCGGAACTGTCCGAGCTGAAACAAAAATCAGCCGCTGCCAGAGAACTCCCAGAAGCGGCCGACCTACTCAACCAGTTGAAATCGAAGCGTAAAAAATCAAAAACCGAATTGACCGACCTAGAAGTCATTTTAGAGATTTTAGAAATTTGAAGCGCAAAATTTTACAGTCTCCCCTTGACAAAAAGCTCAGGATACTGCGATCGTTAGTAATTAAGGAAAGATATGCGCGACCCCTCAGGAGGTCTAGACCTGAGGAGCCACGACTTCCCCAACCGTTATTCAGCAACGCTTGGAGCAATTTATTATGTCATTTTCACAGTCTGATTCGGCAGACTCACAAAATTCTGCTTGCGATTTAGCCAATTATGTTTTGGTCGATCGCGAAAATTTAGCGCAGATCAAACGCATCATTTGGGAGTTGGCAGAGCAACTCGCGACATTGGAGCGCGCAGCTTATAACATCGAAGCCTGCAACAATTATTGGGAAGCACAGCTTCCAGATGCCCAAATTTTAGAGCGCGTGGAATATTTTCACTCTAAGTTTTGGGATGAATTGCCAAAATGTGGCTTGGCTGGGCTGAATCACCAAGTTATTGATTTAAGCCGAGTGCTCGGAGTCTTGACTGATTTTGCTATTGCTGGCGAGGAGGACAAATGGCGCAAACCCTAACCCCAGAACTTCAGAAGCTCCTCACTCAGCTATCGGAGCATTTACAATCTGCCGAAAAACCCAGCGAGCTAAATTTACTTTTGCTCTGGCAGCGATACAAAGTTGCAAAAGCACAGTTAGTTGCGCCGACCACACAAAAAGGTGATTGGCCTGAAGTCGATCGCGCTTTAAACTTTGTGTCATCCGAATGCTTAGAGTTTACCGCCAGCTCTGCAAGTGTGCTGTTGGCAGAACTGCTAGAGCGTTACGCCGCTAGCACTGCCAGAAAAATTCTTCTTTATGCCCGGGCTGCTAACCTTTGGGCAATTGAAGAGGAACTGTTGACTAAGAACTTTTACAGCCGACTGTTTAAGAGCATTCCCAAGTCTCAAAAAAGTGGTCGCAGCCGGAAATGCTTTGAGAAACACGAAATCGAGTACATCATTGCCGCTTTTTCCAGCAATGAGTTTGTGTCAAAGTTTTCATTGCATCCGCACTCGCATTATTGGGGCTATGTCGAATTTTTGGCATTCACCGGGTTTCGCCCCGAAGAAGCGATCGCGCTGACGTGGAGCGACATCAAAAACGATCGAATCATTGTGTCACGCGCTTATAGTCAAGGGATACTCAAAGAAACTAAGACTTATGAGGCTCGAACTTTTCCCATAAATTCTCAGCTCGCTAATTTATTGCAAAATTTGCCCAGGACACAAAACCTAGTGTTTCCTTCACTCGAAGGCGGCTACATTAACCAGCATAATTTTGGCGAGCGGTACTGGAAACCGATCGTCAAAAAGTTGGTGCTGGCGGGCAAAGTCACGGAATATCTGCCGACTTATAATCTCCGGCATTCATGGATTACGCGAATGCTGCGGTCAGAGTTAGATATTGCGACCGTGGCACGGCTTGCGGGCAACAAGCCGGACACAATAATGCGACATTACCTTGCCGCCAGAACTCAGGATTTAGTGCTGCCTGAGTTTTAGCTGCACAAAACTTTACGGTCGCAGCTTGTAATGTAGCTCAGAATCTGCGACTGTAAGTAATTAAGGAAGATTGATGCGCGACTGAGCGGTGCTGGAAACACCGAACAAGTCACGACTTCCCCAAGCCGTTCTTTACCAACGTTTGGAGCCTAAAAATAATGACACAAAGCGACGGCCGTCCTACTTTGGACGCCGCAAACCTTAATATTGCTGCGACCAAATTCGGTAACGGTGGTCGCAGAATCGAGCATTTGAAACAGCTTGCATACGACTGCAATCTCACCGCAGAGCAAGCTAGAGAATACGGAAAACTTTCGGCGACGGCAACATGGGAAAAACTGCTGTTAGCTCACGGGTTAGAGTTCGAGCCAAAAGCTGAAATCAATAACAACACAGTCGTGACCGCTAACCAGGAATCACCCCGCCAGTTAAATTTTTTGGAATGGGTAGATTTTGGGCAACTTCTTGCCGTGTCTTTGGCTTCGGTTGGCTTTGCCGTGCTAGTGCTTTCTCTGTGGCCGCGAATCAACCCGCTCAACTTACTTCCACCAGTTCGCATCAACATCCAAATTGGAGCAACAAAATAAATGTCTCTACAACTCCGTTTATTTGGCGGCGGTCAAACTGCTGCTGGCAAACTTTCAGCCAACAATGACGGCAGCCACGCAATCGACAAATCAAAAGTTTTGGCACAGACCGATGCCGGGGTAATTACCCCAAACACTCCCGGCAATTTTTCAAGCATCAGATCAGTTCCCGTTGTGCCAGACCCGCGTTACTTTGACCGCGAGCAAGCTGACAAGTTGAAAGAGTTAGCGAAGGAGAAAACCGACGGCGCTCGGCAATCTAAGCGCGCTTACAAATCTCTGGCAAAGATTGAAGCGGCCGACAAGACCGTACATAAGGAACACCGCAAATATGAGGGCGCGGTCGCTGACAATGAGCTGGGTAAGAAGCGCGCCGATGCTGGGTTGGCTAAGAAACTGCACTCTATGCGCCCTGGCTATGCTCGCCTCGGCTTAGGAATTGACAAAGCAGACTCCAACGCCAGGACTCGGATTGATGCGATTAAAGCCAAGCTGACAGGAGGGGCTGACTAATGCGAGCGATGTATCTGGCAAACTATTTTGTCGCCGGGTGCATCGCTTCCAGCTTCCTCGGCTGGGTAGCGAGCTTGCATCCAATGGCAGCAAGAGCGATCACATTTTTGGCAGCAGCAGCGTTTATTTTGTGGGGGCTGTGCTGGCTCCTAGATTTCTCAATTTCTAATTGGCTCAAAATATCAGTCAATAATTTGCAAGCTTTGCTTTTGGCTGGCTTAGCTTCAATTGCCATCGGTGCGGGGGTTTTCTTATGCAGCTAAAATTGTGGATTTTGTCGGGAACAGCGATCGCTCTCTGGCTAGCTCCCTTGACCGCGCTGGATAAAAAAGTTGGCTGGCATAAGTCTATCCAGGGCTTGAGTCTCGGGGCTGCAATTGCCTGTGCAGTATCGGCGGGGAATATTGCTCGCAAGCTGGCAGATGAGGCAGAGATTGAGACAATCAAAACTCGTGCAATTACTGCCGACGTGGTAGACGAGATAGCGGTCAGCGCCTATGTAAGTCAGCAGCAACGACAGCAGGAAGCGGAGGCAATATTAAATCCTGTAGAACATCTTGAACGCGCTCTGGCACTACCTGACGCTGAGGTGGAACGTTCAGAGCTGATTACCCAAAAACAGCTAGCTGAACCCGAGGCAGAACGTTCTGAGAACGACGAAGAACGACGTGCTGAACGAGCACTGGAACTCAAAGCAAAAGGTTGGGGCAAAGCCAAGATAATTCTCGAAGTGTGGGGAGTATCCAAAGGTGGCAGCCAAAAATATAAAGCTGCTGAGGCTGAGTATCGACGACTAACTAGGGAGCCTTAAAACAAACGTGCCGTACCTCTTGGTAACAAACTGGAAACCCGTAGGGTTTATCGCGGTGGTGGTTTAGGTCAATCGTGCGGGAAAGTTTTTTTTGGAAACCTATAGGGTTTCTGGAAAAACTTTCCCTTCTGAAACGACCTCACGACCTATCGAAACCCTATAGGTTTGTATACATCGTTGCAGCTTCAAGTTGCCTTCTTAGGCAACATCCCCAGTTTGATTTGCTCAAAAATTGCTTTTTCTAAAACCCTCTCCTAGTCTCTGTTTCCCCCCAAAAACTCACTCGTCGGCCTTAAGGTCGATGTGGTAGAGAGCGGTTAGGGAAAATCAATGCTCAGAAAGTCGATCGTGTCCAGTCACAATCCTTTATCCCTTAAAATAATGTCAACCAGACACAGACCTGATTCAGGATACCGATGTTCACAGTCTCACGAAAAAACCAAAATTACCGGGACGGTACCAGGCGCATAATTTGAGGCGCCCCCAGCATTTTCTGAATTTTTGATACGCAACAAAAGTAAACACGCCAAAAAACCGTCGCTAACTGATTGGTACCCAGACCTGCAACGGCTTTTTGGCTCAACCTCGCTTAGGAGCGAGCTAATTTTTAATATGTACGATGATTCTACTCCGATCGGCGGTCAAGTTTCAAGCGTCAAGACCTTAATCGCAGCAATCAATCAATTTCCTCAAGAATGGGCTTTGACGCCGTGCATTGGTAAGCGCAACCTATGGCCGAACTGGAATAAAGCCAAACTTGATCGCGCTCGACTAATCGAAGCCATCCGCTCACAAACCAACCATGAAAGCAAGCCCTGCAAATGGACTGGGGTAAGCGTGGTAACAGGCCCCCTTTCTAATGGGGTTATGGCAATTGACTTCGACGGCCCCTTAGCGCTCCAAAAATATATAGAGTTGAGCGGGCAGTTGCCACCAACGAAGAAGCGGTGGACTTCGGGAAAGCTGGGACATTTTCAAATCCTGCTGCAGGTGCCGCCGGAGAAGTGGGAAGGATTGAAGCCTCAAAAAATTGAATTAGAAGGCGGCCAAAAACTAGAGCTTCGCTGGAACCAGTGCAGCACTTTACCCCCCAGCCTTCACCCGGACACTGGAAAGCCCTACTCTTGGGAGAACACCGGGGAAATTGCAGAATGCCCCGACTTTATTCTTGACTTGATGAGGGAAGCGCCGACGATCGAACTCCCTCAACCAAAACCAGAAAATCCAACACGTATAAATAACGAAAAAAGTCTGGTGGATTTGTTGGAGCAAGAAATTTTGCCGCGCCTGGACGCCGAGGAATTCTACGGCAGCTACGTCAAGCTGAAATCTGCGGGGAAAAACTTAAAAGCCCTGTGCCCGTTCCATAATGAAAAAACAGCTAGCTTTACAGTTTCCCCCGCAGAAAAAACTTTTCACTGTTTCGGCTGTGGCGTTGGTGGCGGGCCGGTGCAATTTCTCCACCAAATTAAAGGCGGCTCTGGCAGTCCGACGGGTAAAGATTTTTATTCTGTGGTGATGGAACTCGCCGATCAGGTTGGCGTGCAAATAGGCGATCGCAAGCAGACCCAAAATTTAAAATCTAAAATCCAGAATCCAGAATCCAACAGCGTACCCCAACACCCGGCAGCAAATGTTATCCGACCGCCTCAGTTTCAAATTCCCTCTTTCTCGGAACTGGAGGGAGAGATTGATGAACTGCTAGACTCTGGCCTCAAGAAATCTCAGCTACAGATTAAAATCTCGGAGCTTGCCCAGAAGTTTCGCATCAATTCTGCGGATGTCTGGAAAACTTACCGCGAGCGACAGCAAGAGTTAGAGCAAGAAGTGGATCAAGAAGGTACGGCAACCGAAGTAGCTCAGTTGCTTGCCTCAAAGTCTGCAACCTTAAATCTGACGGTAATTCTCCCCTCAGAACTAGCGGAAGCCATAACAAGGTTGGCACAAACTCTTAATATCAAACCTGAGTGCTACGCCCTAGCTCTTTTGACTCAAGTCTCGACGTTACTCAAACCCGGCACCCGCACAATGCTTTACCCTCAGACTAATTTCAGGGTATGCCCCAACTTTTTCGGCGCGCTAATTGCAGAAAGTTCACAGAAAAAAACCCCGATAATCCGTGCAATTATTACCGACCCAATGGAAAAGTTAAATGCTGCGAGTCGGCAAGCATTTAAGGAGGCTGAGGCAGCCTATGAGGAAGAACTCAATGCTTGGACTGCCAGTAAGTCTGAAGATAAGGGTTCAAAACCTCAAAAGCCTGGTAGAAAAGTTTATTACATAACCACCGCAACGGGTGAAAGCATCCCAAAACAGGCAGCAAGAGTACCCGATCAATCTTTGATGTGGGTAGCAGATGAACTTGCAGGGATGCTAAAGTCCCCCAACCAATACAGAAGCGGAAAAGGAGCGGATGAAGAAAACTTGCTTGAGTATTGGAGCGGTGGCGGTGCGGCAGTATTGCGAGCTGACGGTTTAGCTGTTGACGCTCCCCATGTCGGGCTTTCAATTTTTGGAAATATTCAACCGAAAGTGTTGGCACAGTTCTTAGGGGACGGCAGCGATGATAACGGTAAATTTGCAAGATTTGAGTTAATCCAACAACCGCTAGCCGCTACAGAATTGTTTGAAGATGCGCCTAGTGTAGATTTGACCCCAATGCTGTCAGCGCTTTACGGGCATCTAGACCCGCTCCCACCTCAAAATTTCCGACTAGACGCCTCGGCTCGAAAACTTTTCATTGCCTACTACAACCAGTGCGAACGTGATCGGGTAACAAATCCCAAGCAAGGGATGCGGGCAATGCTAGGGAAAGCGCCAGAGAAAGTTGGTAAAGTTGCAACCATCCTGCACGCTATCCACAGCGCGTTCAGAGGTGGCGAAATTGCCGAAAGTATTCCCGCTGAGATTGTCCGAGGTGCAATCCAATTTGTGAAATACACAACCGACCAAGCCTTGAGCGTAAACCTAGATATTTGTGAACCATCTGCACTTGCTCCCAATTTGGCAAAAATTATTTCCCTTGCAGAACGCAACGGCGGCACAATCTCAGGAGCGAAGATTGCAAAATCTTATAACGCCAAACTCCGACCCACCAACCAAGAAATACGCGAATGGCTAGATCAGCTAGGCGAGATGAAATACGGCGAAGTTACATCAAGTGGCCGAAATATTTCATTTACCCTAAGTCCCCGTCCCCATTCGTCCCCATTGCCCTCAAACCCTTACCCTGAGAACGCTGAGAGCGTCCCCATTGCCCCCACAACAGAGTCCCCAAAGTCCCCATTAGAGGACACCAATGGGGACGAATGGGGACGCAATGGGGACGCGCAAGTCCCCATATCCAAAACCTTACCCAGTAAGAATTTGAATACCAAAGGGGACTATGGGGACTCAAAAAATCACTTTCCCGAAAATTCAGAAACCTTAATGCTGAGCTGTACTACAGAACCCGCAAAATTTGCAGAACAAATTAGGAAGGCGATCACAAATTTTGACCGCTCGTTCGCTATCCAAGTTTGGGACGCGCTGAAGGCTAAAGCAAAAAGAGAGCTGAGGGCAGAAGTTAAAAGTCAACTGACTGCTATTGAAAACGAAAACTTTAAACTTTTAGTGGTGGCTGGATTTTTGCAGGGTATGCGCGTTAAGTATGTTGGCGACTCTAAGTACGCCGAACAGTATGAAGGACTGGAGCTAGAGGTTTACAGTATTGACGAATACTCCCTGATTACTTGTCGTAAACCCAATGGTGTTGGATACACAACACGACTGAAGCCGGAGGAACTGGAAATCATAAGTTGAAATCTGCTATGTCAGGATATGCCGATATCCTGATGCAGCGGCAGTGCTTCCACACTCTAGATTGGGAAATACAAGTTTCCCAATCTACCGCCGGGGGCGTCGCCTCTTCTTTGCGGAAAGGTTCAAACCTTCTCCGACGCGCGCCTTCTTCTTCCTTTGGGGAAGGGTAGGGTCATCTTTGAGCATAAATATTCTTCTAAGCTGTGGTTTTAGAAAAAGGAGAATAGATTGCCCTAATTTACGGAAACTGGGGGTGAGTTCTTTAATGCGTTCTTCATTTGTCTTCTTCATGTTCGTTAAATGCTATGGAACTACCAGCCTAGCCCTGATCGCGAACTCGCTAAGCTCTGCTACAGAAAGTAGAATGTAGGCAGTGATTTGGACGCCAAGATGCTTGCTGCGCCGTTGCCTCAGAAAAATGCTCCAGTTTCAAAACCTAGAGAGTCCAATAAAAACAAAAAATATTCTGAACTTCGCGATCGGGAATATTTGCTAGAGTCGGAAGTCACGGCAATGATGCGAGCGGCTAAAACTGGTCGCTGGGGCCATCGCGACGCTTTGCTGATTTTAATGGGGTATCGTCACGGACTCAGAATTTCTGAGCTCGTCAATCTTCGCTGGCAGCAGGTAGATTTCAAAAGCGGGCATCTTCATGTGAGACGGATTAAAGGCTCGCGATCGGCAACTCACCCAATCGCCGGGGATGAATTGCGATCGCTCCGGCAACTGCTGCGAAAAAATTCTGAATCCCCTTATCTTTTCAATTCCGAGCGTGGCGGCCCGATGACTGCGGATGCTGCGAGGAAGATAATCCGCAAAGCTGGGGAACTCGCAAAGCTTCAATTTCCGGTACATCCCCATATGCTGCGGCACGGGTGCGGCTACTATCTGGCAGCGAAGGGGATAGACACTAGGGCAATTCAAGATTATCTGGGACACGTTAATATTCACCACACAGTTCGCTACACCCAGTTAGCGCCGCAGAGGTTTGAGGGATTTTGGGAAAATTAAAAATCTTTTAAGCAACCCCTTGACGGTTACTCAAAAGTTGCTTATATTGGTTGCATAACTCTTTAAGCAACTTGTTAAGCAACTCATGACAATTCCAGTGGTAATACAAGGAACGGTTGAGGTAGAGGGCAAGGTATTCGAGCTAGATTCTTCCAAGGGTTCCGCGTGGTTGGAGTCAATCGGCTCTTTCAGGTTTGAACCGAGCAACGACAGCAAACCCTGCACAATTCGTAGGGAACCAAGCGGCTACTGGTACGGTTGCAGAAAGGTTGCAGGAAAGGTACGCAAAAAATATATCGGCAAAAGCTCAGAGATAAATACAGCAAAGCTTGAGGAGATTGCAGAAGCCCTGGAGGTTCCCCCAGTAGCGCGGATTAGTGAGGTTGCAGAAGTTGCACAAAATGCACAGGTTACAGAAAGAGTTGCAGAAGTTGCAGGAGTTGCAGAAGATAGGTTTACAGCCCTAGAATTAGAGGTGGCTGATTTACGAAAAGCGCTTGAAGCCTTACAGGACGCACTGCCGGGAAAGTTCAAGGCGGGTGATTCCGAGGAGTTACCCAAGGTTGATAACAAGGTTGCAGAAGAGTTGCAGAATGACTTAAGCAACCTGAAAGCAGAGAATGAGCATCTACGCCAGAAACTTGTAGAAAGTCGAGACACTATTGAATCGCTGAACTGGGGGACAGAAGCCTTAAACGAAAAGCTAGAGGTAGCACAAGCTGAAAACCAGCGGTTGCAGAATGACTTGGGTAACTTGCAAGCTGAAGTAATAGAACTGCGATCGCAACTTGAGGCAGAGAAGAAAACAGGAGAGGAACGGGAGGAAGAGTTCTGGGGATTGCACGAGCAGTGGGATAGCTCCAAAAAAGAAATACAACAACTCGAAGCGGAACTCGCAGACCTGAAACAAAAATCAGCCGCTGCCAGCAAAGATTTACCAGAAGCGGCCGACCTACTCAACCAGTTGAAAGCTCATCGAAAAAAATCTAGCGCAACCCTTGCAGATGTTGAGAAAATTTTAGAAATTTTGGAGGGAACCTAATGCCGTCTACTTTTAAATGTCCTTTTTGCAAGTCTCGGTACAACAATTGGGTGGCGAGCGTTTGGGTGCCTGAAACAAAAACCGAAGTCAGCACCTATCAGTGCAAGCAGTGCTTAAATTTGTTTGAACACAAGATATTCTGTGGCGAAACAGACGAAGCAGGCGAGGAAGCGGTTCTTGAGATGTAACCCGACTCACCTGGAAAATTAAAAGTATCTCCCCCTTGACAAGGGGGCGGGACACTGCGATCGTAAGTAACAAGGAAAGATATGCGCGACCCCTCAGGTCTTGACCTCCTGAGGAGCCACGACTTCCCCAACCGTTAATCAGCAACGCTTGGAGCAATTTATTATGTCATTTTCACAGTCTGATTCGGCAGACTCACAAAATTCTGCTTGCGATTTAGCCAATTATGTTTTGGTCAATCGCGAAAGTTTGGCGCAGGTTAGAAGCATTATTTGGGAGTTGGCAGAGCAACTTGCGACATTAGAACGCGCAGCTTATAACATCGAAGCCTGCAACACCTATTGGGAAGCACAGCTCCCAGATGCGCAAATCTTAGAGCGCGTGGAATATTTTCACTCCAAGTTTTGGGATGAATTGCCTAAATGCGGCTTGGCTGGGCTGAATCACCAAGTTATTGATTTGAGCCGAGTGCTCGGAGTCTTGGCAGATTTTGCTATCGCTGGCGAGGAGGATAAATGGCGCAAACCCTAACCCCAGAACTTCAGAAGCTCCTCATTCAGCTATCGCAGCATTTACAGTCGGAGCCTGAAAAAAATCCACCGATCCTAGAAATTTGGGACGCCTGGGTTGAGTCTTTGGACTTACCACCAGAAACAAAAGCGGGACATTATGATAATTTCCGCCGCCAGATAGTCAAAGCTGGGAACCCGCCCAGTGCTGAGAAAGATTGGTTTCTGAGCAATACGCTTGCTCCAAAAACTCACAATACTAGACTCTGGCTTTTAAAAAGTGTGGCTGCGTGGGCTGTTGTCGAAGGATTGCTGACCGCTAATCCTTGGCTCAAAGTCAAACCTCGCAAGGGAACCAAAGAAATTGTCAAGCCCTTCTCCCAAGATGAAGCGGCCAGAATAATTGCTGGGTTTGAGGAAACTTATCCGGCTTGGGTTCCGTTCACAAAATTTCTGTTTCTTAGTGGCTGCCGGATGAGCGAGGCGATCGGCTTGCAATGGAAGCACGTCGATTTTGAGCGCGGGGAAATCTGTATGTGTGAAAGCCTGCCACGGCTTTTAGACAAAACTTACGAGCGAGTCAGAAAATCTACCAAAACTGGCAGCGTTCGATTTCTTGAAATTAATGCGGAACTGGCAAAAGTTCTTAAGCAAGTTTTGCCAGCCCGCAAAAATTTTGAAGAGTTGGTTTTCAAGAATCCTACAGGAACCAATTACGTAGATTGCCGCAACTTCCGGCACCGCTGGAAAAAAGTCCTTGCTGCTGCAAACATCCCGTATCGGCGCCCGCACATTATCCGGCACAGTTTCGCCAGCCATGCGATCGAGCAAGGTTGCCCGTTAACCGGCGTGGCTTATCTGCTGGGACACTCAGATACTCGGATGGTCGCGCAAACTTACGGTCACTTAGTTGATCGTCCAAGTTTGCCAAATATCTTGTAAAACTTTACAGTCGCAGCTTGCAATGTAGCTCAGAATCTGCGACTGTAAGTAATGAGGAAGATTGATGCGCGACTGATTAGCGTTGAGACCGCTAGCCAAGTCACGACTTCCCCAAACCGTTCTTTACCAACGTTTGGAGCCTAAAAATAATGACACAAAGCGACGGCTACCCAAGAGGGGACGCCGCAACTCTTAATGATGCGCGACAAAAACCTTTGGTAAGTCGTCGCAGAATTGAGCATTTGAAACAGCTTGCTTATGACTGCGGACTTACAGCAGAGGAAGCTCGCAAGTTTGGAAAACTCTCCGCGACTAAAACTTGGGAAGCGCTGCTAACCTCGCACGGTCTAGAGTTTGAGCCAAAATCTGAAATCATCAACGACATAGTAGCGCCCGGTAATAGTGGACAGACGCACTCAATCAATTTATTGGAGTGGGTTAATTTGTCGCAATTATTAGCAGTTTCAGCAGCCACGGCGGGACTTGTAATTTTGCTGCTGAATCTGTGGCCTCGCATCAATCCGCTTAATCTGTTCCCGCAAATCAAAATCACAATTCAAGTAGGGACAAAATAAATGAGTCTACAACTCCGACTTTTTGGCGGCAGTCAAACTGCTGCTGGCAAACTTTCAGCTAGCAACGACGGCAGCCATGCAATTGATAAATCAAAAGTGCTGGCAAGCACTGACACAAGCGTTATAACGCCACTAAACCCTGGTAATTTTTCAAGCATCCGCTCGGTTCCCGTTGTGCCAGACCCGCGCTACTTCGACCGCGAGCAAGCCGATAAATTGAAAGAGTTAGCGAAGGAAAAGACCGACGGTGCTCGACAATCTAAACGCGCTTACAAAGCTTTGACCAAAATTGAAGCGGCCGACAAAACAGTTCATAAAGAGCACCGCAAATATGAGGGCGCAGTCGCAGAAAACGAACTGGGCAAAAAGCGCGCCGATGCTGGCTTAGCTAAGAAACTGCACGGTATACGCCCTGGTTACGCGCGCCTCGGACTCGGAATTGATAAGGCCGACTCCGACGCCAGGACTCGGATTGAGGAAATTAAAGCCAAGCTGACGGGAGGCTCAAACTAATGCGAGCGATGTATCTGGCAAACTATTTTGTCGCCGGGTGCATCGCTTCCAGCTTCCTCGGCTGGGTAGCGAGCTTGCATCCAATGGCAGCAAGAGCGATCACATTTTTGGCAGCAGCAGCGTTTATTTTGTGGGGGCTGTGCTGGCTCCTAGATTTCTCAATTTCTAATTGGCTCAAAATATCAGTCAATAATTTGCAAGCTTTGCTTTTGGCTGGCTTAGCTTCAATTGCCATCGGTGCGGGGGTTTTCTTATGCAGCTAAAATTGTGGATTTTGTCGGGAACAGCGATCGCTCTCTGGCTAGCTCCCTTGACCGCGCTGGATAAAAAAGTTGGCTGGCATAAGTCTATCCAGGGCTTGAGTCTCGGGGCTGCAATTGCCTGTGCAGTATCGGCGGGGAATATTGCTCGCAAGCTGGCAGATGAGGCAGAGATTGAGACAATCAAAACTCGTGCAATTACTGCCGACGTGGTAGACGAGATAGCGGTCAGCGCCTATGTAAGTCAGCAGCAACGACAGCAGGAAGCGGAGGCAATATTAAATCCTGTAGAACATCTTGAACGCGCTCTGGCACTACCTGACGCTGAGGTGGAACGTTCAGAGCTGATTACCCAAAAACAGCTAGCTGAACCCGAGGCAGAACGTTCTGAGAACGACGAAGAACGACGTGCTGAACGAGCACTGGAACTCAAAGCAAAAGGTTGGGGCAAAGCCAAGATAATTCTCGAAGTGTGGGGAGTGACCAAAGGTGGCAGCCAAAAATATAAAGCTGCTGAGGCTGAGTATCGGCGACTGACTGGGGATTAACAAATGTAACTCGAGGTGACAATGCTAATGCTATTAGGCTTCAAAACAGAATTGAAACTAAATGACAGGCAGCGCACAATGCTCGCTAAGCATTGTGGAGTAGCACGTCATGCTTGGAATTGGGGATTGTGGCTAACCAAGAATATCCTTGATCACAACAAAGCTCATCCAAATGAAAAACTCAAGTTTCCCACAGCTATTGACCTGCACAAACTGCTGGTAGCCTTGGTGAAATCAGAAAATCCTTGGTATTACGAGTGTAGTAAATCTACACCGCAACAGGCCTTAATGGCTTTGCGCGAAGCTTGGAAGCGGTGCTTTAACAAGACTGCGGGAGCGCCGAGGTTCAAAAAAAAAGGGCGACGAGATTCTTTCACGTTAGAGGGAAAAGTTAAAATTTTGGGTAACAACAAAATCCAAGTTCCCGTAATTGGTATCCTCAAAACTTACGAGAGGTTGCCACAAGTATTAATCAAGTCTTGCACAATATCCCGTCAAGCAGACAGGTGGTTTATCAGTTTCAGATTTGACGTAGAACAGCAAGAGTCAAGCCAAACAAGCATCGTGGGAGTTGACCTCGGCATTAAAGCATTAGCTACTCTTTCGACAGGTGAAGTGATTGCCGGAGCAAAACCTTACAAAAAATATGTAGCCAAGTTATCAAGGATGCAATGGCTCAATCGCCATAAAATCATAGGCTCAAAAAACTGGAAAAAGGCACAACTTAAGATAGCTAGGCTGCACAGGAAAATAGCTAATATTCGCAAAGATACCTTACATAAGTTAACGACATTGCTTGCCAAAAACCACGGCACAGTAGTGATTGAAGACCTCAACGTGTCCGGGATGAGGGCTAATCATAAACTGGCGGCCTCTATTGCTGACATGGGTTTTTATGAATTCCGGCGCCAATTGACCTACAAGTGTAGGCTGTATGGCTCAAAGCTCGTAGTTGCTGATCGGTGGTTTCCATCCACCAAAACTTGCTCTAATTGCGGAATCAAAAAAGAAATACTTTCTCTTTCAGAGCGAGTGTTTGAATGCGGTCATTGCGGTTTTGTTATTGATCGTGATTTGAACGCAGCGATTAATCTGTCAAAAACCGTCAGTTAGACGGGGTTAGCCTGCGGACTGGTGAGTGCCGACACTGCCAGGTTGAAACAGGAAGTAAGCTTCTAACTACCTCTGACGAGATTTATCTAAGTTTGAGTAGTTTTGAGTAAGTCTTATATAACGGAAACGTAGACTGGGAGAAGGTCATTGTTTAAACCCTTACACTGTCTCTGTTTCCCCCCAAAAACTCACTCGTCGGCCTTAATGTCGATGTGGTAGAGAGCGGTTAGGGAAAGCAGTGGGATTTTTGAACCAAAATCCCTCCGAAATTTAGGCAAAATTTTTCAAAAATGTTAGAGATACCCGACAACCTCACGCCAACCGAACAGGCGATTTTCTATGTGACTCAATACCCGTGT
>Ga0256856_1000020_pt1 | contig 16344 bp, 12 predicted proteins | sample BONt10_FD_181175 | JGI IMG/M metagenome (GOLD analysis project Ga0256856, IMG submission 181175) | Terrestrial sediment cell enrichment communities from Utah, United States - BONCAT_SYTO_Terrestrial_sediment - 10 | ecosystem: Environmental > Terrestrial > Deep subsurface > Rock core/Sediment... | reverse complement strand
GTAGTACGTTAATTCAATAGCAGGATCTAAATCTTTGATTGAAATGTCATCCCGGTTTACTGAATGAGCCGTTGATTTTGAAACAGTTAGCTCTACATCGTTGGGATTGTCCATCCAATTTTGAAATAAAGTAAGCAGTTCGGCTGCTGGTAAGTACGAATTGCTAGCAGAAGACAATCCTACATAGTGGTTAGCTGGCAAATCATCGAAGAAACGATGGATCTCTGCTTTTGTGAAGATTAAAGTTAATTTAGCGGTAGATTCTCGGAGCAGCGTTGAATTGGGCTGCGGAAGCGTTTCGATACTGCGGTGCGGGCTTGTCTCAAAGCTCAGGCTCAGAGCTTCCAGCAACGCTGTTTTCCCTGAATTGTTGGCTCCCACAATAATGTTGATGCCAGGTTGGAACTCTAACACTCCAGAATCTTGGAAGGATTTGTAATTAAGTAACTGGAAACGGGAGATATACATAGCTGTTTCTCGGGGCAAACTTTAATCAATAAGCTAGCGCAGTTGTAGAAGCGATCGCACTTCTGGTCAGTTCATCCATCCGGCAAGTACAAATCGTCACCGGACAGCCGCCGCTCTATAACTTCTGGTAGGTTTCCCAACATAACCGAATCAACGAATTTACCAAACCGCACATTGTACTCTCTTTCAGTGCGCTTGTGGCTAAATGCTGCATCAGCCCGCCGTTCGATAGATTCTGCCATGCTAGCTTGCACTAAAAACCGACTTCATAACTCCAATTGCATCGACTTTGTACCCACCGTTGGGTAACTGGTAAACGTGAAGGTTGACTAATCAATCAATTGTATTTTGGGTAAAAAATTAGTTGGGTGGCTACCGAACCCAGCAAGTTCGGTTTTCTGCACCGCTGTACTGCACGCCTCAAACAAACGTTCGATCTCCCGAAGCGGCTTTTTCGCCAGCCATCGCGTAGAATGCTAAAGTTTTGCCTATCGTATCAAATTTTTCAGGGTGTATTTTGCAAGACAATGGCAATATGTTACACAAACCCGAAAACAGTTGCTAACATTGTAAAAAAGCGTTGAGTACCTTCTTATGGCAACCGTTTTTATCGGAGCCAGAATCCCGCCCGCGCTCTCGGAAAAACTTTCGGAGTTCGTTAATCGGGTGGGCGCAACTAAGTCCGAGATTTTGACAGCGGCGTTGGTTCAGTATTTGGGTGCAACAGAAGATTTGCCCTTGAGTCAGCGGATGGTGGAGTTAGAGAAGCGGATGACCGCGTTAGAAGCTAGGGTGTACGGCTAATTCAGCATTTTTAAATAGGAGTTGATCTGTGAGCAACCCAACAGGTTTAATCACTATCTCCGCCGGCTGTGATAATCGCAACCGGATTGGTGATGTTATTTTCGTTCACGGGCTGGGTGGCGATGCGAGAGGGACGTGGCATCCACAGGGAAAACGCAACGATAATGATTTCTGGCCAACGTGGTTGGGAGAAGAATTACCCGATGCGGGTATTTGGTCGTTGGGGTATGAAATAGAACCCTTTGCTTGGAAAGGCAACAGTATGCCGTTGGTCGATCGGGCAACCAACAGTCTCGCAATTCTCGATACCCACAACATCGGCGAGCGCCCCTTAATCTTCATTACCCACAGCATGGGGGGATTGCTGGTCAAGCAAATGCTGCGCCATGCTTGGGATTATGGGAATCCTGAATGGAAGGCGATCGCCAAGCAAACGAAGGGGACTGTTTTCTTATCAACGCCCCATTCAGGTTCCGACATTGCCAGTTGGCTGCGCTACATTGGCGGAATTATCCAAACCACGGTCAGCGTCCAAGAGCTGGAAGCTCATCACAACCGTTTGCGAGAACTCGCTGAAGTTCATCGGAATCACGAATATCTCAGCCAGATTCCCATACAGGTCTACTGCGAGAACCAAAAAACATCAGGGTTTCTTGTTGTGAACGAAACTAGCGCCAATCCGGGAATCAAAGGTGTCACTCCGATTCCAATGGATGAAAACCACCATTCAATTTGCCGGCCTTCATCGCGAGAAACCATGCTCTACCGACGAGTTCGGGAATTTATCAAAAAAAATTTAACCCGCCCTCAACCCATTCAACTGCCATCAAAAGTAAGAAACACTATAGGGGAAGGTATTACATCTCAAGAAGGCAGTATAAATTTCACAGGTAACGATCAAGATAGCGCTGGCAGTAATGATGTTATTAACAAGCTCGGAGTAAATGTAAGTGCAAAAGGCGATATCAGCTTCAGTAACAACAGGCAAAAAGGATAAGAAAAGAGGCAATCAGTAACAATATCCTTAAAATATACTGTGATTGCTTCCAGAGAAAAGGAGCGTACTCGCTCCTTCACGTTTTTTATTACAACGTGTTACTCTTCAAAATACTCGCAGGCTTTTTTAAAAATTCGCAACTGTAAAAACGATGTAGAGTAGTAGCAATATGCTTGACAAAAAGACCGAAAATACATCTTCAAAGACAGAGCTAACTCTCGGACAAAATCTCCAATCGGGGGGAGACATTTCATTTGAAAATATTACGCAAATCGGTCAACAGATCCTACAGCAAAAACTCGATTTTTTTGAACCATCTCTTGACAAATATCAACCTTCTCCAGAATTTACCAACCTTAAAGTTACATTAGAACTTATAAAACTCCTTCAGGAAAAGCGACTGTTAGTTTTAGGCGAAAGCCCTAATATTGACCTTGCTGCATTAGCTAGGTATTTGGCGTTTTACTTGAGAGAGCGACAGTTGGCTCTTACTACTCAGAAGCTTGTAGTGAAAGAGTGGTATCATAACTCAGATCCTCAAAGCATTGATGTAGAACTTCAAAATACGAAAGAAAGCACTGTTTTTATTTTGACACAAGTTTCACCTCAAAATATTGTTGGCTACGGTCTACCGCAGATTCAAAGAGTTGCGTCTTCAAGTCCGCATTATGTCATAGTTACGACAGATACACCTTTAGCAGCTTGGAGATTATTACCTGACAATGCGAAATTATTTTGGCGTCAATTAACAGTTGAGGATGTTGCTGACTCCCTTGAGTTGGCAAACAAACTTACAGATGAAGAGTCCATTAACGGATGGTACTACCGTCGTTTAACCCCTCGCGAACAACTACTTGCATTAGGACTGAGTTTCTTTGATGGGCTTTTTGACGATCAATTCTTCGCTGCGCTGGAGGAAATAGTTGAGGGTGCGTGGCAGCGGCGAGACACTACATTACGCGCTCTTGATTATTGTGATTTAGACAACCTTCGCAGTTTCTTTAACTTCACTGAGACAAATACTTCAACAACTTTCGTTGAAGTTCGTTTTCCTCAACAGCGTCTGATGTTGCTTAAAATAGCGTGGAAAAGCCATCGCAGGCAGATTCTTGCTGCATTGCCCGTACTGGTAAATCTTGTAAAAAACTCGGTGAGGCGTTACGAGCGTGAGTTATATGGTTCTTCGGTGCGGTGCGACCAATTACGCAAAGTTATCAGCGAGACAATTAGCGATATTGGCTTAATTGCTAGCGATGCTGTTGAAGACACCCTACTCAACATTGCAGCAGATGGGAATATTAACGTTCAAGCAGTAGCGGCACAAGCTATGGCATTGTGGCGCGATAACGAGAAAAGAAAATTTATTGTTGAGGACAATCAAGAAAACCATATCGATCGTCAACTCTTTGAAACCCTTCAACGTTGGCAAAACGGAGCAAGAGCTCGTAGTCTAGTGGATGCTATTTTGAACGAACGGAATCAGAAAGATAGTGAAGAGCCAGCAGACTACATTCGAGCTACAATTGCTCTCACAGTTGCTTTTGCTGCACTGTACGATCCCCCCGACCAACTATCGCCAGAACTTTTAGAATTACTGAAGAATTTTATCGGTGAAGAAAATGAATTTGTTCGCAATCGAGTTTTCACGTTTACCTTACCAAAATTAATTGCTCAACACATAATTCAAGTGCGCGACATCTTGCATGATATGCTGCGCTACCTTGATGATTCAGTTGTAGCGGTTGCTAGCAGTTTAGCATTTGCGTATCGGTTTAGGCCGAAGGATGTTTTAAAAACACTCGAGTTGTGGAATAAGGAATGTCAAACAAGGCACCCTACAAAAGTCGATATAGCTGAAGTAAAAATTCGCGAAGTATTCCAGGCAACTGGCGTATTAAATGATCCAGTAAAAATTCGCGAGGTATTGCAGGAAAATGTACTAACCTATAAAGTAACATCTCGCGAGGTATTGCAGGCAACTGTAGCGCTAACCTATGGGGAGATTGAATGCGACCAAAGAGTGGGAAGTTTTACGGCTCAGGAGGCGATTCAAAATTTAGCAAATATTCTTTCAAGAGAACAGCATTCCCTGGTTCGAGAAATTACTCTACTTGCGATTAGCAATCAAGCTAAGCGCGCCTTCGCTTTGGTGGAGCCACAGTTACAAGAGTTAGTCACTAAAATTAAAGCAAAAGAGCGTCAGGAAATCGCTGAAATATTCGCCGATTTTTATCTGGAACAACGTGCTAACTTACGCGGTGGAGAGCAATATATTGAAGTCAATCAAAAACAATATCCAGTTTGGCTTAATTCAACGCGACCGTTAACCGCTATCGAGCAGGCAATGCTTCGTTGGGCAAAGAACGATCGAAATGCAATGGCTCAACAGGTAGCAATCAACGCCTCAGCTAATTTTGCCACCAAATTGGAACAAGAGGAAGAACGTCAAATAAAGCAGTTACTGGAAGGTCGCGATTCTTTGAAAACAACATCAATAACTGTCTATGCTACTCCTATCGAGGGTGGAAAACCACCTCAAGATTGGTATTTTGGTAAATTGATTCCTTGGCTGGTAACGCGAGATGCAGAGAGTTATCGAACCGCTATTCGCAACTTACTACCTGAAGGATTAAGACAACACCAACGAAGCTCCGAGGTCATGAATTTTGTATTGCGGAAGTGGGGTAACACTTCAGACGCAGACATAAAGACTATCTCTAAAAAGTTAAAGTCGGGTTTTTGGTGGGCGGAAAATCTAGTTTGGTTAGCACCACTTTCTATTGGCGGCGTACTTACTTTGGTTGGAATAGCAGCCATTAACATCAATAACTCTCCTAACAAGACTTCCATAGCTGATACGAACCAACGGATTGAGAATAATCCTGCCAACAATCAAACAACGCCCGTTCCTCCTCCGCCTCCAACTAAAGGTGACACAACTACCAATGCAATTATCAAAGGCGAACCAGGTGAGAAGTATATTCGCTCGGGACCTGGAACAGAGCACGATGTACTTCACATTGCCTATCCAGGCGACCGCATTCGAGTTATCGGTAAAAGTAACGATCGGGGAGGGTATCTCTGGTATAAAATTTACTTTCCACAGTCGAATGCTGAAGGTTGGATTGGAGGTCATTTGGTGGAGGTTGATGCTGGCGTTCAACCCTAATTGTTGAGGATTTGCAGGATGCTTTCACAGTAATTTTACACTAGAGGAAAAAGCTTCAGAGGTTATTTGCTGTACATGAAACTCAAACTCATTAGTAAATTATGGAAGCAATTGCGTTTTGTTTTGGTGATCGTTCTAGTTTTAATAGGTATTGCTCTCAATATCTACGCAGCAACTCAATTTGCCAAACGCGAATCAACTATTTCTCAGCCTGCTTCTAATATCGAACGGGAGTTAAAAGTTCAGCCCGCTCTAACTCCAACTGCTAGTGTTCCTTCTAAAGCAATCTCACCAGGAACAACTGACGGCAAAACATTGTTAGGGAAGTCCAACCTGGGGCACTTTCCCTTCGCAGAGGGCAACTCCAGCCAAATGCTGACTGTTGCTAGCTACGGTCCGGGCGAATATCAGAGATTCGAGAAACTCGTTCCAGAAGCAGCATTAGCACTCATGAAGTTAATTTATGCAGCAAGATATGAGGGAGTTTGGATTGTTCCTGTTTCTGGTTTTCGGAATATCGCGGATCAGGAAAAGCTTTTTGAAGTCCAAATTCAAAAACTTGGCTCACCAGAAGCTGCCGCGAAGTTGAGCGCTCCTCCTGGTTATAGCGAACATCATACAGGCTATGCTGTTGACCTCGCCGACGGTCATTTTCCCAAACAGGATATTACGTACAACTTTGCTACAACAGATACGTTTAAGTGGTTAAACCTGCACGCTAAAGAGTTTGGATTTGAATTGTCGTTTCCTGGAAACAACGCTCAAGGAGTTAGTTACGAGCCTTGGCACTGGCGTTTTGTCGGTTCGCCAGAGGCACAGGTCATTTTCAGGAATCAAGCCAGTAAACTCGGGATAATTCCATAAACAACGCTTTAATGATGGACAACGGCTCTGTCAATAATGACCGTCAATGAAACCCTAAGGGTTTATTAATTTATTGTGAGTCATTTTAGACTTTGATTTGATAATGATCGTAAATTAGAAATTAATAATGTGAATGAGCGCCCTAATTATCAAAAAAACCAACAAATCGCTGCTAGCAATCTGAATGCAGGGGGCGACATCAACATTGACCTTACTCAGACTATCAATCAGACTATCATCAATCAGGGCAATGCAGCTTTAGCTCTAAACAATTATGATGTTTTATTAGCTGTATACAAAATTAACACTCGCTACTTCTCTCGTCTACAAAAAGAAGCAATCGCAGGAAAAATAATTCTCAGAGATGAGGTAGTTCCTATTGTTGATAAGCTCACCTCACCAGAACATAAACGCGGTATATTAGTTACAGGTCAAGCCGGAGTTGGTAAAAGTGGTGTTATACATCAAGCTATGGAAGCACTTATTCAAAAAAAGGTGCCACTCATAGCTTTTAGGGTAGATCGTTTAAATCCAACACAGTCACCCAATCAAGTTGGAGAACAGTTGGAAAACTTACCCACTTCTCCTGCTCATGTTTTAGGCAACATTGCACAGGGGCGTGATTGTGTTTTAGTTATAGATCAACTTGATGCGGTGAGTACAGCTTCTGGTCGCATTTCTGATTTTTTTGATTGTGTAGAACAGATCGTAGATCAAGCTAAAGAGTATCCGAAGATGCGTCTGTTGCTAGCTTGTCGCAAGTTTGACTTAGATTATGACTACAGATTGAAGTGTTTAACGGGTGAAAAGGGAATTGCCGATATGGTATCAATTAATCCCCTATCTCATGAAAAAGTGCGAGAGGTTGTTGCAGAATTGGGCTTAAATAGCATCTCCCTTAACAAAAAGCAATTAGAGCTATTATCCATTCCTTTGCACCTGAGATTGCTAGCAGAAGTTGCAGAAGGCTCAAAAGCTAATGTCCTCAATTTTACAACAGCCAAAGATATATATGATAAATTCTGGGACTATAAAAAGGATATTATCGACAGACGGGGTAATTATGACCATTGGACAGATGTGATATACACTCTCTGTGATTCTATGAGCAAAAAGCAGAGGTTATCTGTCCCAAAAGCTCGTGTGGATCAATATGGAAAAACGGCAGAATTAATGACATCTGAGCACATCTTAGTTTCAGATGGACATCAGTATTCATTTTTTCATGAAAGTTTTTTTGACTATGCTTTTGCACGTCGATTTGCAGGTAAAGAGGAAGAACTATTAAATTTTTTAGGGAATGGGGAGCAGCAACATTTATTTCGACGCGCTCAAGTTCGGCAAATTTTGGTTTATGAGCGGGATGCAGAGCGCGATCGCTATCTTGCTGACCTCCAAGCTTTAATTACTAGCCCGAACGTCCGCTTTCACATCAAGAAGGTAGTATTTGCCCTGCTTGCAGCGCTAGATGACCCCACACAAGAGGAGTGGGAGATTATTGCCCCGCTAATAGGTAAGCAAGACGATCCCATCACGCAACAAGTTTGGCAAACTTTGCGTAGTTCTGTTCATTGGTTTAAACTGCCCGATTCTCTAGGATTAATAGAACAGTGGCTCAGGGATGAGAGCGAGGAACGTATCGAGCAAACGGTAACACTGCTATCTATTATGCAGAGGCAGATACCGGCTCGGGTGGCTGAGTTAGCAGAGCCTTTTATTGGTGTATCGGAAGCATGGCACAATCGGCTCAACTACATCATACAAGGGGCAGAACTTGTTACTGAGCGTCGTTTTTTTGACTTTTTCCTGCGACTTATTCATGCAGGAATTCTTGACCAGCCACGAGGAATAATCGATTCCAATCGCGACTTTTGGAGGCAAATTTATTCTTTACCTCAACACCGTCCCGACTGGGCTTGTGAAGCTATTAGCTGCTATCTCAATCGTTATTTAAATTTAAGTCTTGCTGCTGGACAACCCAATCTGTTCGATCGCAACTCTGGTACTCTACCTCACAGCCAATTGGGTGAACAAATTGTAATGGCAAGCGCGCGTCAGGCTCCAAGAGCATTTATTGAACACCTGTTTCCTTTTATGCTACAGGTCATGGAGTTAACATCAACACGGGAAAATAATCCACCTTGGCGTGATTCAGTCTGGTATTATCGGCATTATGGTAAAGGCTATGACATTAATCATGCCTTATTAAGTGGGATGGAAGAAGCACTATGTAATTTGGCTGCGAACCATCCTGAAGATTTTTCCATCATCCTCGCAGAGCAACAACTTCGTAGCTCTAATTTTGAAACAATCCAGTTTCTGTTGATTCGTGCTTACACTGCGAAGGGAGAAAGATTTGCCGATGAAGCTATTGATTATCTCTGCGAGCAACCAGCACGAATCAAAACAGGATATACCATTTGTAGCAAGGGTAGTGCAGGAGCTTCCTTCTGGGCAACTCGCCAACTCCTAGAGGCGATTACTCCAAACGCCTCTAACGAGCATTTAGCAAGGCTTGAGACAGCGATATTAAACTATTATCCTGAGTGGGAAAAAACAGCTACTATGCACTTTTATTACGGTCATGCACAGTTTGTTTTGCTAGAAGGTATCAATTCCTCTCGGCGCTCAGAGTCAGCTACCCGTCGGTTACAAGAATGGCAGCGAAAGTTTAGTAAACAGTCAGTAGAAGCGCCGAAGCCAATGGTGGCAAGTTTCGTTGGTTCTCCCATACCAGAATCGGCAACACAGAAGATGACTGATGAACAGTGGTTGAGAGCAATTCAGCGCTATGACAAGCATGGCTTGGACTCCAACAAAGACTACTCTTTTGCAGGTGGGGCAAGCGAGTTATCACATCTTCTAGAAAGGCAAGTGAAGATTGAACCAAAACGTTTTGCTGCATTAGTTAGCCAGTTTCCAGATAACACGAATTCATCTTACTTTGATGCAGTTTTACGCGGTATTGCAGAAGTTGAGCTAGATATTGAGACTGCTTTTTTCGTATGTCAGCGTTGCCACCAATTACCCAATCATCCTTGTGGTCGTTGGATTTGTTGGCTGATTGGAAAATTAGCTGATTTACTCTGGTCTGAAGAAGCTTTTGATATTGTAACTTGGTATGCCTTAAACGACCCTAACCCAGAACAAGAGTGGTGGCGCACTGAGACTTCCAACGGACAGGTTTACTACGGTGGTGATATTTTAAGTGCTGGAATTAATTCGACACGAGGTAGTGCTGTAAGTGCAATTGCCCAACTAATTTTTGCGGACAAAAATCGCGCCTCTTATTTTCAACAATCTCTGCAACAGATAGTTCAAGACTCTTCGATTGCTGTTAGATCCTTTGTGGCTCAAGCACTAACAGCAATGTTGAATTATGACCGAGACTTAGCTGTCAGCTTGTTTCAGCAACTTTGTGATACCGAAGATGCACTTCTTGGAACTCAGACTGTAGAAGACTTCTTCTACTACGCATTACCAACCCATTTTGAAGAGCTGGAATCAATTGTTGAACGGATGATTATGTCTCAGATACCGGAAGTAGTAAAGGTTGGGACTAGACAAGCCTGTGTAGCAGCTCTAAATATCGAAGAGGCACGTTGGCTGGCAGAACTTTGCCTGTCTGGTACAGAAACTCATCGAATCGCTGCGACTGAGATATTCGTTGCCAACTTTCGTCAAGCACACTTTCGTGAATTTTGTGAAAATGTTTTAATTAAACTTTTCCAGGATTCGGCTGAACCAGTGCGTTTTCAAGCAGCTAATAGCTTCTTACATTTTGAGGGAGATGAACTGGGTGATTACATCAGTTTAGTGGAGGCATTTGTTGATAGTCCAGCCTTTTCTAGTGATGACTACAACTTAATCCGTGCCTTGGAAAAGACAACAGCTAAACTTCCAGAGGCTGTTACTTATGGATTGTGCGCTCGCTTTCTCGAAGGCTTGAGGTCAGATGATGCTGATGCTCGTCTACGTGGAAGCATTAAAGCAGACAAAGTTAGTAAATTACTCTTGCAATTATACAGTCAAAGTAAAGACAAAGAGTTACAGTTGCACTGTCTTGACCTGATTGATTTTATGACTCAGATGGAAGTTTACGGATTAGCTGAGGCGCTAACGCAATATGATTATGATAGATGAAAGCGATTATAGCAGTTCTTGGGTAGAGGTTTGCACTCAAAATTAAAAAGCTTGGCAACAGGCTTGTTTTGGCATACCCTCGCACAGCTTCATCGAAGGCAGGTTGCTTTACAGAACCCAGAACTCCGTGGCCGATCAACTCAACTATTGTTGGGCGGCAAGAGTTAGAAGTTCGCGATCATCCTCTCATGTTTATTGAGCTATGACGATGGCAATTCCTCCCCCTCACCGATCGCATCCAGCTCAACAGCAGATAACACTTTGGGTTCCATCTCATACAAATCATTCAGCACCGCCTTGACGTTCGGAAACGCAAAATACTCCGTCAGTTTCCCAATCCGGTAATTAAAGGGTTGATATCGGTGTTTGAAGTACAGCTCCACATTCCCCCGGCGCTCCCACAATCCCAGCAGGTTAACAACGACATCCGAGTAATGCGCTCTCACATCCCGCTGCACTTCGGCGATGCGTTCCTCGATTGATCGAGTAGTAACGCCAATTTTATAGAACGTGTTCCCGTCCGCTTTTACCTCAAGAAAATAGAGCGAGTTCACTAAAATCCGGCGAAGCTGCGCTCGATAAATCAGGAAATCAGCCCGCCGTTCTTCCAAACAAGATAACCCCGCAGCAACGGCCATCTCTACAGAGCCTTCCAATGAAACCAGCTCTGACAGCAGCAAAGGTTCTTGGACTGAGTTGAACAGCGCCAGGGGAAGCGCACCCACTGGGATTTTACCCAAGTCGGTAAACTGATAAATGCGATCGCCCTCCGACTCCACCAATCCTTTCAACTCCCACCGGAAGTTTACCAAGTCTTTGGGAATGGCGTAATCCTGTGCCCCGTACTCTTTCCACAGCACCTTCAACTGTTCTAATTCCTCACCCTTAAGCTGGATGGTGAAATTATCGTAGAGGGGCAGCGAGGGAAACGCTTTGGTTTTAATCCGCTGCGAGACGGGTTTGCAAGTTTCCTCGGTATGTGCGAAGTGATGTTCTTTGACAGAACCCTTTTTCGCTGTGAGGGAGCCTCCGCAGTAGAGACAAGTTAGCTGAGTTTTTCCGCGCACAACTTCATCAATCCTCGTCAGTTCGCCACTGGGAGCAACACCAAATTTTAGCCACATTGTCAACAATTCTCCTTTGAGCCGGTTTTGTAGGTACACCCGCTCCACATGACCGACGATTTTAACAAATTCAGGGGTGAGGGCTTCTGCCTTGGGAAAGAAAGCGATCGGCACTCGATTTGGGATGCGTGACTTTAATCCTTGCATCCCAAATCTAAAATCTAAAATCTAAAATCTAAAATTGCGATCGTCACCCATCAGAAATTTCTTCAGGCGCACAGTCTGATAGGTCTTGTGACAGTTGTGACAGTTGGTGAGGGGGCAACGGCACCGCCGGCAATTCATGTTCTACACCGGGATATGTGTCTTTTCCGGTGTAGGAAAGCATGGAAAGACTGGCGATCGCTCCTTTGACTTGATCCGGCTTCACATCTAAGTAGCGCTGCAATTGTTCGAGGTTGTTGTGACCGCTGATTTCTTGAATAATCCGCAGCGGAATTCCCGCGTTGCTCATCTGACTCAGGGCGGTGCGACGGAAGCTGTGGGTGGAGGCTCCCTCGATGTCGGCTCGCTCGAACGCTTTTCTCAAAATCTTGTCTGCTGAGTCGGGGTGCAAATGCTTCCAATGGTGGTTCGGGTGGCGACCGGGGAATAAATAAGTCTGGCCCGCGTGGGAACGCCAAGATGTCAAGAGATTTCGCAAATCTTCAATGACCGGAATCGTCCTGGTTTGAAGTTTTCCTTTGGTGTTGGCTTTGCGGAAGTTAATCGTAGAACGGACGGTGCCAGAGTTCGTGTAGATATCCTTGACCATCAGGGAACAAGCCTCCGCAATCCGACAAGCCGTGTAGAGACAAACTCCGAAGAGCGTGCGATCGCGAGCGGTTTGCAAACCTTTGTTGAACAAAAGCTCGATTTCCTGTTGCGTGAGTATTTTGGCCTGGCCGTGCCGTTCTATCTTCATCTTTGTGTAAACTCGACCCGATACCAGAAAGTTTGCCGCAGTTACTGCATTGCTGCATCGGTCGGGGGGATTTCTTAACGTGGTAGTTCAGCTCACGATGGCGTAGAATACACAGCATCCGTCGCTTGCTTCAAGATGTACCATCGCCGCTCAAAATTTTTAAATTTGAGATGGGATTTCTTTTTCCCCTACAGTTACGAGATATGGACAAGTTTCAAGAACACGATCCTCGCTGTGGCCGTGAGACAAAGGGCCAGTGGTATAGCCAGCCACAAGACATTGCTTTAGCCGACGCTCCTGAATTCAGTCAACGCTTCTTCGCTGAAGTGTTCAACGAATTCCCAGCATTGGCGGCAAGCGTCGTTTTCTTGCGATGGTCGGTTCAGCCAGACCACCTCTACTCCGTATTTAACTTCTCTAGTGGTGGGTTTGGCGTGCAGATTGATCCGGGGCTAGAGTACATCATAATGTGGGGGGCAAGCGAGCATGGGGAGTATGGCGATTGGATGGGCGATCACTTAGCTTCAGCGCTCGATCATGTCCGTACCAGGCGTGTGGTGGTTTGAGAGTTGGTCTAATGCGGTTGAGTGATGATGAGACAAGTGCTGGTGAGCGATCGTAAATTCCGAAGGCGGTCAGTTTTAGTCTGAACTTTCCCCTGCAAATATTACTTGCATAGACGAGCGAAGCCTTTGATCGCAAAGATTTTAATTGAAGTACAAGCAGCAGATAGATTGGGGCTGCATATTTCCAGCAAAACCCCATCCAAGCTAAACTGATAATCGCCCTATTTTTTAGAATTATCTATCGGACAAGAAAGCACAATCAGATTAAATTTGTGGATAAGATTGTGGATTACCTAACCGCAAATGGCGCAATGGATGCAGCAATTCTCTATGAATCCCCATTTACCGACATTACACCACAGGGGCCAGACGGATTATTTACCTCGACTCAGGTAGATGAATTATTTCTTATACTTGAAGAAGTTTCTACACGGGCTGCTGCATAAGACACAGCAATAGACAATATCATTATTTGCAACAATACATAACTGATTTACTTGACGAGACAGGCGCTGCTTCAATCAGGGCATTAAGAATTATAGGCAATTGAAAATGAAACAAAACAAACAAAAACTTGCTATTGCGAATAAAATCAAAAAGTGGATTCAAGCCACCAAGGAAGTTGAAAAAGCTCGATTGGCCATACCGATAACCAGACTGACGAGTATCAAAAGTTTATGCACCGATGAAGTTGCTGCCGAAAAGTTTGCACTTTACATTGCCCAACGGATACAACAGCAGATTAATCAGGCGAATTGTCCAGAACACTTCACCAGTGAAGAATGGGAACAGCAAAAACAATTAGTGGGTGAAGCGATCTCACTGATGGACAGTTACCGAGAAAACCCTAGTTACGAAAACCGGCAATCTTTGAGAAACTTATTGAGAGACATTGATGGGGTACAAGGGGATGACTACCGCAATTTTAGGTGGACAACGGTGCGCTTTGTCCGCAGTGGAGATTTACTAAAGCTAGAGTATGCACTACGGTGTTTTGTAGAGACAGATTTCCCCTATTGGGTTTACAAATTAGCTAGAGAATATGTAGAAGGCTATGGATTGCAGTCGGGTTCGGGTATCGTTGCTGAATCCGTACCCATGTTGTTAGAAGTCGCAGAATTTTGGTGTCAGTATTATTTCAATCAGAGTTTGAACGAGAAATTTCCTGATGGGGGAGATCGCTGAGTTTGACCAAACCCGTGAGAATTTTCAGCAGATTGAGGGTTTGTTAAGCCTGCAACCCCTAAGATTATAACTTTATCAGATGACCCCTAAAGGTATTCAGTGCGATGGCGCTGGTTAAACCCCACAGCTTTAGTGTTTGGTCGGACGAGGCAGAAATTGCTTTAAGTCCATCCGGCGTGAGGGCAACTGCCCAGACATCGCCGGAATGTCTGCCGAGCGTTTTAAGGTCGATCGCTAAGTGCGCGATCGACCCGACGACACTGCTCAGAAGCCGCACTTACTGCATTGCTGCATCGGTTTGGGGATTTCTTAACGTGGTAGTCCAGCTCACGGAGGGCGGGCGTAGAATACAGACAGCTATCACGGTCGCCCTGGATGCGACTGATGGGAATGTGCGGAAAGTTCAGAAACTCAGCAGGCACAGGAATTTGAATACGTTAATGATATATGACGATAATCGCAGCCGCGACCAAGGGGCCGTTACCGACTTACTGGATGGGATGTTCTGGGCTAATAAAAATTCCCCCACTTTCGAGTTTGAGGGATTCCGGTTCTTGCCGACAGCCAACAGAATATCGACCGCTCTTTTTGGTCAAAAACCTACAATTTCCCAGTATAGACACTAGAACCGTTACAAAGTCATCAAAATATAGAAATTTGAGAAGACAGAGTGTTAGTTATACTCTGTCTTCGTAGCGACTCAAACAGCCAGACCCCACACTTTAGCAACCGATATCGACCGACAGGCGCTCGCTTCCCAAACTGCTAACCCTGTCAGTAATCCACCAGACCCGGTAACCTGACCGACAGGTGCTCGCTACTCAGTCCAAACTCCCCCGCCGGTGCAATCTCGAATGAGGCGGGGAAACTTAATAAAATATCAAGGATGTTATATTGCCTGGTCAGGTTATAGTAACGACATGAACCCATCCACCTTGCAGATTTCTGAACTCGTCCAAGCGTTACGCAAGCGACTCAACCTCTCTCAGGAGAAGTTCGCCGCTTACCTCGGTGTGTCGTTTCAGACCATCTCAACCGCTGGGAGAAGGGACGGGCCACCCCTCACCGATGGCGATTAAGCTGATTGAGTTGCAGTTAAGGCAGATGGGGGAACGGGGTGCTGATTTGTTGGACGCTTATTTTCCAGAGTAGGTGCAGGATTTGAGTGAAATAACATTGAGGAATTTGAGATAATGCCCAGAGGCCAGCAATCTAAGAAGCCCAAGGAAGCAAAGAATTATAATCATGCCGACTCAGATAACCCGATGCGTCCTGAAGTCGGCATAGAACCGGATTTTAAAAAGCGCAAACCGCCGGTAACTTATCGCTATGATTCTTCACTTTCTCCGGCACTGGACTGGGATGAAAACCCATCACGGGCAAAAGCCGAAACGTTGATTGCTCAGATTTTAGATGCTCAGAGTTTAGAGGAAGCCAAAGCCACCGCGTCTCAGTTAAAGGCAATGGGTGACCCGTTCCTCAATTGGGCAGGGAAAGCGGACCGCAGTGAGTTTGAAGTTCCCACCCTACCGTTATTTGTGCATGAGCGTTTATCCACCCGTGCCGTTATTGAAACTCTGAAATCTCATAAGGTTGGGGGAAATCAACTCAGTTTATTTGACTTATTCAATGACCCCCAATGGTCCATTACTGACCAGATTCTCAAAGCCTATGAGTATCGGGATAAATGGGTCAACCGCATGATTTTGGGCGATTCCTTAATCACAATGAATTCCCTACTGCAATATGAGGGCATGGGCGGTAAAGTCCAGATGATTTATATTGACCCGCCCTATGGGGTAAAGTTTGGCAGTAATTTTCAGCCGTTTGTTAGGAAACGGGATGTTAAGCATAATGACGATGATGATTTCACCCGCGAACCTGAAATGGTTCAGGCTTATCGGGATACTTGGGAACTGGGGTTGCATTCCTATCTAAGTTATCTGAGAGATCGTCTTTTATTGACCAGGGATTTGCTGACGGATAGCGGTAGTGTATTCGTGCAGATTAGTGATGAGAATGTTCATCCTGTTCGGGAAGTGATGGATGAGGTCTTTGGGGAAGAGAATTTTTTAAGCCTAATAACTTTTAAAACTGGGAGTGGTTTTACAAGTAAATAC
>Ga0256856_1000019_pt1 | contig 16628 bp, 10 predicted proteins | sample BONt10_FD_181175 | JGI IMG/M metagenome (GOLD analysis project Ga0256856, IMG submission 181175) | Terrestrial sediment cell enrichment communities from Utah, United States - BONCAT_SYTO_Terrestrial_sediment - 10 | ecosystem: Environmental > Terrestrial > Deep subsurface > Rock core/Sediment... | reverse complement strand
CGGTTAATTCAACTATCAATAAAATTGACCGTAAAAATTTTTCGCGTTCGAGGAAGACATTAATGTTTTATGCTCAAATTTTAGCATAGCTCAAGTTTAAGCATGAAACAGCCCTGGGATGTGAGGGGGATCGAACTCGGCTATAAACCAGAAAAACAAAGGGTTTGAGGCGATTGTTGACACCAATGCAGCGCGCACCTTACTCGTATATAATTTGGAGTGATAGCAAATTTCAAGATAAAATAGAAAAATGTCAAATCCTTTGCTTTCCCTCAACTACGAACCCGCGATAGAATCCCTCGGGGGCGACTATTTTGATGAAGTCCCAGCAGCCGATTTTCCGCAGCATATTCTCCGCTTCCGCAACGACAAATTATTGCCGATATTGGGTTTAGACCCCGCACAAGTAACCGACCAACATTTTATAGAAGCGTTCGGCGAATTTCAGTGTGTCCGCCCCTTTCTCGCACTCCGCTATCACGGCTATCAATTCAACGCATATAACCCGAATTTAGGTGACGGTAGAGGCTTCTTATACGGCCAAGTTCGCGGTACTGACGGCAGACTTTACGACTTTGGCACTAAAGGTTCCGGCCGCACTCCCTACTCGCGGGGCGGTGACGGTAGACTTACTCTCAAAGGGGGAATTCGCGAAGTTTTAGCCGCCGAAGCTTTGCACCGATTGGGAGTTCGGACATCTCGCTGTTTTAGTTTAGTTGAAACTGGGGATGCTTTGTGGCGAGGCGACGAACCATCTCCGACGCGATCGTCCGTAATGATACGTTTCAGTCTTTCTCACATCCGGTTTGGAACTTTTGAAAGGTTGCACTATATCCGCCGCCCGGATTTAATAAAAAAACTTTTAGATTTTGTTATTGAATATTACTATCCTGAACTGCATCTAGAAGCAAGCAATGCTGGTTTTTCTGCGCCCGAAAAGTATGCGCTATTTTATGCAGATTTAGTCCAGCGAGTCGCTGAATTAGTCGCTCAGTGGATGGCGGCAGGATTTTGCCACGCTGTGCTGAATACTGATAATATGTCGATTACTGGAGAAAGTTTTGATTACGGGCCTTTCGCTTTTATCCCAACTTACAAGCCGGAATTTACAGCAGCTTATTTTGACTATTATGGTCTTTATTGTTACGGCAATCAACCGTTTATTTGTAAGGGGAATTTAGAGAAGCTCCAGGAACCGCTAGCAGCGGCGATTCCTCAAGCTGATATGGATGCTGCTTTGGCAAAGTTCGGCGAGTATTATAATGCAGCTTATCGGCGGTTGATGCTCAATAGATTGGGATTTGAGGATTTGCCAGAAGCTGATGCTGATGAGTTGTTGAAGGTGACAATTAAAATGCTGGCGGAGTCTCAAGTAGGCTATCACGATTTCTTTTTTGAACTGCGAAGACAGTTCGATCGCACTTGGCGAGATGATGCTAGTCAAATTTTTGCTGACGCGGAACCAGCGGACTTGATAGCACCTTGGCGGCAGTTTTATTATCACGTTTTGCAAAGTTTGTCTGCGGATGATATGGACAAAATGGCGGCCAGGTTGCTCCGGCACAATCCCGAACAATCGCTGTTGAGACCGACGATTGAGGCTGTTTGGGAGTCCATAGCTATTGAGGATAATTGGGAACCATTTTATGAATTGGTTAAACGGCTTCAAGACCCAGAAAATTGATTGATAATAGCTGGCATTAATAGCGCTCCGGGGCGGGTTAACCAGCAGTTTCTGTTGGTATTAAAGATTAGGGTGAGCCCGCCCCGGAGCAATCTGAGATTATAAAAATCTGCCACATAAGAAATATAACACCGACAAATAATGACTAATGACTACTTGAGCTTTTCAATCTCAAATTGTGCATCTTTGTATCCGCCAGTAAGTCCTTGATCGAGAAACATTTTGCCGGCTTTTTCTAAATCGCTAATAGCTCCTGCTTTGTCTCCCAATGAGCGACGAACCATACCTCTACCGTAGTAAGCAGCAGCATAATTCGGACTGATCCGAGTAGCTTGCACGTAATCTGCGATCGCACTATTGTAATTATTTAACTGGTGGTAAATCTTAGCCCGATTGGCGTAAGCTTCTGCATTGTTGGGATTGAACGCGATTGCTGCTGTAAAATCTGCGATCGCCCCTTGGGCGTCACCCCCCGCGCTGCGAGCTAAACCACGATTGTTAAAAGCATTATAATCATTCGGATTCACTTTCAGCGCTTGAGTGCAATCGGCAATTGCTTTCGGATAATCCTTCAAATTTAAATAAGCAATGCAGCGGTTGTTGTAAGGAACCCCATCCTCCTCGCTCAGCGAAATTGCCTGAGTGCAATCGTCAATTGCCGCTTGATGCGCTCCCAAATTCAACTGGGTGCTGCAACGATTAGCGTAAGCATCTCCACTCTTGGGATCGATCGCGATTACCTGAGAATAATCCGCCAAAGCTCCCTGATAATCTCCTAAGTGAAAGCGAGCTCTCCCCCGACTGTAGAAAGCATCAACATTCTGAGAATCGAGTTTAATTGCTTCAGTATAATCTCCAATTCCCCCCTGCAAATCTGCGCTCGCAGCGCGAGCCAACCCCCGCGAATGATAACCTTTAACAAGGTTCGGCTGCAACCGAATTACTGAGTTAAAATCCTGAATAGCCGCCTTGTAGTCTTGCAGTTCTAAATAAGCAACTCCTCTTTCATAATATGTATCAACATCGTTGGGCTGGAGTTTCAAAGCTTGAGTGTAATCCTCAATCGCCCCGCGCTTGTCGTTAAAATCGTGACGGGCTAGCCCTCGGTTAAAATAAGCCTCAACATATTTAGGATTGAGAGCGAGCGCCTGAGAATAATCGCCAATTGCTTCTTGATACTTTTGTAAATCATAATTAGCATTACCCCGCCAATAAAAACTCTCCGCATTGTTAGGATTCAATTGAATTGACTTATTAAAAGCCTGCAAAGCTCCCGCCGCATCTTTATTGCGAGACTTTTCTACTCCCTGTTCGTAATATTCCTTAGCTTTGATCGGATTCGGGCGGCTCCAATAATTAAACAGAAATACCAGAACAATTGCCGCCCCGAAGCCAGCCAAAATCAGCCACCAAAACCGAGTTCCCAAACGTGACGCAACACTATTTGAAGACACTACGCTCGGAGAAATACTTTTCTTTTGAGCCTTATTCCCCGGTTCTTGGCGGTGCCTCAACTTGCTGATAGCTTCCAACACTTCCTCAGCAGATTGATAGCGTTGGCTAAATTGGTGACAGACCATTTTGTCAATTATATTTCCTAGTCCCACAGAACATTGAACTCGGTGTCGCCAAACAATTTCCCCCGTGTGAGAAGGACTCGGATCTTGCAATTTTGGCAAATCCGTACCGGGCAAACCCGTGATTGCTTGGACTGCCATCATCCCGACTGCATAGATGTCGCTGCTAAATTGCGGGTTGCCTTGAAATTGTTCGATCGGCATATAAGCCGGAGTTCCAGTAGCAATGGTGCGCGGAAATTCTGTATCGTACTCGCTGACGTGATTCGCGACTTCTTTAACCGAGCCGAAGTCTATTAAAACTAATTTGTCGTCTGGTTTGCGGCGGATTAAGTTGGAGGGATTAACATCGCGGTGAATCACTCCCTGAGAGTGTACGAAGGCGAGAAGTTGTAACACTTCTTCCAACAGATCCAGCACTCGTTCTTCCCGCCAAGGTTGACCGGCCACAATTTCCCTATTTAGGGCGTGTCCTGGCACAAATTCTTCGACTAGGTAGAATTGATTTGCTTCTTCAAAATAAGCAAGCAAAAATGGAATTTGAGCGTGTTTTCCCAGCTTTTCTAATATTTCTGCTTCTTGTTTAAATAAGCGGTAAGCTGTTTTGAGAACTGTGGAAGTGTTGCTGGGAGGGCGCAGTTGTTTGACTACACATTGAGGGTTGCCCGGGCGGCGAGTATCGACAGCTAAATAAGTTTGTCCGAAAGCTCCTGAACTGAGAATTTGCACTACGCGATAACGCCTGTCTAAAAGTTGACCAACCATGTTCATATCGGGAATTGGGAATTGGGACTTGGTGATTGGAAATTTGGAATTGGTGATGGGAAATTTGGAATTGGTGATTGGTGATTTTGCCTTCTTCCTTCTTCCTGCTTCATTTTTCATTCTTCATTTTTCCTCATGACTAATGACTCATGACTAATGACTCCTGACTAATGACTGATGACTAATAGCTTATTTAGGATCGTTGATTTGTGCTTGTGCGTTTTGGAAACCATCGGCTCTTCCTTGTTCTAGAAACAGCGTTGCAGCTTTCTGAAAATCCTCGATCGCCCCAGCACGGTCTTTGAGTTGGCGGCGGACGAGGCCTCGGCTGTAAAAAGCGCTAGCATTGTTCGGGTTGAGCCGCAGCGACTGAGCAAAATCCTCAACCGCTAAAGGGTAATTTTTTAGTTCTGAGTAAATAGTACCGCGATTGCTGTAAGCTACTGCATCGCTGGGATTGAGCCGAATTGCTTGAGTAAAATCTTCCACAGCCCCCTGCTTGTCTCCCGAAGCAGAGCGAGCTAATCCTCGATTGCTGTATGCTTTGGGATTGTTGCCGTTGAGTCCGATCGTCAAACTGCAATCCTCGCTGGCCTTTTGAAATTGTTTTAAATTCAGATAAGCAATGCAGCGGTTGTTGTAAGCTGCTTCATCTTTTGGATCGAGGCGAATTCCTTGGGTGCAATCTGCAATCGCTTTGTCATAGCTTGCCAAATTTAAGTAAGTGCTGCACCGATTGATATAAGCATCAGCTAGCTCTGGTTCCAATTCGATCGCCTTACTATAATCTTCCATCGCTCCTTGATAATCTGCCAGGTTAAATCTCGATCGACCACGACTGTAGTAAACGCCAGCTTGTTTGGGGCTAATTTGAATCGCTTGAGTAAAATCTGCCATTGCACCTGTTTTGTCCCCTGCGGAGGAGCGAGCTAAACCCCGATTGCTGTAAGCTGTAGCATCGTTGGGTTTTAGCCGAATTGCTTGAGTGTAGTCTTCAATTGCCGTGCGGTAGTCGCCCAAATCGTAGTAGGCTAAACCCCGCTGAGAGTATGCGTCACCGTCGCTGGGATTGAGTCGCACTACTTGGGTGAAATCTTCCACTGCCCCCCGCTTGTCGCCGGTCTCGAGGCGGGCCAGACCTCGATTGTAGATGGCTTTGGTGTGGCCCGGATCGACTTTAATTGCTTGCGTGTAATCCTGTATTGCTTGCTCGGTGGCGCCCATGTCGTAGCGAGTGTTGGCTCGCTTGTAGTAAGTTTCCGCATCGCTGGGATTCATGGCAATCGCTTGGGTATAATCGGCGAGCGCCCCTGTTTTGTCCCCTTGCTGCGCCTTGGCGGACCCGCGGGCTAACAATTCTTTTGCCCTCGCCGGACTTTGACTCTGCCACAAGTAAATTATGAGTGCTGTCAAGATTAAAGCGGAGGCTGTTGCAGCCAACAGCAGCAGTCTGATTTGGCGCTGTCTCGACGGTTTACTCATAGCGTCCATGATGATTGTGGCTGGCGGCGGTTCAACCTCCCATTTTACGGCGATTTGTTTGATGTCCGCCAAAACTTCGGCAGCCTCCTGATAGCGTTCCTCGTAGTTTGGCCGCACCATTCGATCGATAATATCTGCTAGGGCAGGTGAACAAGTTGCCTGGTTTTGCCAGGGAATTTCGCTTTTGTTGTTTTTTAAGGCACTCAGTTTCTTGGGTGAGAGTCCCGTCACCGCAAGCTGGGCGATCGTACCTAGAGCGTAGATGTCGCTATTGTAACGGGGCTTGCCCATCGATTGCTCGATCGGCACGTATAGCTCCTGGGCCGCCACATTTTGTTTTTTTGCCTCCTGCCGTTTAACAGAGTTCGGCGAGGTTTGCCCCAACAAATTAAAATTAGCGACTTCCGGGTTAATTTCTTTGTCTAAGCTAAAGTCAACCAAGACAAATTTGCCGTCAGACTCGCGCCGGATAGCTTTGTCTGGTTGAATTCTGCGGTGAATGAAACCCTTCTGGTGTATGAAGACCAAAATTTCTAATATTTCTGATAGCAGAGCAATTACTTTGTCTTCAGCCCAAGGTTCACCGGGTATTAGTTCTTGACTTAAAGGTGTTCCGGCAATAAATTCTTCTATTAAGTATAAACTTTGATTTTCCTCAAAATACGCCAATAATTCGGGGATTTTGTCGTGTTTTCCCAATTTCTCAATTATTTCTGCGTTTCTTTGAAATATAACTTTGACTAATTCTGGAGTTTGCGAACTTGTGCCGGGAAGCCGCATTTCTCTAACGGTGCATTGCGGATACCCGGGACGGTGAGTATCTGCTGCTAGATAAGTTTTTCCCACCTCACTTGAGTCTGTGACTTTAATGATGCGGTAACGTCTGTCTAGAAGTTGACCAATCATGCGATAGCCCTCCACCCTGTTAATGTCCCATTATTGCATGAAATCAGGATAGCCAAAACATTGGGCGGAGTAATTTAAGTTCGATAGAGCCGTGACTCCCGCCCAAAAACGGATACAAGTTTCCTACAGGAGTCGTCAGCCGCCCCAAATTTTAGACTCTTGTTCAACCTCCCAGATTCATCTGTGGAGTAAATCTCAAATCTCAACTCTCAACTCTCAAATCGACTGACTGGCCTGCTGGGGCGAGCGGATTGGCGCTCGCCCGTCAAGCACGGCGGCCACCCTCTTCTAATATCTTCCCAAAAAAATAGCTGAAATTGTTTATCCTGTCAATGAGATAGGTATAATTTAACAACCAAGCCGGAGGTCAGTCAAATGAACGTACAACTGCTTGAATCCCTAATTCAAGTGATCTTGTCTCTCTGGGCCGACGAGCAATTAGCACTCTGCGTAAAGATATTACCAAATATCCCCTACCCTTCGGCCCGGAAACTCGTGCACCTTGCCCTTTCCTGGCGGGTATTTTATTTTTTTGAATGAGGAACCTTCTTATTTCTACTCTCGAAGACCGAGAAGCAATTGCCTGATACTCAAAAACAGGAGATTGAGAAAACTTTTGAATGTGTGAATAATAAAAATGTCTGAATCACTAACAAAAGGAGGAACGATCGCAGCGATCGCCACTGCCATAGTTCCCCAACAAGGCAGCGTCGGCATTGTGCGAGTTTCCGGTTCCTGGGCCTTAAAAATTGCCGAAACTCTGTTTCGCGCCCCAGGACGGCAAATCTGGGAGTCTCACCGCATTCTTTACGGTCATATCCGTCGCCCCAAAACTCAAGAATTAGTCGATGAAGCTTTATTGTTAATCATGAAAGCGCCGCGTTCTTTTACTCGCGAAGATGTCGTGGAATTTCACTGTCACGGCGGTATAATGGCCGTGCAGGAAGTCTTGCAGTTGTGTTTGGAACATGGGGCGAGATTGGCGCAGCCAGGAGAGTTTTCGCTGCGGGCTTTTTTGAACGGGAGGCTCGATTTAACTCAAGCTGAAAGTATTTCAGATTTGGTGGGAGCAAAATCGCCTGCTGCTGCACAAAGTGCTTTGGCCGGTTTGCAGGGCAAATTAGCCCAGCCAATCCGCAAATTGAGAGCAACTTGTTTGGACGTGCTGGCAGAAATTGAGGCGAGAATAGATTTTGAGGAAGATTTGCCGCCTTTAGATGAAGCTAAAACCTGTTTGGAAATAAATCATATTTTGGCGGAATTGTCAACAATTTTGGCGACTGCCGATCGCGGAGAATTGTTGAGAACGGGTTTGAAAGTAGCGATTGTTGGGCGGCCGAATGTGGGAAAATCGAGTTTGTTGAATGCGTGGAGCCGGAGCGATCGGGCGATCGTCACGGATTTGCCCGGTACGACGCGGGATGTGGTAGAGTCGCAGCTAGTTGTGGGCGGCATTCCGGTGCAGGTGCTCGATACTGCCGGCATTCGAGAAACCGAAGACAAGGTAGAAAAAATTGGCGTTGAGCGATCGCGCGCAGCAGCAAAACAAGCCGATTTAGTGTTGTTGACAATTGATGCGGAATCTGGTTGGACAGAGGAAGATTCGGAAATTTACGAACAAGTAAAGCACCGCCAGCTAATTATAATTATCAACAAAATCGACCTAGTAAAAACAATCCCAGAACTACCTTTTTCCTCAGAAATTCACCCAATAGTTGCCGCAGCCGCCGCCCTGGATCGAGGCATAGCAGACTTAGAAACAGCAATTTTAGATGCCGTCAGCGGGGGAAAGTTGCAAGCAGCAAACTCAGACTTAGCAATCAACCAGCGGCAAGCAGCAGCCTTAACCAGAGCCAAAATTTCTCTGGAACAATGCACGGATACTATCAGCAACAAATTGCCTTTAGATTTTTGGACAATAGATTTGCGCGGTGCAATTCAAGCATTGGGGGAAGTTACGGGCTCAGAAGTGACAGAATCAGTGCTCGACAGAATATTTAGCAGATTTTGCATTGGCAAATAGCAATGGCAGGACTTACGTAAAACCTCTATATTGCAGGTTGGCAATGCGCACCTTACCGCTATAACTTGAAAATTCAGAAAATTGACTGACTCGCTTGTTTCATTTTTGGCAGATTGAGTCGTTCATACCGTAAATCAGCAACGCCAATTCTTCAATCTAAAATCTCAAATCTCAAATCTAAAATTGATTGACTCATTCTTACGATCGAGGTCTTCCCAGACTTGTAATATAAAGCACAGCCTCACTCGCAGGAATACCGAGAACGTCATTGACGCGATCGTCAAAAAAGCCCGCGATACCGCTGACACCCAAACGCAGTTGAATAGCTGCTAAATTTAACCGCTGGCCCAAATGACCCGCGTCCATGTGCAAATAGCGGTAAACTCGATCGCCATATTTTGCTACAGCCCTGTTCAAATCCGCCGTGTGAAACAACAGCGCCGCCGCATCTCTGCCCAAGTCTTGCCCCAAACACAAAAAATGCAGTTCCCTGCGGAAATTTTTAAACCGAATTTGCCGCAATTCTTGAGCTTTCGGAGCGTAATAGTAACAGCCTTCTTCTAACCCATTCACTCCCGAAACAGCAATAAAAGTCTCGATCAAACTTAGATCGAAATAGTCGGGAGAACCGTCTAATCCTTGGTCGATATAGTGCTGCGGCTGGTAAGTAAAATCGAGCATAGCTAGCAGCTCGCCCAAGCTCAAAGAAGCACCTGTATAAGCACGGGTAGAACGCCTTTTGAGGATAGTGTTTTCTAAAGTTTCCAGGTTCACTCCCCAAGGAATCGAAGGAGTGACCGTCGAAACTTTAGTACAAAAGGGAAAGTTGTATTTATCCTCTAATTCCCCTTCACTTTCATCAAGTTTCCAGCCGTCCGCTCCGGTAGGATTAGATTCTAAATGCGTCGCTTTGTGGAGGGTTCTTAACAGTTGACCTTCGGAAATTGGCGGGTAATCTGTCGTGGTGTTTCCGGGCAAAGCTGTTTTAAATTTAGGCAAGTTTTGGTCAATATCTAGCAAGTCGGCTAAAGCAACTACACAAATCGCTCCTTCTTGCTCCGAGTCGATGTACAGTAATTGATTGACAGCTTCGTCGGCGAATCCTCCAATCAGGTGAGGTCGGTAATCGTTGACGGCGCAAGCTAACTCGATATTGCTCAATAAATGACCGGTGTCTAGGAAAATTCGCCGATAAGCTCGGTCTTCGTAACGCCAAGAAGAACGAAAAAAAACAGTGGTAATGGCGATCGCCAATTGGGTATTTTCTAGCGCTGGCGACTGGAAACAAGCTGCTTGCAAGGTCGGCCAAACTTGACTGTCCCAAAAATGAACAAGTGAATGAGTTCTGGACTGATAGTTGTAAAGCCCGGCCGGCAACTGCGCAGTGCCGCGGGAGATTAAATAAACCTCTGCTGGGTAGAGTCCGCCCGCCGACGGTGCCGATCGCAAATACAGGTAGCTGTCGTCTACCGTTTGCACTTTCGCCGTCAACCCGTAGCTGCACAGCAACAAGCTGGATAACCGATGCCACCAACCGGCATCGGGATCGGCATCGGAATCCTCCGAGGGGTCTTTTAGATAAGGCTTGAGGTCAAAATACGCTCCAATTTTATATTCTTTGAACGGCACAGGTTGCTCTGTCCAATCTAGCTGTTTGCTTTTGGCAGCAATGGTTTCAGGATCGTATTTCGTCCGTTCGTGGTAGTGCTGAGCAATGGAGGGAGGAAGTTCTGGCATATTTCAGTAGATGATTGACTTTGGTTTCTCGATCGATCTTGACATTACCGACCCCTTACTGGTCGAGCAAGCCATAAATTACAAATATAAAAAAAATCTTAGAAAAAATGAGATTGTTGTTACACAAGCTTAACATAAAATAAGACCTAAGTATAAATACACAGATTAATACCCATTAATTACTGTTATGGATTGGCTGCAATAGCTGTCCTCATAAAGGGATGAAAATGCAAAAGCTAAGCGCTGAGGAATTGCTGGCTCAGTATGCTGAGGGCAAGCGAAACTTTAACGCCGTTGACTTAAGTGAAGATAACTTGTTTCAAGCAAATTTGGCGGAAATAAATCTTTCGGGTAGCATTCTGAGGCGAGCTTATTTGCCCTACGGAAATTTGACTGAAGCTAATCTTTATAAAACAGATTTGCAAGATGCTGAATTGGGCGACATTCAACTTTATCAAGCTAACTTGTCGGAAGCAAATTTATCAAGAGCAAATTTATCCAGAGCAAATTTGCGCCACGCCAATTTACAAGGTGCCAATTTGCAGAAAGTTAATTTGCAAGGTGCGGATTTGTACAATGCAGATTTGACGAATGCCGATTTGAGATATGCGGATTTGAGCCGAGCTAATTTGCAGAAAGCAAAGTTAACCAAAGCTCAATTAGCGGGCTGCAACTTATTTCGATCGCGCTTGGTTGATTTGTCGGAAGCTGAATGCGATCACACTACCATCGGCCCCGAAGGATATTGATGATTCCCAGCGCCTAGTAAGCGGGCGATCGGGCGATCGGCTTAATTAATCGAGATCCCTTTTTTAAATTTCTTAACATCTCTCGACACGGCGGAAAATGTGAGTTACAGTTGTAGAAATAGTCCTGGACGCATGGGGGTTCAGAAACCGGGTTTTTTACCCAATCTGCCGGCTGCAACGCGTCTTTTCCTAAAAAAACCCGGTTTCTTTGGTAAGAGTGCGTCTAGGACCCAGACAACTTATCGCTTCGCAACATTGACAATAAACAACACACTTTTCCAGTGGAAACAAGGTAAAATTTATGGACTCTCCCGATAAAAAAGCAAGAGAACTCCGGCACAAAGAACAAGAGCTGCGGAAGCGCGAACAAGAAATTCGGCTCCGCGAACTAGAAGCCGAAATCGACCGCTCAGTGCCAGAATATCGAACGAGGAAGTACGAAGAACCAGACAGCCAAGTTAAAGAAGGCAAACTCCAACAGTGGCGCCGAAAAATTATAGCCGTAGCTCAATTTACAGGCATTGTCATTGCTGTTGTCGTTGCAGTTCGCATAGCAACTTGGCTGGCAACTGTGGTGATAGTTGGAGGCATTGCTTTGATTGCTTACAAAATGTTTTTTGCAAAAGACAGAAGTTGAAAACCCCAAGCAGGAAACTCTCAGGAAACAGCCATGAACCTTAAAGTAGAAACTAGCAACTTTCTCAACGATTTAGAGCGAGTAGCCGCAGTCCGCCGAGAAATTGCCGAGATCCTCAGCAACATCGCCACAGCCATCAACCAATCAGAATTAGCAGCAGCCGCAGCCTCAGGGAAACTCGGTTTAGAAACGGACAGCGCCGACATCAAACTCGCCAGCAACAACTTACGTCAAGGAGTCTTTCGGCTGCTAGTTTTAGGCGACATGAAACGCGGCAAAAGCACTTTTCTCAATGCCTTAATCGGCGAAAACTTACTGCCCAGCGACGTAAATCCCTGTACAGCTTTGCTGACAATTTTGCGCTACGGTTCAGAAAAAAAAGTCACCGTTTATTTCAATGACGGCAAAAGCCCCAAACAGCTCGATTTTAAAAGTTTTAAACAGAACTACACAATTGACCCCGCTGAAGCCAAACGCCTAGAAGCAGAAAAAAAACCAGCATTTCCAGATATCGACTGCGCCGTAGTAGAATATCCCTTACCTTTGCTAGAAAAAGGCATAGAAATAGTAGACAGTCCCGGACTAAACGATACAGAAGCCCGCAACGAATTATCTCTCGGTTACATCAACAACTGCCACGCTATTTTGTTTGTGCTCAGGGCAACTCAGCCTTGCACAATGGGGGAAAGACGCTATCTAGAAAATTACATTAAAGGTCGCGGATTGAGCGTTTTCTTTCTGATCAATGCTTGGGATCAGGTGCGGGAAAGTTTGATTGACCCGGACGATCCTGAAGAATTGGCAGAAGCAGAAGGGAAACTGCGGCGGGTTTTTCAAGCTAATTTAGCTGAATATTGTTTAACAGAAGGACACGATATTTACGACGAGCGAGTCTTTGCAATTACCTCAATTAAGGCGCTCAGGCTGCGAATCAAAAACCCGGATGCGGATTTGGCAGGAACTGGTTTTCCCGAGTTTATGGCGGCACTGAATACGTTTTTGACGCAGGAAAGGGCGATTTCCGAATTGCGTCCGGCGAGGACTTTGGCGCGTCAAATTTCTGCTCGCGTCCGCGAAGCTGTCGGACGCCGATTACCATTACTCGATCGCGATGTCAATGAGTTGAAGGAAAAGATTAATTCAGTTGAGCCAGAGTTTAAAAAACTGAGTCATATTCAGGATGAATTTCAACAAGAAATAATCGAAGTTAGAGATAGTAAATCGCGGGCGATCGCAGATTCTTTCCGCACCTACGTTCTCAAATTAGAAAATACCTTTGAAACAGACTTTTTGCGGTATCAACCAGAGCTGAAATTTCTGGACTTCTTCAGCCAAGGCAAGCGAGAAGCCTTTGAAGCATCGCTCAGACAAGCATTAGAACAGTACATCAACGACAAACTAGCAGCCTGGACTCTCACAGCAGAACAAGAGATGAATTCAGCATTTTCGCACCTCTCGAAAAGTGCGGCAAATTACGGAGCATCTTACACGAAAGTGACTGAAAAAATTACCGAAAAACTAACGGGGCAAAAAATACCCGCAGCAGTCAGTAACTCGAACGAAGATAACTCGCCAGCTTGGGCAAAATGGGCGATGGGATTGTTCTCATTAACCACCGGAAATCTGGCGGGCGTAGCAATGGCAGGAGCGGGTTTTGATTGGAAAAATATCCTGCTTAATTTAATCACTGTGTTAAGCGTTAGTACGATTATTGCTAGTTTGACGGGGATTGCTTTAGGACCGCTGTCCTTGGCTTTGTTGGGGATGGGTGTTGGGGTTTTGCAAGCAGACGGAGCTCGCAAAGAATTGGTAAAAGCGGCGAAAAAAGAGCTTGTTAAATATCTGCCGCAGGTGGCTCAAGAGCAGTGGCAGCCGATTCACGATGCTATAAAAGAGTGTTTTGATGTTTACGGGCGGGAAGTGAGCGATCGGATGAATGCTGATATTAATTCTCGGAAAGCTGAGTTAGATAATTTGCTGGAACAAAAGGAATCTCGCGAGATTAATTGTCAGGCTGAATCTGAGCGGTTGAAAAAATTGGAGGCTGATGTTTCGGTCCAAACGCAGAGTATAGAATCGCTATATCAAGGTTTCCTAGCAGCCGCTAAATGAAATAAAACAACAATATGCAACAACCAGAAACTTATCAAAACCTGAGCGACAATCTCAAGTCAGCACTGGGGATTCTCGAACTCGACAAAAACTCCCAACTTTATCGAGATACAACCTCAATCTGCGACTATCTCGCCAAACCAACTTTTCAAATTGCTGTCTTTGGCCCGTTTAATTACGGCAAGTCAACTTTGCTGAATGCTTTGCTTGGAAATCGTGCTTTGCCGATCGACCTAGTGCCCACTACAGGTGCTGCCATTTATGTCAACTACGGCGAGGAATTGCGCGCAAAAATTACCCTGAAAGACGGCACGGAAGTTAGCGAACCGGGGACTGATGTTTTGAAACGCTACGCCATCCTTGACGACGCCAGACAAATGCGGGATGATGTGGCCGCCGTTAATGTTTACTGTCCCCATCCATTCCTGAAAACAGGTGTTGAATTGCTGGATTTGCCGGGAACCAACGATCGGGAAGAACAGGATAATTTGGTTCGGGATAAATTGCTAACGGCTGATTTAGTTGTGCAGGTTTTAGATGCTCGCAAATTGATGACTTTAGGGGAACGGGAGAACTTGAGAGATTGGTTGAGCGATCGCAACATCAACACTGTACTCTTTGTTGCCAATTTTCTCAATCTACTCGAACCAGACGAGCAAAAACAAGTATACAATCGGTTGTTGTTTGTTGCCGAAAGTTTTCGCTCCAACTTGCCGAACAATATCAGCAATATCTACCGCGTCGATGCTTTGCCGGCTTTGAGGGCTAGGCTGAAAGGAGATGTGGCGGCCGCCCAAACTACAGGAATTGCCAGCTTTGAATCGGCTTTGCAAAGTATTGTGGCAGCTCAACAGGAACAACTAGCAGTTAAGTTGCCCAGAATTGAAGCTATAGCTACTAAAATTTGCCAATCTCTCCGAGCCAAAGCTGAAACTGTCACAGCAGAAATAGCCGCAGCTCAAAAAAAGCACAGAGACAAAATTGAAATTAAACAAAAAGCCGAAAAATTGATATCAAAAGGCTTTCACGCCAGCGTTTCCGACTTCGAGATTTGGCTTTACCAGCCCACACTTTTGCAGCGGTATCAATCGGAAATGGCGCTGTCGCTCCAGGAAGGAAGTTTTGACGCGTGGAAGCTAAAATTTGAGCGAGAGGTGTTGCAGCAGCAGCAAACGATCGCAGAATGGGTAAATAAAGCTTGCGAATTCTTTGAGAAACAACAGCCGATCGCACTTTTGATTTCGTTTCCTCCATCCCCGCAAGTCACCTTACCGGAGCCGCCGCCACCTCCAGCTCAAAAGTCGAACGAGGGCGAAGTGACTCCAGTGGCGATCGCCACCGGCTTAGGTTGGCTGCTGGGCGGGGCTGTGGGAGCCGCAGTAGTCGGCGGTGCTAGCTATATTTTGAATAAAAGAACTGGGTATGAAAAGCCACCTGAATCGTCAGAAGCTTATCTAAATCAAGTAACGGAAATTTGCAGCGAGGCTGCTAAAAACTATCTCGCTCGCTTCAGCACCGATACTTTTTCCATGCTGCAACACTACAAGGAAATCGCCGAAAAAGTGATCTGTTTTCAAGACAGCAAAGAGCCGCTACAGACCCATATTCAGCAATATCAGATACAGTTAATCAATAATTTGTTAGAAAATATCGAATCATCCCTTCAAATGACCAAATCTGTAATTAACGGCAAATGATCCGAACCGACATTGCGGCCAGTACGAATCTTTAAAACACCAATTTCTTTGCTGACTAGAAAGTGATCGATGGGAATATAAGCCAGCGGCAGAAAAGTCGGCCAAGTCGGTAAAATGCCAAAGCCCGATCGCGCATTTCGCAGGTTTCCAGTTTTTACCATATTTTTGTAGAACGGCGACCACATTGTGGTATTGAAATCCCCAACCACAATCAGCGGATTTTTTACTTGGGCTGCATACTCGCCGATGGCTGCTAGCTGTTTATTGCGATTGATAAAACTCTCCTGTTTTATCGGTACAGTCGGATGAACAAGAATCAGAGAAATGATTTTACCTTGAAATTTCACATCCACAAACAAGCTCTTTCTTCGGTTTGAAAAGGCTTTAACAGAAGCATTTTCTAAAGGCAGCTTGCTGTATATTGCACTGCCAAATGCCTCAGATTCTTGCTGGTTGGAAGAGTAAGGAAATATCTCGCTTAAAACCGATAACTCTTTTGCCCAAGATGTGTTGACTTCTACAAAAACCGCGATATCGGGTTGTTCTGCTTTAACCAGCGATATCACCTCAGAATATCGCCGATTGCTCCTTAAAACATTTGAATGCAAAATCCGCAAGTTTTGCCCGGGAGTTGCTCCTGCCCATGCTGGCGCTGGAAAATACCAAGGAACAATTTCCGCCAAATTAATGATAATGCAAAATGCGCTCACCAGCAACCATCTTTTTTTTGAGCGCACGAGAGCGAAGAATATAAAACTAGAGAAACCAACCAGCAGATATTGTAGTTTAAAATGAGAAGTCAATTCAAAAAAAATGTTGAAATTTCCCAAATAACCGACTATTGAAAATAGGGTATTTACCGTTGCTGCAATAATAAACCATTTTAAAATTACGTGCTTCCAGCGAATGTTTTTGTTGTTGCTGCTGTGCATCACCGCCCATTTGAGCTTGATTTTAAGGTCGTTGGTAATCGGCAATTTATCAATTTCTATTACCAGTTGTTCTGGCGGTTCCAACTCTCGTCGCTTTTGATAAAATCTTACCAGCCAGCTATCTACCACAAAATAACTAAAATAATTGGCAACAAATCCTACAAATATTAACACACCTAAACCGATCGGCATACCAAAGGGACCGCCTACTTTGACCAAACCCGACCAAACGGCTCCATCACCTGTTTTACCTGTAGCTACTATGGCTATAAATAGCATTAAAGCAGGCAATCCGAGCGTGATTGTGTTTCTGATGAGATAGTCCAT
>Ga0256856_1000018_pt1 | contig 16660 bp, 13 predicted proteins | sample BONt10_FD_181175 | JGI IMG/M metagenome (GOLD analysis project Ga0256856, IMG submission 181175) | Terrestrial sediment cell enrichment communities from Utah, United States - BONCAT_SYTO_Terrestrial_sediment - 10 | ecosystem: Environmental > Terrestrial > Deep subsurface > Rock core/Sediment... | reverse complement strand
GTTATAATATTAAAAATTAATTCAAGAAGTGCCATAATGAAACGGCCAATAAAATCTCAACAACGTCCATTTCACGAAACCGCTACCCCAACAGAATGGTCAATAGCATTTCTGGAATGGATTAACAGTCATCGTACCCTCAACCTTCCTATTCTTTCAGATGAAGCGATTAGCCGAGAAAGCATTTATGAAGACAGAGGATGCTGATGCTTTATTTGAAGCGATCGAAAACCAGGAAAATGAGCTACACGCATTTGAATGAACTGCTGGAAACTTTAGATATTCTCAATGATACAGAATTTGTTACCAACCTGCGCCCAAGCATCAACCAAGCACGCCAAGGCGAAACTATTTCCTGGGAAAATGCCAAAGCCAAATTAGGGCTATGAATCACGAAGATTCAGGACACGGCGCCCTGTCCATTTGTATCAACTTAAGCTGCGAACGTACTCATAGACTGCTGCTTTTCTCCGAGGCCAGATCCCCCCTCGCCCCCCTTAATAAGGGGGGGACAAGATTCCGATTCCGATCAAAGTCCCCCTTCTTAAGGGGGATTTAGGGGGATCTGGCCTCAGCTATAAACGAGAGTTCAAAAAGTTTTCAGGCGATTGTTGACACATATCAACTATTCCGCGTCCCTACCAACCAATTATCCCCGTCACTCCTCGCTAACAGCCAAACCAGAAACCACAGGGGCGATCGCCTTTAACTTCAACACAGGATGTTCCCCTTCCACCTGTCGGCAATTCCAGTCATTTCTAAACAGCAAAACAGGCCGGCCCCAACTATCTTTCACCGTCACCGTATTAAACAGCCGCCCAACTTTTGCCAGCGCATCCCAACCGCCGTCAACCCAGCGAGCTACACTGTAAGGCAACATATCGATCGTCGTTTCCACATTATATTCCGACTGCATTCTGAACTGCACCACCTCAAATTGCAACTGTCCCACAGCAGCCAAAATTGGTTCGCGTTTCGACTCATCAACCGAGTACATAATTTGCACGGCGCCTTCTTCCTGCAACTCAGAAACGCCCTTGCGGAACTGCTTAAACTTAGAAGGATTGGGATTTCTCAAAAAAGCAAAAAGTTCAGGGGAAAAACAGGGAATCCCTTCATATTCCAGTTTTTGCCCAGTGTAAATAGTATCGCCGATCGCAAAAACCCCCGGATTGTTCAAACCGATCACATCGCCCGGATAAGCAACCTCAATCGACTCCCGATCCTGAGCAAATAACTTTTGAGGTCTTGACAAACGCACCGTTTTACCGGTGCGAGCGTGAGTCACGTTCATGTCCTTTTCAAACTTGCCCGTACAAACCCGAATAAACGCCACCCGATCGCGGTGTCTCGGGTCCATATTAGCTTGCAATTTAAACACAAACCCGGTAAAATCTTCATAAGTTGGGGGCAAATCTCCGGCGCTGCTCTTGCGGGCGATCGGCTTCATAGCGTAATCTAAAAACGCCTCTAAAAACAGTTCCACCCCAAAATTGCTCATAGCACTGCCAAAGAAAACCGGCGTCATTTTGCCAGCCCGAACCAAATCTAAATCGAGTTCAGTTCCCAACTCATCCAGCAGTTCTAACTCTTCCTTGAGCTGATAGTAAAGGTCTTGTTCCAACAAATCTTCAATCCGCGGATCGCCCAATTCGATGACAGTATCAACAGCAGCGCGAGAACCGTGTTTAGCGCGCTCGAATAAGTGAATTTTGCGCTTTCTGCGATCGAAAACACCTTTAAAGCGATCGCCCGTACCTATCGGCCAATTTACCGGATAAGTCTGCAACCCCAATTCCTTCTCAATTTCGTCCAACAAATCCAAAGGTTCTCTGCTAGGGCGATCGAGCTTATTAAAGAAAGTAAAAATAGGCAGACTTCGCAACTTACAAACTTCAAATAACTTGCGAGTTTGCGGTTCCAAACCCTTAGCAGCATCCTCAAGCATCACCGCATTGTCAGCCGCCGCCAGAGTGCGATAAGTATCTTCGCTAAAATCTTGGTGTCCCGGAGTATCGAGCAGATTAATGTGATAATTTTGATACTCAAACTGCAAAACAGTAGAAGTAATAGAAATTCCCCGCTGCTGTTCCATCGCCATCCAGTCAGAAGTAGCGTGTCGCTGAGCCCGCCGCGCTTTCACAGAACCTGCTTCGTGAATTGCACCTCCGTACAGCAGCAGCTTTTCTGTCAAAGTAGTTTTACCCGCGTCGGGGTGCGAGATAATAGCAAAGTTGCGCCGGCGCCGGGCAGCAGTTAGCAGTTCAGTTTCGAGTTCAGTGGTCATTACAAATTAGGTAGGGGAATCATCACCCGATCGCCATTATAGCCTGTGCTACAGTTGCTATTAAAGGTAAAATTATCAGTAAAGTCAAGGAAGAAAAATAATATGTACGACACTGACAAGCGAAAGCTGCTATCACTGGTGTGCCACGGGGCGATTTTTTTCAGTACGTTACTGTTCTCGATCGGAGCGCCGATCGCTGTATTGTTAGTATCAGATGACCCCGTTGTCAAAGAAAACGCCACAGAAGCCATCAATTTTCACCTTAATGTATGGGTTTACAGCGCCGTAATTGTGGCCTTAACTGTCGTCACTTTCGGTCTGGCTGGCTTTATTTTAGTGCCAATAGGTTATCTGCTACACTGGGGACTGACAATAATGGCTATCCTCCACGTTTTGCAAAATCCTAACCTAGCTTACCGCTACCCTTTTATTTTCCGAATAGTTTAGACAGCAAATCGCGCTTCACCATCAATTTCTACAACCCGATTTCTTCACAAAGAAACCGGGTTTTTAATTGTTTTATAACTCACTAAAAAATTATTAAACAAGACTGCAAAAGTCATAAACCATCTTGAAAAGCATCTGCGTCCATCTGTGTTTATCTGCTTTTCATCTGCGGTCGATCTCTCAAAGATTTATACAATACAAGTCTATTGTAGGGTGTGCAATACCCACCCTACAATATAAATTGTGCCCAATTGCCGATCGACTAAAACACAATTACCAATTCCCAACCTTCATCGCATTTCAGCAACTCTAGCAGTCTCAGTCGGCGGCATAACCGCCTCTTTAGCATTCAACTTTTGATTCAACTCGCGAATCCGGCGCGACAGCAAGCGAATAATATTAACAGCAATTCCCGGCGTTTCATCAATCGCATCGTAGAGCTGCATTTGAGTCAACATCAAACACTCGGATTGTTCGATAGTAGAAATAGAAGCCGATCGAGGTTCAGCATCAAACAGCGACATTTCCCCGAAACAAGCCCCCGCTTTCAACTGTGCCAAATCGCGATCGCCTATATGAACGCGCACCGTTCCCGATACCAAAATATAGAGAGATCGACCTTCTTGTCCTTCCGTAAAAATCCTGTGCTTGGAAGGAAACGAAAGTTCATCCATTACCGATGCTAGACGCACGAGAAAATCATCCCGCAGTTCCTTAAAAATGGGAACCTCCCTGACAAACAATAGGCGTTCGACGCTGGTTAACATAATGCAATGCAGTGATTAATTTAAATTTAAACAAAGGAAGAGGAATTGGGCATTGGGCATTGGGCATAGTTTCTTTTTATTTCCTCGGACCTCGGACCTCTTCCCTCTTCCTTCTTCCTTCTTCCTTCTTTACCTTTTTCCCCCAGTCCCCAACTCAGTCATCATCTCTTCAACTTGAGCTGATACCAAATTATCGGGGTCATTTTGCAGCCTCGGCAACAATTCGACCAAAGCCCGGGGCGAGGCTATTTTCAAATAGGCTAACACTGCTTCGCGGACAAAACCCGTCGGGTGTTGCAAACAGACAAGAGTTTGTTGAGCGGTAAGGCTCCAGCGCGCTTCCCTCGCCAAGTGAAAGCAGCACGCCAAAGCCCAATCCGAAAGGAAGTGGCGCAATTCTAGCAAGCGACGCAAGCGATCGCTAGGGGCTAGAGGTTTGTAAACCATCAATTCCGAGAGGTTGCTCAATTTTTCTCTTTCCGAGTGCTGATCCAACAAATTGATCAGCGATCGCTTGCTAGCTATATCCACAGTATTGTCGAGAATTTCCAATCCCCTAGCAACCAAAGAAGGTTGAGCAGAAGCGAGGTTGAAAGCAGCCGCTTGTACTGTGTCGAGCGGATAAAGAAACTTCATCAGCAAAAAACACCGCTCCTTAGCATCAGCTTCCAACCCAGCCAGAGCCCGCTGCAACAATTGAGCCGTATCGTTACCAGGTTCCCGGGTGCTGTTGGCATCCCGATCCGAGAAATTGCCGTAGGTTGTTACCCCAGACAAATCTACCAGAGCTGCATAAATTTGACCGATAAACATTAACTCCTGTTCGATGAGAGTTTCCAAGCCGCTGCGGCCGATGCGGTCTAGAACCCCTTCTATCCCCGCTTCTGAGGGCATTTTCAAGAGGATGCGGAGGATATTGCGCCTGGTAGTTCCCCAAGCCGTCATCAAATTGCTGACCAAAATGTCGATCGCCTCCACAGTCCCAATTTGACCCAGAGCCGTCCAAGCTTGCAACCTGACCAAATCCGACTTGTGGATGTCCTCAGCCAAATACACGAGCAAAGGAATGGCGTCATTGTGAAGTTTGACTATAGCCTGCAAAGCCGCGTCCCTAGTCGATTTGTAACCGAGTCCGCGCAGCAGCGAAGGATAATATTCTTCCGAATGAGTAGACGAAATCACGTCTAACAGAGCGCAGCGCACTCGCAGAGATTCATCTTGCAACAGATTGGGGATGTACAGCCGCAGTCCTTGCAAATAATCAGCCTCTCCCAGAGCCCGCGTCCCCATAACACGTTCCCGCTCTTGCTTGTGGGTCAGCATTTGCCGCAGCGTGTTAGTAGCCTCTGCCTTTTGCTGGCGATCGCCCCTTCTCAAAATTAAAGCAGCCGCCGTACCCCGCACCACCGGATCGACAGTCGGCTGCAAGTAAGGCCGCAAGCTGTCAATATTCGGTTCAGCTTCCGTCAGCCAGATGTAGCGCAAAGCCAAGGCCAGCACCTCCGGCGGCAAGGATTGCTGCGAAAGTGCGCGGACCGCTGGTAAATATGCGGGGTTCGGGTGTTGCAGCATTGTTTCCAAGCTCTGGCGCTGCAAAACAGGGGACAGGGAATCGAGGAGGGGAGCGAGAACTTCACCGACATTTTTGGGGTCAATTTGCGTCAGGAGTTCGATGCAAGAGCGCTTTTCCTCTTCGCCCCCCGGCTGTTCTAGAGTTTCCACCACTGCGCGCTTGAGAGCTTTGAGGTCAACGTCTGTGACGCCCAAGCGCCCCCGTTCCGCACTTTTGACCAACAAACCCACGTATTGAGAGCGGATCAGCCAGACCACAAACACCCACACCAGCGCCAACACTACGATCGCGCCAATAAATATCAAGCTTTGCTGGTCGTGAAATACATTTTCGTCTTGCTGGGGGAGTATCTTATCTGTCACCCACAGCATAATCAGGATGCCCACTCCTGTAGCTCCGCAGGACAAAGGTTCGCCCACACCGTTGACCAGAGTTTGAATGCCCGATCGAATATTGTCGGGAATCGGTTGAAATAAAACCGGGCTAACGGTTTCCAACAGCGTGTAGTGCAGCAGTTCGTCTAAAAATCTCAGCAATATCAGCCCGATGAACACAGATACTAGCTGGCCCAGGGATGCTCCTATGGTCAGCACCCCGAGTATGGCGATGCCCGCCGGCAAAATCATCGCCGTCACGAATACACCAATTCTTTCCACCAACCGGCTCGAAGCGAACCACTGAGTCGCCACTTGAAACAGGCCTTGTATGCCTTCGTAAATGCCCAGGAAGCTAGCTATCCAGCTAGCTCCGTCCCCCGGGTTTTGGTATTCTAGCTGGCTGTAGAATTGGAAATCTACCAGGACGTAGAGAACTTCTGCCAAAACGAAGAAACTGACTAGAGGTACGGCGTATTTTTGGAGCGGGCCTGTAACTTTGCGGGCTGCAAATTCTTCTTGGTCGTCTTCGTCGTCATCGGTCCAGTGAGCCGTTTCCGGGAATGCTTGGCTGTATTTTTCCGTGAGGTAGTACAGCAACACCGAGCCTATCGCCACCATCAACCCCGATATGACCGTAACGTTTTTGAGTCCGACTACGTGCAGCAAAACAGGCAGAGAAAATCCGCTGACTACTCCAGCGACTAGATAGCCGCTGCTGACTAGCGGATAGGTGCGCTTGATTTCTCTAATATTAAACAGTTGGTTGGAAGTGATGGAAGTGTTGAGGTCGTTCAGGACATAGCAAGCTTCCACCCACAGCCACATCAAAAAAATAGTAATAAAAGCAATGCTGATGCCAGCTATCTTAGTATTTTCGTAGCCGATGCCGAATCGAAACAAAAATAGCGGTACCGACATCATTCCCAGGACAACTACGACGGTGCGCCTCAGCGGCAGGATTTTTTGCAGCCACGAGTAGACAAATCCCAAGCCTGAACCGATAAAGGCGCTGGCTATGTAGATATAAGGCATTTTGTCGGCACCGTACTCGTCTAGGAAAAGACCTACCGTGCTGAGTTCCAGCCAGATCAGCCCGACGGAGGTTAGAGTGTAAACGAGGAACATCAGTACGGTTCGCTCTACTTCTTCCGATCGCAGGTTGAGCGAGCGCAGCACCTTTTGTCCGGCTCCCGCCCAAGCGCTGATTTGAAAATTTTCCATTGCTTAAGAGTGCGTTGATATCCCGATGTGTGGTAGCGTGTCACCGAGTTCCGGCATCCTGGGGAGCGATCGCCAGTCGGTCGATTTTAGATTTTAGATTTTAGATTTTAGATTTTAGATTTACTCCACAGATGAATCTGGGAGATCGAACTAGGGTCTAAAATTTTTTGCCCTCCACGACAGGAGTTGGAAACTTCTAGCCGTTTTTGGGCGGGGTCATTAGTCTACCGTCACCAGTCTATTACTATTGACTGATGACTGATGACTAATGACTATCTATTTATACTTTCTTGGGCGACAGCAGCATCATCATACTGCGTCCTTCTTTTTTCGGGGCTTGCTGCACTTCTGCTATTTCCTGCAAATCTGTGGCCATGCGCTTAAGCAAGTCCTCTGCTAGGTTGCTGTGTTGGATTTCCCGACCTCTGAACATGATCGTGGCTTTTACTTTGTCCCCAGATTTGATAAAGCGGTCTGCTAGTTTCAGGCGCACTTGGTAGTCGTGTTCTTCAATTTTGTAGCGCATCTTCACTTCCTTGACGTCGGCAGTGTGCTGCTTCCGCTTTGCTTCTCGCGCTTTCTTTTCCTGCTCGAATTTGTACTTCCCATAGTCCATGACCCGGCATACGGGCGGGTCAGCTTTGTCGCTGACAAGTACGAGATCGAGTTCTTTTTCCTCTGCCAGGCGCAGCGCTTCTGCGGGCGTCAATATCCCTAGTTGCGCGCCGTCGGTATCGATCACCCGGATTTTGGGGTATCGAATGTTTTCGTTGATCTGGGGTAGGTTGCGATTTTGTCTTCTTTCAATCACAGGCATGAATGGTTTTACAAGCAGTAGTTTAATAGCGAAGCTTCTTGATAGTTACAGGTTCTCGCGGCCAATATTTCACGATTGACGATCGAACTGTTTTGTAAGGTATTACCCTTACCGGACGTACTAGCGCGCCCTGTGTGCCCTCCGCGATCGCGTTGGGGAATATTGGGACGATCGTAAATGAATTCTTACAATACTTGCTATTCTACTCAGTCTGGCTGAGTTTCTGCCTAGTTTTATTGTAACTTCACACACGCTGATCGCCCGCCCACCTGCCCGATTTATGACAAAACCGTCAAAATTTCAGCTTCAAAGGTTAAGGATGAGGTAAAACGGCTTTTGGGTTCCCGATCTCGCCCGGTCTGGCAAGTCCCCCAAGTCGCCGTCCAAGCCTTGTAGAATAGGTATAAGCAAGTGTAAATTTATGTTGCGAGCTGAGGCAAAATTGACAAATTCTCTGCTGTGGCACCAACGGGTGGGAACTCAACGAGACTGGGTGTGGCGGGGTTGGCAAACTCGCTACAGTTTTTTGCGGCCGACTTTGGGGCGAAATCCAGGCGCGCTCGAATCTCAAGATTCCCAGGCCGGGGCAATTGCCCCGCGGGCATCGGGAACGCCGATTATTTTACTGCACGGGTTTGGAGCTTCGATCGGTCACTGGCGACAAAATCTCGCCCAACTCGCCGAAAACCAAACGGTTTACGCCTTGGATTTGTTGGGGTTTGGCGCTTCCCAAAAAGCTCCGGTCAACTACTCTGTGTCTTTGTGGGTCGATCAAGTTTATGATTTTTGGCTGACTTTTATCAGAGAGCCAGTAATATTGGCAGGAAACTCGATCGGCTCGCTGATTTGTCTGGCTGTCGCCGTGGCTCACCCGGACATGGTGGCCGGCACAGTGATGATTAGCCTCCCAGACCCCTCTGTGCGAGCCGAGGCGGTGCCCCGATGGCTGCTGCCGGCGGTCGAAGCTGTCGAAAGTTTGTTTGTTTCCCCGATGATACTCAGGCCTCTGTTTTATTTTGCCCGCAAGCCAGACTTTGTCCGCCGCTGGGTTTCCTTTGCCTACGCCAACCCCGAAGCTGTTACCGACGAATTAGTGGAAATTCTAGCAGGGCCAGCAGGCGATCGGGGAGCCGCCCGCGCCTTCTGCGCTTTATTTAAAGCTGTAGGCAGCTCACAATTTGGCCCCAGTGTCAAGACTGTGCTGCGAAATTTAACAATCCCGATGCTATTAATTTGGGGCAAACAAGACCGGATGATTCCCCCTCGGTTCGCCCGACCCCACCAATTTGTCGAATGCAATCCCAATTATTTAGAGCTAGTTGAATTAGACAATGCGGGCCACTGTCCCCAGGATGAATGCCCCGAACAAGTAAATCAAGCAATTTTGAACTGGATGAGCCGGAATTTTGCACAATTGGGCGAGAGCCAATTGCAGCGCTGTTGATTAGACACGGGGCGGTGCGTTCCTAAAAGACAAAAATAACTTGCGGGTATCTATCCCGCTCAAAAAAAAAGTGGTTAGAACTCGATCGCACTCGGTGGTATGGTATAGCAGATGTTGAAGCAAGAAGGAAAAAGGAATACCTCCGTTGCCATCGACCGTTTATGTTTCAGCAATTAAGAACGTCCTCACCGTCAGGTGCGGTTGCTATATTACAAAACTTCCCTCACAGCGTCGAGTCAGTCGATTTGAGATTTGAGATTTGAGATTGACACGACGGACAGCCAGTGGAGGATAGAACTAACCTCAACAACTTTTTGGCTAAAGGCGAATCCTCACAGAAAGCAAGTTTCCGTCTTTCTGTCATGTCATTTATCTACTTTTTATAGGGTCCCTTGTTTCAGAAATTCAGAGATTGACACAATCGCCAAGATAGTGTATCTTCTCTAACTGGTAGTATATATATAAGTCATGCAGTTAGTCGAAAGGCAGATCATCAAACCAAATGACAGGTTTTATCCAGAAGCCGATCGATTGCTTTTGCTGTCCAAAAAACTTTACAACTGCGAGAACTATATCTACTGTCAAAACTTTTTATCCCGTCAACCAACCAATGCTCTGGCTGCCGATCGTGCACTCAAAAAGAGTGTTAATGACAAAGCATTGCCCGCCAAAATAACACACAACACTCTCCGGTTACTGCAGACAGCATGGACTAGCTATCATAGTGTCACATTGGCGGGATCCGTCGATCGCGCCCAACGAAGTTTCAAGCAGCACGGAAAATCCCTGACTATAAAAATTCAAGAAAAAAAAGAGAGAAGGGGCGCTATGTAGTTGTACTTAACGGTCAAAGTCTCAGCAACAAGGCTTGTCCAAAAGAATATGCCAGTTGGGCGGGGACTAACTTTGGCCGCCTTCAAAAGTCGCATCAATCTGGGAAATCCGGATTGTTCCCAAGGTAGGTTGTTAAGTTGTTGAGGTGGTTTATCAAAAGTTAGAATAAAACGCAAATGTAAAGCGGATTATAACCCTTGCCGTAACGAGCTTCGCCAATATTAAAGAGCTATGAGACCCCTCCCCGGAAGCTCCATAAAATTCTACGTTCTAACTTGTACCTTCTAGCTTCTTGAGACGCCTTGTTTCTTGTTCCTAAAAATAAATACCTTCCCTTGTACCAGAAATCTTTGAGTCACCTTATAACCGATAGCCCCCAAGTATACGGGAAAGTTCAAAAATGCCTGATTCTGGCATTTCGGAGCCTGTTAACGCATAAAAAAGTCAATTTAGCCAACAACTGACGGCCGCCGTGCCCCCGGTCTGCTGGCGGCCCGCCTGCTGAAAGCCTTCCGAGCAAGCAGCGCCCTTCCAGCTTTTGGCAGTAACGCAAACGAGGAAAAAACTGTCGTGAAATTCCACTGGCTACTACCGAGTTTCTTAAGTGTATTTTTGCTCGCCGGGGCCGCCGAAGCAGCTAGGCTGCAATCTTGGCGGTTTGATGCTTCAGAGAACCGGCTCTACATTACAACAGACGGGGGAGTACAACCCAAGGCTCAACTGATTTTCAACCCGACGCGGTTGGTGATTGACTTGCCGGGGACAAGTCTGGGCCGTCCCTCGGTCAGCAAACCGCTCTCAGGGGCGATAGAATCGGTGCGGGTAGGGCAGTTTGACGCCGATACGACCAGAATTGTGGTCGAGATCAGAGACGGGTTTACTCTAGACCCCCAGCAAGTAAAATTCCAGGGGATTTCTCCGAGCGAGTGGACAGTGGATTTGCCAACGCCGGTGCGGGCAGGAACTCAAAATCTGATTTCAGAGCCGGGGGGAGAAAGGTTATCGGTTGAACCTTCAGCACCCATCGCCCAGTCGGCCGAGGCGACAGTAGTTCAGAACGTTCAGGTGACGGCGGACGGTTTTTTAGTCCGCACCCAGGGCGGCCGCCCCCAAATTAATTTTGAACAAAGTCGGGCCGGGGACATCGCTACCCTCGATATTGAAGGAGCTACTTTAGCTCCGGGCTCTAGCAGCCAACAGCCTCAAACCAACGGCAAGCATGGGGTTGACAAGATTGAAGTCCGGCAACTGCCAACAGACCCGCCCGTTACCCGCGTGACTTTGCGGATGAAGAGTTCTAATACACAGTGGCGGGCCTCTGTAAGCAATTTGGGCGGGGTTATGCTATTGCCCGAGGGCGGCCGGCAGCCAGCCCAGGGCCGCCCCCTACCTGTAGCTGTTCCTCAGAGACAAGCTCAAGGAAATTTAGCAAAAGTTCAGTCTATTGATTTAAGCAGTAACGGCACGCAACTGTTGGTGAGAACTAACCGCCAAGTCTCCTATAGCAGCGGGTGGGACCAGGGGTCGAGAGCTTACTGGATCAGAATCGCCTCTAGTTCCCTGGCGGGGCAAATTCCTCAGCTCGATGCCAACAGTCCTGTCTCGTTTACTGCCAGCCAAGAAGACGCGGAGACAGTGGTGATTTGGGTGCAGCCACGATCGGGGGTACAGGTAGGCAGGGTGACGAGGCCGAGCCCGCAGTTGCTGTCTTTGCAGTTGCTATCGAATGCTAGCGCGCAGCCACCTTTGACTCGCACTCCCAGCAGCCTGCAGCCTTTGCCGAGAACGACTTTCGGAACCGGCGATTTGCCCCAGGTTTCTAACCGCCGCGCTGTGGTAACGATCGATCCGGGCCACGGCGGCCGCGATCCGGGCGCAGTCGGGATTCAGGGCATTCAGGAGAAGGAGATTGTTTTGGATATCTCGTTGCAGGTGGCGAGGCTGCTGGAACAGCAGGGGGTGCAGGTGGTGATGACTCGGACTGACGACAGGGAAATCGACCTGGAACCCAGAGTTTCTTTGGCAGAACGGGTGAATTCTAGTGTATTTGTCAGCATTCACGCTAATGCGATTAATATGAGTCGGCCGGATATTAGCGGGATTGAGACTTATTATTTCAATAACGGCCAAGATTTGGCGCGGGTGATTCACGGCAGTATGTTGCAGGGGACGGGGGCGATTGACCGCCGGGTGCGGCAGGCGAGATTTTATGTTTTGAGGAAGACTTCTATGCCTTCTGTTTTGCTGGAGGTGGGTTTTGTCACGGGTGCTGAGGATGCTGCTAGGCTTTCTGACCCAGCTTACCGCAGTCAAATGGCGGCTTCGATCGCTCGCGGCATTTTACTTTATCTTCAACAAAGATAATATATTGCCGGAGGGATTGGTAATTGGTAATTTTCCCGTCAGACTAATGACTGATGACTGATGGCTGATGCCTGCTGACTATTGACAACCGACTATTGACAATTAACAAATGACAACAGACTCTGGACAAAAAAGAATCGGTATTTTTGACAGCGGCGTGGGCGGTTTGACTGTTTTGACCCAGTTGTACCGACAATTGCCCAACGAATCGATACTTTATTTTGGAGATACGGCGAGGCTGCCTTACGGCACTCGCGCGCCGTCGGAAATTGTGCAGTTTGTGCGCGAAATTATGGTCTGGCTGGTGGAACAGGATGTGAAAATGGTGATTATGGCCTGCAACACCAGTTCTGCTTTGGCGATGGAGATGGTGCAGGCTGAGTTTGATATTCCGGTGTTGGGAGTAATTCTGCCCGGGGCGCAGGCTGCGGTGCAGCAAGGCAAGCGGATCGGAGTCATCGCAACTCCTGCTACGGCTGCTAGCAATGCTTATCGAAATGCGATTTTGGAGATGGACGATTCTTGCCTGGTGTGGCAGGTTAGCTGTCCGGCTTTTGTGCCGCTGGTCGAGCAAAACCGGATTTACGACCCTTACACTTGTGAGGTCGCTCGCGAATATTTGGCTCCTTTGATTCAGCAGCGCATCGATACGCTGATTTACGGCTGCACTCATTATCCGCTGTTGGCTCCTGTGCTGCGTTCGCTTTTGCCCGCTGGGGTGACGTCGATCGATCCTGCGGTGCGGGTGGTGGCTGCTGCTGCCACAGAGTTGGAGCTTTTGGGGCTGCGGAATGCTGGTACTGCGCTGCCGACTCGTTTTTGCGTGAGCGGCCAGGAGCAGCAGTTTGCGGACTTGTCTGTGCAGTGGCTCGGTTGTACTCCTGCTGTTGAGAAAATATCCCTGCCGACAGTTGTACGATCGCCCGTATCCCTGCAATCTGCCGAATAAGCCCGAAATTTTATCTGTTGTTCGAGCGAACAACTCTTACCCCCCAAAACCCCAGGCGCCTAGGGATTTGGGGGGTTGAGTTTTTGCCGCCATTATCTTGCCGAATGCCTTGCTGGCAGCCGGTTTCTCCGAAAAATCCGGGCGTGCCGGCGGCGATATCTCCACGCAGAAACCCGGTTTCTGACTCCGCGCGATCGAGTGCTGCGGCGATCGAACCTAGCAATTACACATCAATCTGTAATAAAATGCAACAAAAGCTTTGATGAACAATGCAAATAATGTCCTATATGTGCTGGAGCTATTCAGCCTTGAACCATGTCAACCTATGTATCGCAAGCAGTTTTACTTGTAGACGGCTATAACATAATTGGACTTTGGCCTCGACTCCGAGAGAAGCGCGATCGCGACGAACTCGAAACAGCTCGCCGCGAGTTAATAGAGGTTTTAGTTAACTACAGCGCTGTTCAAGATTTTGAGGCTCGGCTGGTGTTTGACGCCCACTATCGAGATACTCCCGGCGTTAAAGAAATTATTACTAAAAATTTATCGGTGCACTACACTGGCTTCGGTCAGACAGCAGATACTTATATTGAAAAATCTTGTGCTAGTTTGCGCGAAGAGTTGCGATCGGTCAAAGGCAAAGGCCGCATGATTGTCGCCACCTCAGACCGAGCGCAACAATTGACCGTAGTCGGCTACGGTGCCGAATGGATGTCCGCCGAACAACTAGCGGCTGACGTAGAAGCCACCGCCCGCCGCAGCGAGCGCCAGCACAAATCCCGCAAACACAATTCCAGTCGCTTTCTCGCCAGTTCCCTCGATCCAGAATCGCAGAAGCGCCTCGCCAAGTTGAGAATGGGGCTGCATTAGCTGCTCAAACCCGGCGGCGGTATAACAAAAAAAAAGTTTATCAAAGGCCTTGCCAAATCGAGTAAGTTCAGCTATTGTTAGTAAATGTGGGTAACAAAAACCCCCAATCCTCGGTAGCTCAGTGGCAGAGCGGTCGGCTGTAATGAATGCAAGCCTTTGGCATCAACCAAAAGCCCTAGTGACATAGCAGCTCTATCCGGTAACGGGTACTGAAAAATCGGGTGAATTCAAGGAAACCGCAGCACTTCGGGTGGCGGCAATCTTGAGCCAAGTCTGGCGAAAGGCAGCGGTTGCGATCGCAAGTAGCCGGAAAGGTGCAGAGACTAGAGATGAGGAGCCTAACCAATAAATCTCACAGCGCCCGACATCCCGCGACAGATGATAAGTCTGCGTTCTAGGGATGATGAAATAGTCCGCGCCCTTCGGAAACGTTGGGATAAGTGTAACCGATTGGTCGTAGGTTCAAATCCTACCCGGGGAGTTAGTAAAAGTCTGAAGTTGGAATTTTCCAGCTTCAGACTTTTTGTTTTTAAGATTTGAGATGGTTTGGGGTCAAGCTTTCTTGTAGCCCCTTAATTCGCATCCCTGTGAGTGTGAATTAACTCACCTTCCATAGGTATGGAAATATTCAACTTAGACAACTCGGGGTTCAGTATCGCCTTGACAATACCAGAACTCACCATCACTTCCAAACAACCAAGGGCTTGATGAAGAGCTACCTGAGCGTGTTGCACAGAGAAACGCTCCCTAAACACGAGTACCAACTGCCGATAAATTTGTTCGATGTACTCAGTGTGGCTCAAAATGTCAATCAGCAAACCATAGAAACCTGTAACAGGCAAGCGCTGACCGTTCTTCACATAACACTTGATCCTGTTAATTTCACCAGCATTATAAACAGCTACAAACTCAACATCAGTCTCCACTAGGTCTAACTGAAACACATTGTACGCCGAAAGTAGCCAAGGAACCTCCTGCTGCGAGAAGCGCTGCATCACCTGTTTCATAGAACCCAAATCAAATCCAGCAATCACAGCTTGACCCAAAATATCATTGGTAAATCCCCCTTGAGCCAACCACTGAAAAGCTTTTTCCGGGCTTAAATTCAACCCCGAATCCCGCGCAATTTCCCTTGAATACTCTTGTAAATCAGTGAATTGACCGTTAGCAGCGTACCAGTAATCGGCGAACCGAATGTGCTTTTTAACTCGGCTGCGCTGATTGTGGTCGTATTGAGATTTAAGCCAGTTGCCGTCGTGTTTCTGCTGCTCTAATGCCAAAATCGTGTAAGCCAATTCACGAGCGCCGGTATGAGCTAAAGTCATGCCCGCCGCTAAAATCGGGTCAGCAAAACCAGCAGCTTCACCCACCAAAAACCAATTTTCTCCTACTGTTTTATCGGCCAAAAATGACCAATCTTTTGTAGTCTCAATCTTTCCCGAACTGGTAGCATGGGCGATTAACTTGCTGATGCGGGGTTCGCTATTGAGGGCTTCGGCATAGATTTCCTCTGGTCGCTTTTTCAGCAGCTTATAATGTTCCGCAGGGCAAATGAAGCCGATACTGGTGCGAGTTGGGCCCAAGGGAATGAACCAGATCCACCCATGACTCAAACTCATCACCTGTACGCGGGTGCCGCCAATGCCAATTTCATCGGCCCATTCAGCGTTTGTCCAGTAGTCCCAGATAGCAATGTTTTGCAACCGCGTCGGGCAGTGTGTCTCGATGCCTAAAACTCGCCGCAGCACGCCGATGTGCCCGGAGGCGTCGATGTAGTAGCGGGCGGTTATTTGTTCTGGCGATCGCAAGTGCAGGGCCGTAATGCGATCGCCCACCACATCTACCTTAACCACCGCCGTTTCTTCTCTGACTAAGCATCCCATTTCTTCGGCGTGGCGCAGCAAAATTTCGTCATATTTTGCTCGATCGACTTGGAAAGCAGTTTGCCGTCTGTGTCCCTCGAATTTAGCAGGACGCTGTTCATCTTTAAACTGTTCAGGCTTAATGAAATTAAAATCCCAAGGATTTGGATCGGTTCCCCAGCGATAAGTAGCACCGATTTTAATTGGGAAGTCGCCTGCTTCTACTTTATCCCAGCATCCCATTTCCTGAAGCACATCACTAATTTGAGGCAATTGGCTTTCCCCAACGTGATCGCGAGGGAATTTTTCTTTCTCTACGATTAGCACGCTCAGATTGGGATTGTATTTCTTGATCAGAGTGCCCGCAGTGCTCCCAGCGGGGCCGCCGCCGACAATAACAACGTCGTAATCGCTCATATCAAATAAAGGTAGTAGATGCTGAATTTGGACACTGACGAAACATCGCGCGATCGCGGCAAACCATATTTCCCGAAAGTTGCGATCGCTACTCGGGCCGTAGAAAGACTTGCAATGTACCTAACCTAAATTAAAGATGGATAGTCAAAGCTTAATCCCCAAGAGCCAATCACAACATGAAGCGATGTCTGATCAAAGGAACTCTCCCGCGAGCGACTAATTATTCAGCCTCGGAATGAGCGAGGCTGAATTCCGACTGTAAAACGTTTTATGCGACGGTTAGTTTATCCTCTTCAGGTATGTGAGAACTGTGGGAAATCTCCAAATTCTCTGTCCAAGTATGAGCAATATTCAAATTCTCTGTCCAAGTATGAGCAATATCCAGATTCTCTGTCCAAGTATGAGCAATATCCAGATTCTCTGTCCAAGTA
>Ga0256856_1000017_pt1 | contig 16981 bp, 19 predicted proteins | sample BONt10_FD_181175 | JGI IMG/M metagenome (GOLD analysis project Ga0256856, IMG submission 181175) | Terrestrial sediment cell enrichment communities from Utah, United States - BONCAT_SYTO_Terrestrial_sediment - 10 | ecosystem: Environmental > Terrestrial > Deep subsurface > Rock core/Sediment... | reverse complement strand
AGACAGCGCTTGCCATCTGCAGTGACGGCTACTACATATATCCAGTCTGTGTGACCATTGAGAGTAAACTGTTCCTGTCCAGTTGTTAAATCCCAGGCTTTGAGGGTTTTGTCATGTGAACCAGAAATCGCCCGCTTGCCATCTGCAGTGACGGCGACTGCATTTACCGAACTGCTGTGACCATTGAGAGTGCGCAGCAGTCCCCGGCCAGGGGGAGTTAAACAAGATGTCAAAGGACGCAACCAAGGTGCTGCTTTCCACTGCTTAGCTACCTCTGCCATTCCCTGAATTGCCGGAATGTTAAAGTGCAGCAAGCGCCCTAACAATTGCCCTGCCAGTTGTGTCTTATCTAGAGTCAAAATATCGCCTGACATCCACAGTACCGCTTGAATCAAGTTCAGGGCTTTAACTTTTTGTGAGTTGTACTCTGGGTGAGTTAATGCTTCTGAATCGTCAACCAAATCGAAATCATCAATAAGTGCCTGCAGTCCAAAATCAGGATGCTGAATTTTGGCCATCAGGAAGTTAAAATCAGTCAGCTTTTCATAATATTTTCCTAAATTTCCAGACTTGACATAACTTGGCAGTAAGCTGCCCAGATAAGCACGTTGACAGAAAAGTTTTTCGCCCGCGAACTTGTCAGCAAATTCTCCCATCTCACGCCAGCCTCTTTTCTAAATACTCAGCAATCCGTTGATTTACTTCCCGAAAGAGCTTCCGCTTTGAATCCATCTCCCGTTTTGCTTTCAGAAAGTCAAGGAAACTAGCATGATAGATGCCGTAGCAGATTTCTCCGTCTACCTTCTGCTTTTTCAAATATTCCACCCACTTATCTAAAACCGCTTCTACGTCGCATTCATCTTCCTTAGCAATTCCAGCAATCATCTCGCAGTCAATCGGCGTGCCAATCTCTAACAAAATATACAAGACAATCTCCATCAATTGCCCGAGCTTAGCTTCCAGCCCCATCCGCACCCAGTGGTTTTGATAATACTCTTGCAGCCCGTCTGGCAATTCCCTTAAACTCAAGTCATTGTAATTACCGTTAGCAATTGCTGGCAAAACATAGCGCAAATACATAAAATTATTTTCGCTTTTGTTGGCCAATTCTTCGACAAAACTTGCATCGAGAATGCCCCGCTCTTGAATCCACTTTCTCAGTCCATCCTTATAGTCAGGATCGGCATTTAGAACAAATAGAATATACTCTTTGATATCATCTTGATTAAAATTGACATACTGGTCATCTCTCAAATCTAATTCTTTGACCGGAACTCCCGGAGATACAGACAGTCGCTTTTTACCGAGGTGATAAGGTCGCCTAGTCAGCAGGAAATAAACGTTATCTGGCAGAGTTATAGGTAAATGTAAAAGATTTTCTCCCGCTTCTTGTTCGACTTCATCGAGTGCATCAACTGCAATTACCAAACGCTCGCCAGCAGGGAGTTTTCCCGCCACCTTTGCCAGTAACGTCGGTAAATCCGCATCTGCTGAATTTGGCAATTCATAGCGGTGAATTAATTGCTGGCGAATGCTCTTCAAAAACAATTCTGGTCTGTTGCGGCCTTCGACGAGAATATTGAAATAGCAGGGAGATTTATGTTCAGAGACGTATTTGGCAACAATGGAACTTTTGCCCATTCCCGCATCCCCGATTATTGTAAAATAACCGTGAGGATTTGCGGTGAGAAATTGCTGAAAATTATCAAAAACAAATCGGCGGCCGCAAAAGGTTTTAATTTTTTCTGCTATAAGTGATTCAAACTCTGGCGGCAGCGAATTTTGGGGATACCAATCTTTTGGATCGACAATATCTGTCGGTTCTATTCCTAATGCTTTAGCAATATTCTCTACTGCCCATCTTTCTACGCCATTAAGACATTTTCTTGTACGGAGTAAGCGCTGAATTGTGTCAGTGGAAACCGTAGCTTTTGTCGCTAGTTCTTCAATCGTCAGGTTAGCTTGCTTGTATGATTCTTTGAGCTTGCGTTTTCCAGTTTCACTCGATTGAACTTTATCGGATGGGCGCATAGTAGGTTTTTAGTTATGGTTGTTAGTTTTTCAGTTAATTCGATAATTCGATGCTCCGACAGTCCGACAGGGAATGAATTTCCTGGCGGATTTCGGGGGAATGAAACAGCATTAGGGCTAGCGGGAGCGAGATTTCATGATTATTCATCCGTAACTCCGATCGCACTCACATTCTATATTTAAATATTTCTGTCTGTCTAGGGCAGATAGGTTGTAATCTCCTGCCCTATCTGCCCCAAAAATTAGGGCATATCGCAAATTAAAACTCGCCCTATAAGCCCTAGACTCTCGCTGTTTGCTTCGGTAGAGTAATTGTAGAAACAAAAACTTATCACTATTTGGGAGAGAAAACAGTTATGAATTTTAACTTATTCGGCAACTCGCAACCTGATGAAGATTATAGCGACATTGCAGAAGAAATACAGGAAGAATTTCTGCGACAAGTTCGCCAAAGCTACAATGTCGCCCTTACCGTCATCGGTACATCGGCAATTTTTGCTTTCGTAGGTGTGGGACTTGTTTATGCTAATAAAGTTCAGGAAGGTGCTGTCACTACTGCCGCGGGAGGAGTGACAACTGTTGCCGCCACTCGGTTTGCCAACCAAAAAAAGAAGGAATTACAGCAGATGATGGAGCTTGTTGAAAAACGAAGAGCGAAAGAGGAATCACCGAAAATGATTCCTCGTCCCCAGGCTATGCCTCCTGTGAAGCCCCGATAAGCGAGGCACAGCGTGGGAACCAGGTAATTATTGTAGGGACACGGTACTGCCGTGTCCCAGGCAAGGTCGGATATAATTGAATTAAATCGATCGCCCATGAGGTACTAAAATGCCTTCTCCATTTCCAGGGATGAACCCTTATTTAGAAAATCCCGAATTTTGGCCCGAAGTACACCACCGTTTGATCGTTGCGATCGCCGATGACATAGAGCAAAATCTCAGTCAGCAATATCGAGTCGCGATCGAAAAACGCACTTATATGAGCGGTGGGGAAGACTCTGTGGATATAGCGATTCCCGATGTGTCTGTAGTCGCTGCAAGGACAACAACTCAGACACAATCAGCAGTGATGACTTTACCGCCCCCCACCGAATTTGTAACAGTCACGCTGCCAATTTATGAAGAATGCAGGGAAGGTTATTTAGAAATTAGAGAAGTAACAACAGGCAGAGTGGTGACAGTTATTGAAATTTTGTCTCCCGCTAACAAACGTGCCGGTGAAGGAAGAACCGCTTACCTTAACAAGCGGCAGAAAGTTTTAGGAACTCTCACGCATTTGATAGAGATAGATTTGCTCAGAAGCGGAAAATATCTGCCGTTTACCAGCGAAATTCCGCAGACAGATTACCGAATCTCGATCGGCAGAGCAAATCAGCGGCCGCAAGCGCAATTATATGCTTTTAATGTGAGAGATGAAATTCCTGTATTTAGGATACCTTTGCAGTCAGGAGATGCAGAACCGGAGTTGAATTTACAGAGTTTGTTATTGGGGGTTTACGATCGCGCCAGATTTGATTTAACATTAAACTACGATCGGGAACCTGTACCCCGTTTCAAGGAAGAAGATAGAGTTTGGGCTGATGAATTGCTGCGAGAAATAGGCAGGCGGTAAATTACAGCGCTTTTCGGGTGAGTGATATCATGTCTGGGCAATTACCGTAATAAAGAATGTTTGTAGTGAGGACTTTAGTCCTTTTTGGCCTGGGAACCAGCTAAAAAAGAGAGGACTAAAGTCCTGACTGCGAACCTTTGTTCTTAGCCGCCCCAAACCTTCTTTAAAACCTCTTGAGGAGAGATATCTGCCATATTGCCAGTAGGAGATTTAATGCCCAAAAATCGATCGCTCTTTGGCAGCAATTTTGCAGGTTCAGTCGGGCCGAACAAAGCTATTGTATAAGTTTGAACCGCCACAGCTAAGTGCATCGGCGCACTGTCAGTACATATCATCAAATTAGCAGCAGCAATAGTCGCCGCCAACTTGCCGACATCATCCGGCGAGATAACTTTTACATTCGGACATAACTCGACCAACTTTGTTACGAAATCTTCATCTTCGGGGCCTTTCACCACAACAACCGGCAAATTCGGCTGCCGCTGCTGACAGTCTTGGATGATTTGCTTCCAATTGTCTGTAGGGTAAATTTTGTCAATACCTTTAGACAAAGCTAGCTGACTCGAACCGCCGTGAATTAGAATGTAACCGCTTTCTTTTATGCCCAACCGCTGCTGTTCGGCTTCCGCCCACTGAATGTCCTGTTTTGGTACATTAATTGCGATCGGCGGACAAGCATTTTTAATGTTAAATCCTTGCAGCAAATCGTGGTACATTGAAGCGGCGTACTGTTCAGTTTTGAGCGGTACAGCAGCGGTGAGAAATCGAGCCCCGTTGGTTCCCGAATAGCCAACTCTCTGCCGAATGCCCGTCAGCCACAGCAGCAGCCCTACAGTCCACCGCTGGCCTAGGGAAATAACTGCATCGTACTCGCGATCGCGAATTACGCCCAGTAAATTGCCCAAATCTGCCATAGCGTTGCGGTCTTTGAAATTGTACGTCAAAACTTCTTTGACGGACTTGCAGACTCGGTAAGCGCCCTTCGCCCTCGGTTCCACAATGACATCAATTTGCGCCTCTGGATAAGACTGCTTGAGGTCATCGAGGGTGGGGAAAAATAAAATTTGGTCGCCAATTCCGCCTGGGACAAGTGCTAGTATTCGCATCATAAACTATCGGCTATTATCTATCGAGGTAGCTCTGTGCGATCGGTCTTCAGCTATCAGCTTATAGTATTTCTAGACATTAAAAGCTACTGGCTGACAGCTAAACAACTGACCCAAAAGTACAGGACGCTCTTAATATATACCTAGTTGGGTTAAGAACGGTTAGTTAATGCACTTATTAATTCCTGCGGCGGGTTCGGGACGACGGATGGGGAGTCAGCGGAACAAACTGCTGCTGACTTTGCTGGAAAAACCTTTGCTGAGTTGGACTTTGGCTGCTGCTGAAGCTTCGCGGCACATTAGCTGGATTGGCATCATGGGTCAGCCAGACGATTTTCCTGATTTTCAAGCAATTCTGAGCGATTTATCTTTGGTTATGCCCGTGGAACTGATAAAAGGAGGCGCCACCAGGCAAGAGTCAGTTTACAACGGTTTGCAGGCTTTGCCACCAAATGCCGATCGAGTCTTGATTCACGACGGCGCCAGGTGTTTAGCAACTCCTGAATTGTTCGATCGATCTGCACAGGCCCTCTTGACCTGTCCCGGCTTGATAGTCGCCGTCCCGGTCAAGGATACGATTAAGGTCGTAGACGAGCGTCGGATCGTGCGAGACACCCCAGACAGACGCAATTTGTGGGCAGCCCAGACTCCCCAAGGATTTGAAGTGAAATTGTTAAAGCAGTGTCACCAACAAGGCCGACAGAAAGGTTGGGAAGTTACCGACGATGCAGCTTTGTTTGAAAAATGCGGTTTACCAGTGCAAATTGTCGAGGGCGAAGAGACGAACTTGAAAGTCACAACCCCCGTTGATTTAGCACTAGCTGAATTTATTTTGCGGCAGAGAACAGTGACAGTTGACTGATGTTATTGGTTACTGGTAATTATGGGTTAAGATTTTTTAACCGCAGATGAACGCAGATAAACGCCGATAAAATCCCATCCGCGTTCATCTGTGTTCATCGGCTGATATCTGCGGTTAAAAGATCCAAATCTAACCAATAACCAATAACAACTTACTTACGTTTCTCATGAAGGATTAATCGGCAACTCCCCCTCACTACCAACCTCTGCCGCACCTTTAACTACATCCAAAAACGCAAACACGGCCGGAACTAACAGCGCATCCCTCAAAACAGCCACCCCAATTACCCTTTCAAAAGCCACAGGTAAACTGCAAACTTTCACCTCAGCAGGTATCGGTTCCGCCGCCAAACGGGGAAGAATTGCTGCACCCAAACCTTGCATCACCATGCTGACAATAGTTGAATCTTCGCTGAGTTCGTAAGCGATATTTAAGGGAAACCCCGAAGTTATCAAATATTTGCGAAGCGGTACAGAACAAGCAATTTCCGCCGGCTGCAAAATCAACGGATAAGCGGCTAATTCTTTCCATGTAATCTGAACACTTGACAATTTGGCAGTTGGCGGCAGCAACACAACATATTTATCCCGTAAAATTTCCCTCGTTTCAAATTCATCGGAGATAGGAAGGGAAACAAAGCCGATGTCTGCTTTGCCCGATCGCAAAGCCTCTTCCACAGCTTGGGTATAATAAACTTCGGCAATGCTGACCGCAATTTTGGGAAAGCAACTGCGAAATTTAGCAATAATACCCGGTAGGATATGAGTAGCGACACTCCGAAAAGTAACTATTCGTACCTGACCTCCCTGCAAACCTTTTTCTAAATCCGCTTCTTTGACCATCATTTCTAAGCCGCGGGCTATTTGACGCCCGTGAAACAGCACCCTTTTCCCCACCGGCGTCAGTTGAGCACCGTGTCGCCCCCGGTGGAACAGTTGCACTCCCAATTCTGTTTCTAAAGAGGCGATGGCGTGGCTGACTGCTGACTGGGACAGTTCCAATTGCAAAGCCGCCTCGCTAAAGTTTTCACAGTCTGCTACTGCTATCAAAGCCTGAATTTGAGAGAGTTTCAGCCGCCGCGTATTTATTTCGTTCATAGCGTTTGTGCCAGTAGTACCCAAATTGTCACAAGGCCTGAGATCGATCTATCGATTTTATTCATACAACCTATGCAAGCAATGCTTTGATTGTCAATGGCCGCAGAGTTAAGGTTAATTTATCAGGTAACAGATAGACTTTAACAAAACTTGCACGGCAACATATTGTGCTGTAATTGTGATGAAAATATTGCAGCTTTAAGCTGTTGTTTGTATTTTTATTTGTGCATTTTTTGTGGGAATTATAACTTGAAGGTGTTGGCTATGTCTACTTGCAGAAATCGGCTCGATACCCCAAAAATGAAAGTTGTTTCGATTGCCGATCGAGCTAAACCATCGGAAAAACAGAAAAAGCGAGGGCTGGGAACCCTCGCCCGTGCTACGGTCTTTTGGGCGATTAATCAAATTGGGCAGTTTTTCCTCTCCGTCGCGGATGGTGAGGACTCGCTGAGAATTTGGCAGACATCAGATCGCGATGGTAACACTTGGTGGCACGGTTGCGATCGAGCTACAGGTCGCTCTACCTGTGTGGCAACTGAGGATGAAATGCGGGCTTGGCTCGATCGGCGTTACTGCCAATAGTGGATTGTCGGTTGTGTGGGGGCAGGTTTATTTAGGTTGTTTGAAATTGGTGAACTCGCCCTTACAAAATTTGGCAAATGCAAAGATTTCAGTGATGAGGCAATAATTGTGAATTTTTGATTTTTGATGATTTAATTTCTCATGAGATACTATGCTTCAAAAAAATTCCGAGTTAACAGCGCCCGATCGCATTATTCTCATGAATAACGAGGTATACAGATTGCCTCAAACTCATCGAGAAATTCAAGTTTTGTCAGGAATTGCTTGGATCACGCTTGACCAACAGGACATCATCTTGCAAAGCCATGAAAAAGCATCGCTTCCACCCAGCAAAAACTTTGCTGTCATATCCGCTCTCAACAATATGCCACTGATTCTGGCTGTCTGGCAAGACAAACACCAAGCCATGCGATTTTAGATTTTAGATTTTGGATTGAAGAATTGGGAATAACTGATTGTGTATGGGTTTGAAGCACCGGCCTACAGTTGCGTTCTTTTTTGAAACTGGTATCGGAACCTAGCGATTGAGAAAAAATTCGGCAGGAACACCCGAAAAAGTTCTATCTTAATAGTTATCACTTAGCTATTGGAGGACTCGATCGGTGCAGGGCCGCTCTTACCACTTCAGCTATCTCGCAGCTATAAGTATTGTCTTATCGCCCGCACTCAACTTGCTGGCAATTTCAGACGCTCGGGCTTATGCCCCAATTATAAATGCCAGGCGCGCCCAAGCGAGCGCTCTGGCTCAGGCAACAGACCCTAAAACGCAAGCAGACAAACTCTTTGAAACAGGAGTAAAACAGCACCGTGAGGGTTTGTTTCGAGAAGCAATCCAGACTTTTGAGCAAGTTTTGGCAACTCGCAAGCAACTAGGCGACAAATCGGGAATCGGAGAAACCCTTAATAATATGGGGGAAGTTTACGCCGAAATGGGTTCGCAGCCCAAAGCTTTGGAAGTTTTGCGGCAAGCTTTAGTCATTCACCGAGAAATCGGCGAAGGGCCTCGTATCGCGCGCACTCTCAATCTCATCGGTTTCGTCAACCGGATTGGGGACAATTTTTCCGAAGCGATGAAACTGCACCAAGAAGCTTTGGAACTTGCCAAAACTGCCAACGACCAAATTGAAATAGGAGAATCCCTCCACAACATCGCGGCCGTGTACGCAGAACAGGCAGATTACGCCAAGGCGATCGAATTTTACCAGCAAGCGCGCACGATTCGCACGGCCTCCGGCGAGCGGCGCGATTTAGGCCGTACCCTCAATAACATGGGCGGCGTCTACTACAACATCGGCGACTTTAATAGAGCGATGGAATTTTACCACCAAGCTTTAGCAATTCGGCGGGAAATCGGAGACAGGGCTGGCGTCGGCCGCCTCCTCAACAACATGGCACTTGCCTCTCGCAAACTCGGTAAAGATACTCAAGCGCTGATCTATTTTCAGCAAGCGATACCAATGTTAGAAGCAATCGGCGACAAGACAAGTATGGGACGCTTGCTCAACAATATGGGCACAATTTATGAAAGTCTGGGTCAATATGCTAAAGCTCTCGAATCCTACGAGCGAGCTTTAAAAATGGCTCGTGAGGGCGGTGACCAAGCCGGAGAAACTACAGCGATGGAGGGTATTAAGCGATTGTCTTCCGGTCAGCTTGTGCCGCAATAATTCCTGTTAGTCGGCACAACAATCAATCAATGTAAGCTATGGATATCCGTACCGAAAAGCCAGAAGATTTAGAAGCAGTTCGCAACCTGAATATTGTGGCATTCGGGCGAGAAAATGAGGCTAACTTAGTCGAGAGATTGCGGGGAATTGGATCTACATTTTCATTCGTGGCCGTGCAATCCGATCACATTGTCGGACACCTTTTCTTCAGTTTGGTTACCGTTGAAGGGAAATGTTCTAAAAATTTGTCGATTCTGGGGTTGGCACCAGTCGCAGTTCTTCCCAACTATCAGCGGCAAGGTATAGGAACGCGGATGATCCGGGAGGGTTTAAAAGAGTGCGGGCGATCGGGAGTTCAGGCAGTAGTTGTCCTTGGTCATCCAGATTTCTATCCACGTTTTGGGTTCATTCCTGCTAGTAGGAAGAGCTTGGGATGTGAATATGATGTGCCCGATGAAGCTTTTATGGTGTTGGAGTTAGAAAGTGGAGCTTTGCAGGATTGCAGCGGAACGGTGAAGTATCGATCGGAGTTTAGTCTATGCGGGTGACTTTCGCGGCGGTTTTTCTTATGATGTATCGTACCACCAACATTATAAAAATAACATTTAGGAGTCAGAGTGGAAAGCGGTTGTGCTGTACTTGCCTTTGTGAAGCATAAAACCTGCACAACTATTGCCCAGCTTTCGTTATTTAAACGCCCCCTTTTCCCTTTTCCCCTGTTGCAGCTTGCAAAGCAAAAATCGGAGTCAGAGCAGATTTCCCCTTCAGAGAAACAGCTCCCAAAGCCTCGCAAATGAAGTTTAGCCCGATCGACTCATACACCCTTTCAGCAATCAAAATTTGGTTTTCCCCCGCCTTGCTCATCAACCGAGCAGCCGTATTCACCGTATCCCCGAGGATATTAAACTCCCTGCGCCCTCGCGGTTCCCCAACCTCAGCAGCAAACACCGGCCCCAGGGATAGCCCAATTTGACAGCTTACTTTTATGTCTTTACCCCCGATAATTACCCGAGGCAAACCTGTAATGATATCTCGGATCGCAATCGCCGCAAAGGCGGCGCGGCTGGCGTCATCCGTGTGAGCGTCGGGCACGCCAAAATAAATCAGCATATCCGAACCGTCTAAGTGCGCCGTTACTTTTTGCAACACGCCCCCTTTAGCTGACACTACAGCATCGATCGACGCAAAAACTCTCGAATAACTCACTACCAGATTGACTTCTTCCTCCGGGGAAGCTTTCTCCACAGACTCCGGTAAACCAATCAAGTTGACAAACATCACCGTCGGAGAAGGAAAATCCGGCGGGATTTTCCGCTGATCGGCATTTTCAACCAGCAGTCTCAGGATAGTTTTGGGAATATAACTAGCAAGGGGTTCAAGCCGATTCACAGCTTCCCCGATTTCTTTTACCAAGCCCGCAACGCTGCGATCGAGCAATACCGAACTCGGCATCCGCCGCCGAGTCAAAGTGATATCATACTCTCCGAGTCGATCGTCCGTTAAATCGTCCGCCACCAAAAAATAACCCGGTTTCCCGGGTTCAAAACGAAATTGCTCTCCCAAAGACTCTTTAGCAGTTTCAGTCAAACACACTCGGCCCACAGTCCCAGAACCCTCAGCTTGCTTGGCTTGCTGGACTGAATGCCCCAGCAGTACGTGAGCCATCCGCAGCGGCGTACCGATGTCAGCACTAATGTAGCGGCCGCAGTGGATGCCCACCCGCATCCTCAAAGACAAAACACCCCGCACCGTTTCAATATTGGCAAATTCAGCCATCGCCCGCTGCATCCGCAAACCCGCCCGCACCGCCCTCGCTGTATCCTCTTGGTGAATTCCTGACAGAAACTGCACCAGCATCGCATCTCCGGTAAACTCCAGCAAATCCCCGCCCGATTTGCTGACAATTTCAATCATCGAGGCAAAATAGTCGTTAAGCACGCCCAGCAGCGTTTCAGCTCCCTTGCGCCCCAGGGCCGCATTCGCTTCCAACAGCGACGTAAACCCTGCCAAATCCGTGAACAGCAAGGTGCCTGTTTGCCACTGGTAGCGCACCTCGCCCGGGTTGGGCGGAGATTCGGACACGGGTCTGGGCACATAGTAGTGGAGGATGTAGCGGAGAGTGCGTAGGTGCTCGAAAACCTTCATTAGCGTTGCGGGAGACGGATCTACCCACGCTGCTGCGTAGAGTTGGGCCGAAAGGAGCGCTCGCAGCCGCAGTTCGAGATCCGCCAAGGGAGGATTGTAGGTTAATCTATTAATAATTTCCACCTAAGTTTATTCTTAAAAAATAGGGTAAGTTCGATCAATCTAGAGGCAACACCAATAGCTCGACCTATACCATTATGATAAGTTTCCAGTGACCCCATACCAGCCAAACCCAGAACCCACGAGAGAAACTTCCGCTCGTCACAGCTTGCTAGCTCCCGATTTGATCCGAGCTGCTCGATCGGCCTATGGTATGTATCTGAAAGTGCATTCCGATCAGATGCAGCGTCCGGCCGGTGTAGTTGTCAGTCAAGGAAGCGATCGAGGGCAGCTAATTTTTGCTTCGCAGCCGGTTTTGTTGCCCGGTGAACGTTTTGTTACTTTTGACGAAATTGAATCTCAAATGTATTAATTGGGAATGGGGAATGGGGAATGGGGAATGGGGAATTGGGAATTGGAAATTGGGAATTGGGAATTGGGAATTGGGAATTGGGGATTGGGAATTGATCTCAAATCCGGTAACTACCGAATCATCTCTCAGTGCGAGCGTCCCGCTCGCTTTGAATATCACTCCTTGGGAGAATCCCGATGTTGTAAAAAGCGTGTTTTAGGAGTGGGATCGTCCCGCACAGCACAGCTTATATATCCTCTCTCTAAAATGCTGAAGACTACAATCTTCACTACAAACCTTAGGAGGAATTGACCGGACACAATCTAACAACTAATAAATAACGACCATCAACAGTCAACAGACAACTTAATGGAAATTATCTTTAATTCCCTTGTCACCGCGATCATCTTTGTTTCCGGCTCGGCTATTGGCAGCTTTCTAAATGTGGTAGTCTATCGGTTGCCTGAGAATTTGTCGGTGATGCGGCCTCCTTCTCGCTGTCCCAAATGTTTAAATCAACTCAAACCCTACGAAAATATACCCGTTTTCGGTTGGCTGTGGCTGCGGGGACGCTGCAATCACTGCCTCCGTCCCATTTCTGCCCGCTATCCGCTGGTGGAAGCAGCTACGGGTTTGCTGTTTTTGCTCATCTTCTGGCGGTTTGGGGTGACAGTGCAAACTCTGGGTTTTTGGGCTTTGTTTAGCTGGCTGTTGGCTTTGTCTTTGATTGATTGGGATACAATGACTTTGCCTAATTCTTTAACTCGATCGGGTTTGGTGGCCGGATTGGTTTTCCAAATGGCCAAAGGTTGGTGGCCGACATTTAGTCCGATCGACTCGGTACACTATCTGGTACTCGACGGGATCGCCGGAGCAGTTGTCGGGTTGTGGCTGTTTGACGCGATCGGACTCGCCGGGGCGATTGGCTTCGGGCAGCATGCTATGGGCGCCGGAGATACCAAATTAGCCGCCTTGATGGGAGCTTGGCTGGGCTGGAAATACTTGCTGCTAGCGGGATTTATCGCCTGTGTCGCCGGCGCTTTTGCCGGTGGATTGGCGATCGCCCTCGGGTTGCTCGAAAGGCGTAAACCCATGCCTTTCGGCCCGTTTCTGGCTCTCGGTACAGCAATTACTGCTCTGTGGGGGGAAGCGATCTTATCTACTTACTTGCAGTTGTTTTTCCCGAATTTTAGTTTCTGATCTGCCCGTAGTCTAGCGATCGAACTTAATAATATCGGTTCATAAATTGGTAAAATTGTCCCGTGTCTTGGATTACACTTAAAACCACTAGCTTTCGCTGGGAAGCGGAATTAATGCAACAGCTCCTGGCTGCTCATCAAATCCCGGCCCGGATTGTAGACTTGGGCATAGCATCTTATTTGGGGGCTGGAAGTGCTACAGCCCTGCAAGTTCTTCCACAACACCAGCGAACAGCATCGCTCCTCATCAGTCCAGTTGAAGATGAGCCAGAATCTGGTGATTAGTCATTAGTCATTAGTCATTAGTCATTAGTCACTAAACAACTAGCAATTGACAACTAGCAACTGACAACTAACAATTACTAATTACCAATTACCAATTCCCAATTACCACTTCCTAATTACCAAATTACCAAGTTTTAATGTCTCTATTTGATTGGTTTGCAAATCGACGAAAATCAGTACCGAACTCCCAAGAACGGCCGGAACGAGAAATTGCGGACGGACTTTGGAATAAATGCGAAGCTTGCGGTGCCCTGAGTTATACCAAAGACCTGCGAGCAAATCAAATGGTTTGCTTGGAATGCGGGCATCATATCAGAGTTTACAGTGACGATCGCATCGAGCAATTGATCGATCCCAATACCTGGATGCCCATTAACGAAGGACTGTACGCCACAGATCCCCTGAAATTTCGAGATCGAAAAAAATATAGCGATCGGCTGCGAGAATTTCAAGAAAAAACAGGCCACCTAGACGCCGTAGAAACAGGCATCGGCAAACTCGAAAATTTGCCCGTCGCCCTCGGAGTCATGGAATTTCAGTTCATCGGCGGCAGCATGGGATCAGTAGTCGGAGAAAAGCTGACTCGCCTCATCGAACACGCCACGCGCGAACGGTTGTCCGTGATCATTGTCTGCGCTTCTGGCGGTGCGAGAATGCAAGAAGGAATGCTCAGCTTGATGCAAATGGCTAAAATTTCCGGGGCTCTGGAACGCCACCGGGAAGCGAGACTGCTTTACATCCCGATTTTGACTCACCCGACCACCGGCGGCGTCACCGCCAGTTTTGCCATGCTGGGAGACATTATAATTGCAGAGCCAAAAGCTACTGTGGCCTTTACAGGCGGCCGGGTAATCGAGCAAACTCTGCGGGAAAAGCTGCCGGAAAATTATCAAACTTCCGAATACTCCTTCGCCCACGGTTTTGTAGACTTGATCGTACCCCGGACTCAATTAAAGAAAACTCTCGGTCAGCTCATCAGCCTCCACCAGCCCCAGCCTTTCTTGGCAGGCTCGGAATTCCCCCCCCTCAATGGCAGCGACAGCCACGCTGTACCCCCGCAGACTCACGCTTTCAAGCTTTCTCCCTAAGCAGCAGCGCCGGATGATTGTCTGTTGGTGAGTGCGGGGGAGAGACGAAAAATTTCCTCAGAATGGCTCAAAACCCGGTTTCGAGGAAAAATATTGAGTTTGGTAGCCAGACATTCACGCAGACACCGGGTTTTGAGCCCCGCGCGCGCAACTCCTATTGGTAATAACGACCCAGCAGTGGGATGATATTGATCGGAAGTTGATTGGCCCTGAAGTTTTGCTGGGCAAAAATGCCTAGTCGCAGTTAGCGGTTAGTTAGCTTGCGATCAAACAAAATCTCAGAACAAACTAACAGAACAAGCTAACAGCGCTTTCTGAAATTGTCCGGCTTTCAGTTAATAGCCGTCAACTCAATTTTGACCTGTCAGCGACCTAAAAATTATGGGTTTTGCAGACCTGTCCATCGCAGAAATAGCAGAGGACTTCAACGTCCCTGTTGAAGAGGTGATCCGCTTGTGTGACGAGTTGGAAATTGCCTACAAGCACCCTCAAACCCGTTTGGCTTTGGAGGATGTTAAGGCAATTATGACCACTCTCGAAAAAAGGCGCGACTCAAAACTTCTTGCAGATTAGATCGCAAAATTCCTCTACCTTTAAAGGTATGGCTGCACCAACTTTCGCCAGTTGTTGCAGAAAGACGGAATTTTGAACACAAATCTGTTTGCCAGCTATACTCTCTTAGCGTTCAATAATTTGCCGGATTTTTTTAAGGAGAACCATGCTTAAAAGATATTTCATTGCTCTGACCGCTGTATTCTTGACATTTCAGTTATTTGTCAGCAGTGCGATGGCTATCGAACTGAGTCCTGAAGTTCGCACTCTGCCTTTGAATGACAAGGGTACTCCGGTAGTGCTGAGCCTCAAACAAGTTGAGCAAGGCAAACGCCTGTTCAATTCGGCTTGCGCTCAATGTCACGCTGCAGGCATGACGAAAACTGACCCCAACGTGAATTTGAGTCCGGAAACTCTGGCTTTGGCCAACCCGCCCCGGAATAATATTGAGTCGCTGGTGGACTTTATGAAAAACCCCACGACTTATGATGGGTTTGAGGAAATTTCGGAAGTGCATCCGAGTATGAAGAGCGCGGATATTTTCGCTGAGATGAGAAATCTCTCGGATGACGATTTGTACGCCATTGCCGGTCACATTCTGTTGCAGCCGAAAATTGTCTCCAAGCAGTGGGCTGGTGGCAAGGGCGCTCGCTAATCGATTTTAGATTTTAGATTTTGGATTTTGGATGGGGAGAGGGCTGGGGTTTGGCAAGGATTGCTGGCTGGCTGTGTTTCTATCTAAAATCTGAAATCTAAAATTTACCCCCTGCTCATAGATTCTCGCCAGTCGCACCCGCCGACTTAAGCTTGGGGACTGGTTGAGGGCGACGAAAGCCAGAGTGAAACAAGAAAATTCGATTGTCTGAGCAAATGTTAGTGAATTATTGATGGTTCTACGCCCTTATGCTGCATCGTGGTGTTTTTGTCTGCTTTCTGTTGGGGATGTTAATTATTTTGCCGCTCGTGCTGTTGGCTCCTCAACCTGTTTTGGCTGCTGCCGATTCTTACGTGAATAGGTATTTACAAGCCAGCGAACCTGTGGCTTTGGAGTTGGACTCCCAGGGACATACTCGGTTGTTTTCGGCTCAGGATTTGTCTGCAGGCAAGGTGTTGTTCGAGCAAAATTGCCTGAATTGTCACGTCGGAGGAGCTAATTTGCCCGATCCGACGATATCTCTGTCTTTGGCTGACCTCAAGGGGGCAACGCCTCCCCGCAACAACATCAATAGTTTGGTGGCGTATCTGAGAGAACCGATGACTTATGACGGTACTGAGGAGACTTTTTGGTGCCGCCAAGTGCCCGAAAGCTGGATGCCCCAAGCAGAAGTCGAAAAATTGGCGGCTTTTGTGATCCGGGCCGCTCAGAAAGCTCCGGGCTGGGGCGTGGAGAATTTTGAGAGTTGAACTACCGCTGCAAAAAAGTGGTAAATTACTCGGGAGAAAGCGATGCTCAAAAAGCGATCGCGCCTGTTTTAACAGGTAAAATATCTAAAGAATCACCCTTTGCGTGTCCATTAGAGGAGAACTGCGTTGAAAAGACTCTTATCGATCGCCCTATTAGCGTTCGCAATTTTTACCGTCGGCTTTGGCCGCCCTGCTTTGGCAGGTGATCCTGCTCAAGGAGCTAAAGTCTTTAGCGCGAACTGTGCTGCTTGTCACATCGGTGGCGGCAACGTGGTTATGGCCCAGAAAACCTTGAAAAAGACTGCTCTTGAGAAGTACGGCATGAATTCTCTGGAAGCTATTACCACTCAGGTAACTAAGGGCAAAAATGCTATGCCTGCTTTCGGCGCCAAGTTGAAGCCCCAACAAATCGAGGATGTAGCAACCTACGTGCTCCAGCAATCTGAGAAAGACTGGAAAGGCTAAACTGCTTCTTTGAAGTCGGACAAGCTGGGCGGGCTTGATTTAATTTAAAACTTGTCCTCCCCATCGCACCCTCTCTCTCTCTTTGGCGAATAAATGTCGAGAAAGCAGCGATCTTAACCTGTTGGGGAAAGAGCGCCAGCAATCGGATTTTTATTAGCGATTGGGCGAGGGAGGGTAATTCTATTTTAGATTTTAGATTTTAGATTTTAGATTGAAGATTTGAGAGTGCTAAAGGCTGACTTTGGATAAATTGTCAAGCACCTTACATTCACAAGGCTTACGCATGGGGGCGCTTATTGCCGGTTTCTACGAAAAATTTGCGACGAGTCACGAGAAATCACCGAAGAAACGGAGTTTCTGAAATCAGCGTGCGATCGAGAATTAATTAAGATTTATAATTTCTGGGGTTCATAAATTAAAGTATGTGCTAGGATAT